>Ga0209755_10006669_pt1 | contig 12690 bp, 11 predicted proteins | sample TergutCo191P1_FD_187301 | JGI IMG/M metagenome (GOLD analysis project Ga0209755, IMG submission 187301) | Cornitermes sp. P1 segment gut microbial communities from Petit-Saut dam, French Guiana - Co191P1 (SPAdes) (version 2) | ecosystem: Host-associated > Arthropoda: Insects > Digestive system... | reverse complement strand
ACTCTCATGTGACTGTTATTGTTTAGGGCTACTGTGACACAGTGCCTTCTGACAGACAGTTTGTACTGCATTGTGTTGTGTGTTACGTGAAGACCGCTAAACTGTCATGTGACTGTTATTGGATAGGGCTACTGTGACTCAGTTCCTTCTGACAGACAATTTCGTTTCACTACAAAAGTGTCCTAAGAAGATATTAGGTAAAAATAGCACAAATTTACTTCATTTCAACACGTATTTAAAATTCAAATTAGAATAGAACAAATAATTGAATCCAAATTAAATATATGTCAATTGCTGTCCCCGACAAGTTTTTGTTCAAACATTTCTATGAAAAAGGTAATCTGTACTTGCAAACAGGTTGTTTATGTTATCTGTTAGAAATATTCAGTTGGATAACAAATGATTTATTTATGAAAGATCTGTCAAAATTGCCTTTTCTTTCACGGCCAAGACAAGGAATTACGAGACAGATCTCTGACCTAAAAGATTCAAAATTAAAAAAAAATTTCTTGCCCTTAAAAAGCCATTTAATTATTTTATTTTGTCATTATACTTGTGACTGCATTATATCAGAACACCTGTCTACCGAGGGTAATTGAACGTAACGCGTAATGTAGGACAGTGCGTAATTAGCGGAAAGTTTTAATTGTGCTTTATAACAAACACCATTGCCGATCCCAATGGCCCTTCGGTCTGCGGCCATTCGCTTAATGTGATTTTGTGTTGCAATACCGCCAGCAACGTGGATGTCATTCTGTTGTGAGTGTTGCGAGTTAACAGGTGCCTGTCCGTGCATCGCGCTGGTCGCTAGTCCGAAGGAGTCCTACGGAATGTGGTGGACCGGAATATAATCATGAATCCTCGGTAATGAGGCGCACGTTGACCTTGGGGTATCATGCGTCATAATATAGAAGACAAACATAATTAGGAAACATTGTCTTCTTGGAAGAACATATAAAAATGGCTCTCGAAGTAATAGTGTAAATAAAATTACTGTAGTTCAATATTCAGTTGAAATTTCTATTGAAGTTGGAGGAATACATGTCATTTCCTGGATATTAAGAATTGTGACCTAATAACATAAAGGTGACAGTGTTTGTGAACCATGTTGTAGCACGGAAGGGCGCATTTTCTTATAGGCTTTATATGAAAGCCTTTATATATGAAATTATAGTGTACGAGGAAATTGGCCTTGTGGAAGAAAATCGACGATAATTTAATAGACACGCCTACAAACAGAAGAAGAAACTAAATCCCTTGATTTGTTCCATAGCGTAGTTCTTGTAGTTTCCAAACTATCCAATAAACCCTCCCTTTTTAAAGAACGTCTTTTGATTATTGACTTTATTACATGACCCGAATGTTGCTGAGGAAATTTAAATTTATAATTTATACCATCCTCCTATCGTGCGTGTCCAATTGTTAAATTTGAAAATTTTGTTGTGCTTTTTGCCACAATTTGCTTCTTTGTTTTATCCCTTCAATTATGTGAGGACAAAATAAAATCACTTTTAAGACCTTGAACAAAACCTGTAAAACACCTGTAAATATCTTCTTAACGTCCCTTTCAAATAATCGTCCATTTCTCCAACAATTTCGGTCTAACGTTGCCTAAAAAAGTTCAGTTTTGCTTGACCAAGTACCTCATTCAAAAGACACTGCTCACTGTTGACGTCTGGTAGATACTTCCTACAATAAGTAACAAATTGTCCATCTGTTTATCATACCCCCTATTACTTGAAACAGCTCTTTGAAACATGCCAAGGACGTGATTTTTTCACGAAATATTGGGCTATATGGAGCAAAGAGAGTCATTATTTATAATAGTTTTACATAGGAGTTTGATAAGAACAACAATTTAATTTATATGCATGTTTGGAAGCAATTTGCCACGAACATTCTACAAACTTAAGTTTAATTTATTTTCAATATCACTTTGCAGGTATACCTGAAAGTTCCTGATATCTACATAGCGCCGCACATCACTATGACATATCACTACAGCGTAGAGCCACCTGCGCTGCACTTCCATTTAATGTTCCACAGTCCTTAACTCCATATTATCAATTGATAGAGAGGCACTTTGTATGTACCTAAAGTGTGTCATTTCGCAGATCTACTAATGCCTGCATCATTGTGTGTAATTTTTGTCAGGGAACGTCGAATAATCTTAATTTCTGGAGGGTTGAATGCATAACCAATGACAGATAATATGCAGAACTTCATAATGATTTTAGACAGGAAAAGACGCGTCATTAGTTTATTCAAGCAGTTTTATGCATAATATGGCATCCAAGAGCTGTCTGACAAATGGCTTATTCTCTAGATCAGCCACATTCCTTTCTCTGACGTCGAGGAAGCCATATTTGTTCTACTGGCTGCAGTTCAAACGTATCTCACACAGAGAGTATTTTATAATGTTTAATGCCTCAAAATAATAGCAAAGGTACTTTTTATTACACAAAACGTGGTTTTTGATCTAAACACTGGAAACACAAGAAACTTTATTCATTTGACTCTTACACTTGAATGTAGTGTCCATGTGGAAACTCGAGGATTATTAGTGTATTTTTACAAGTAAAAATATATGTCTTGTGGTTTCTGCCTAATTATACTTTCACGTTTGTCTCTCTATGGAAGTGTATATATGTTTATGTCTAATCGTTTGTGTCTAAATTCGTGCCTCTAATTGTATGTGACTTTTAGTGTGTGCCCATTGTTGTGTGTCTATTTGTACAGGTCTATTTGTGTGTCTAATTATATGTGCCAATTTTTGTGCGTCTAATTTTTTATTACAAAATATATGTGTCTATATAAGTAGGGCTTACTGTGTTTCTGATCGTGTATGTATAGCAGTGTATCTGATTGTATGAATTTAATTGTGGGTGTCCAGTTGTGTGTGTAATTGTGAGCATATTGGAATGTGATTTAGAACCTCAACAATTAAATACATATCCTGGAGATCTTGTGATGCGTGTCAGTTACTCGCGTTCCAGGAATCAATTTATACAGAATATATGTTCTGGTGTAATTAATCATTAATTTCACTATAAGGTGTGGTTTCATTTTACTGTTACGCGTCCATTCATTTCGTTTCCACATTAGGTTTAGTGTTATTTTCGGAACTGGTGTAGTGCGGACAGCTAATATGTTAGGTTGTGAGGTTTCAGGTACTCAATTCGGACAACGTCACGTAATTAGATTATTGTGGGATGTGACGTAGCTCACATTTGTGGATAGACGGACCAGCGTTCTGGATGATAATGCTGCCTTAATTTAAGGTTGCACTAATCGTTTGGATTTGAATTTCGACCACATAATTTAGGAAATAAATCAGAAGAAAAATGGACGATATGTTCTGATACGAAAAAAAAGTTTATTTAGTGCAAAATGGTAAAACATTAAAACAAACCTACATTATATTTTCTTGTGTGGTACATGTGATAAAAAAATTCAAACAGTCTATAAATATTTGACATGGATATCAATCTCAATAAAATAAATTATTAGAAGGATATTTTTCACTTTTTGTAACACGTAGGAATCATAAATTGTGTAATTTATAATAATGCATTACATAACATATATCAATAATAAATAATTATTTTTAAATAATATTGGTACAAAATTCGTAACTGTATTAATACGTCCTTTCTACTTTTAAAGTTGTTAAGAGACTAAAGAAATCATAATTTATGCCGAAACATGCTTCTCAGTCCGACTGATTGAAACTATTGTCCTTAAAAATAAAATTTTATTCAGAATGATATTAATTTCCCTCATTCATACAACTGACACAGAACGAAATACAACACGTAAATATCGGATGAGCTGTTACAAGAAATACAGAGTTGGTCTTACCAGTGGTAACATTGGAATTACGATCCACACTTCAGCTACACCGACAAATGTTTACATGATTTTTCTCAAGATTTCTATGTAATGTATCTGAAATGGAACAGGACATCTTTTAACAGATCGCTTCAAGTATAAATTTATGAAATACAATTAATTTCATAATCTATTTTTTTTTGCATCTAAGAGCGTTGTTATGTAAACTTCAGGAAAATAACATAAAATACTACACAAATCCCAACGATAAACATTAATGTTAGGGAAAATTGTGTTGTCAGTCTCTCAGTCCCTTAGTGTGAGCAACTGAAATTCAAGTTCAGGGTGTACACTGAGTGCATAAATATGTGGGATGTCGAACAGAACTTCGGCAACACAAAGAATCCAACAATCAACCTGCTACATGAACGTCAGTACATTTCTATTCCAAATTAAGTATAACAGAAAATTTGTAGAAAATACCGTAGAAGAAATGTGCGCACGAACGGAATTAACGAATTGAAAATTCAACTTGAAACCCCCTTCAAATCATACAGCAGTTTATCACACACAACTCTTTCACGCGCTATTCGGCTGCAATTTTTCAAATTGACTTTATTCTCGCTCTGTCGGACTTAACAATTTAATTAATTCGAAGACGACTAAGTCTGGTCAAGTGAATTTCAAGTCAGTGCATATATAAATTTCTTTTCTATGGTTAGATTATTATACCACATTCAAAATTGTCCATTGTATGTACTGCAAATTCTAAATACCTTGACATAAGGAACTAGAATTCTTCAGTTCTTCTCTGGTGTGGAAATTTAACTAGCGAAATATTTCCCAGCACTTTCAATCTTATAGATTACAGTCATAGATATTTAAATATAGAGCAGCTGGCAAGAAAACCGGCTGGTAATTTATAGGTGAGCAGATCCTGAATAAAACACTCCATAATTAAAAATTACGTACAAGAAGACCCATTATCGAACTCTAATTCTTTTGTGTAATACGCGACTGTACAACAATTCGAGCGTAAAACAGAGGACACTTAGACACCAGCCCATCAATAAGAGATAGAAGGCAGGTTGCATGTGATACAGGTTGAAGCTGTAATATCCATCAAGCGGGTGAACAAGAGCTATCTTACGAGCACGTATTTTAAGCAAGTTAAGACGCAACGATATCCAGTGGTTGTATATACCTGCTTCAACCACACGATCAATAATTTTATTAACTCGCAACATTAGTGGGTCTGAATAAAACATTATCATTCCTAGGCTGTTGATAAAAGCTACCCCGTCTTCTAACCTGCACAACAAGGTTTCAGAGTTCTCGCCAACAAAAACACCGTTAGCGTAATAATCTTCAGCAACCATATCAGCAATCAAAATCGAAACATTCTTCTGATATTTTGCCCAATTCAAACATTCAAAATACGTTGAACAGTTCACTCTATTCCTCTCTACTTTTGATTTTTCCGTTCCGTCACCCTCCTCGACTATGATATTGTATGCTGTTGGGTAGGCAAGCTTAATGCCTGAGGCGAACATTTCATCCACATTTTGAATTGGTGTTTTGTACCCGGAATCAATAAGAAACGTTGTGAGAAATGCCTGCAATACTGTGCTGAAAGCCAGAGAGAAACCTACAAATGCAAGGAAGAGCGAACGTAGTGACGGTGCGCGTGGCATCTTTGAAACTGAAACCCCTAGAATGACAGCCCAAAGGTCGGTCAACGAACTGGACAGTGACTTGTACCCTTGCCACTCCGACGTGCAGCTGTATCGACCAACAAGTGTAGTCGAAATGGCCGCAATCACAATCGAAAAGACCAGAACTATCCACAGTTCCACAGAGAATATTCTAAAGATGCTGCTCCATCTTGGATTTTTGATAGAACATGGTACATACCAGCTTACACTCATAATGAAATAGTTATTTGTGAGATCGAAATATGGTACAGACAAATAATTTGTTAAAAAACCACCTACAGCTATGTAAGCTTTCTTTGAAATCATAGCACTATTTATATCATAGACCGAAGTATGGTCCATTTCAAAAGCCTTCGGTGAAGGTACATAATTGAAACTCATATTTATCTGTTGCAAAACAACCATTAATAAATTAATCTCCATCCCTCTTATAGAGGTCCGAACATTACCTTTGGAATCGTAGTACTGAAAATACTTCGTTGTAAAATCCCATTTGTTGTCCCTTACTAATGCCTTCATAGGACATCCATTGAGGTTGTTACCAATCTTCCGTGGAAACAAGTCGGTGTTCTTGGTAAAGTGCCCTTGTGCAGAAATAACCCAACTGTCCAGTAGGGTGATATCATTCACCTCAGTACAACGGTCTGAACTCTGATATGGAAACCAAGTGTACACAACCAATGTGATGCCTATATCTACATCGTTAACCCTTATCGGTCTTTTATATAATTTGTGTATTTCATCACGATCTAGGCTTACGACAATGCAGTTATATATTCGAAATTTTGAGAAATGATCAAATATGTCGATTTGTTGTGACACTGAGAATTTATTTGCTCCAGCCACAACAAACCGTGCTTCGGAATTCCATAATTTTGTGTATCCGAATGATTCTTCAGCTAACCCATTAATTTCAGTCATAAAATTTATTATATTCCCATCTGGAATTAATATAATGTAACTGCCATCTCTATTTATGAAGTTTGATTTCGCGGGTATGCTAATATTACCATCAACAGCAACAACGACAGGCCAGATAGAAGTTCTGTGAATCTCTGCAATCAGTTCCTGCTGAACATCTCGGTAATTGGCAGGTGATGATATCACCAGAGATCGCTCTGGTGCTAAATATCTGTGACTGATGTGTGTCAGACAGCGCACCAAGTGGGTTTCCTTTAATGTAAGGGACGGAGTCGGCAGCATTTTTCCATTTGTAATGGCGCTGGAGAACATTATCACCAACAGGATGTCCAAACTTTTTTCATTCTGCAAAAAGCACAACATACACTCAACAACTCAGCACCCAGCGTTTCTCTATTTATTTAATTATATTATATACTTTAACAGGGAACTTATATATGACGCTCTCTCCCAATATTGCAACGTCTATTAGCATAGAGGTTCTTTTCTCATTTCCTCTTATTATTTTATCCTTTTTATTTTTAGTGATATTTCTGTCTTTATGCACTTATTTATTCCGTAACTCGTTTACCTTCTTTTCTTTACGCCTTCCTTCTAATTTTGGTGCAGATTCGTACTGTATTTCTGAGCGTAATTTTACCTCAGATTTCTCCTGTATATTAATTTGCAGTTAACACACATTCTGTCTTTTCTCAGCTTATAAAATTCTATTGTCAGTACTGTGTATGTTGGTATGTGTTGTAATGTGTTTTTTCAAATTTTTGTCTTTTTTCATTCTTTGCACTAGATTACTTTTTGAAACGTCTGTTTTATTATGCAATTATTACACCTTCAGTTTGGCCTTTCTCATCTCCCAACGACTCTCAAATGAACTTGGTTTCTTTGGCAAACAGATGCCTATATCCTAAAGTACTGATCGTATAGTAATTTCATATAATTATTTTTTCATATACATAGGCCTATAAATTTGATACGGGAATTCCTTTACAAAATATGTGCAGATAAGTTGAGGACCTCAATAGTTAAAAGATATCATGTTGGTTTCAAAAAAATTACATTTTGTTCTAAATTATTAGACCCCGTTAATTACATTAATGTTATGAGGCAAGATGGCTTAATACACATATCGACATTTATGCTGTATACTAGAGGATATAGTGAATACAACGAATCAAAGCAAACTACTCAAAAGCGGATTTAATAAGTCAAAAATTGAAGCACTAAATAAACTTAGAAAAATATTTTCTGCTCTAAAGAAGAACATAGTGGATTAATCAGAAAAAAACCAGAACTTCAAACAGATTTAATTAAACCAGGAGAGAACTACAAGCCTACAGACACACACGAATAAAAAAAAAAATTGTTGCGACATCTAGTGACGGGGGGAAGACACTAGCGTCCCATTCGAGTAATACACAACATCCATCTAGCGGTGGAAAAATGAAACCCTACTACGACATTGTCGCCGGTCGCGAAAACAACAACAAATTTAATATAATAATCACATCAAAAGAAACCAAACACCAGAAAACATCAAGGAGTTAATTAAAACAAAAATTAAGAACATAAATAAAATTAGGAATCAGGGTATTTAGGGCGCTAATGGATGGCAGAATCTTGATAGGAACAGGAGCCAAAGAGGAAATAGAAGACTTAAGCACCAGCATCACTGAAAAGTGCGGAATAGTGCATGAAGCCAAGGTTCAGGAACTCAGAAATCCAAGTCTAGTAATACGTAACACTCCAGAGGATATCACAATAGAAAATGCAACAAAGAACATATGAGACCATACCTCTCATCTACAGTTGGAAGAGAGACACATTTTAGCTAAATTCATTTCCAGAACGAAAAGAAATATAAGGAAACTTAACAGAAGTGAGCTATCACAATCGGAAGCAGACAATGAACATCTGAAAATAGGATTGGTGATTTGCAACGTTGAAGAATACATACAAGCAAACAGAAGCTTCAAATGTAGCAGATACAACCCCAGGCTTGCAGACAGCAGAGTTAAGGAGACATGTCCTCTCTGTACAGGAAGACACAAACTAAGGGAGTGCACATCACTGCAGAGAGACTTTAAATGTATAAATTGCATGATATACAACAATTATAACCGCAGCAAAACTATTTGCACAAATCACTCTTCAGTAGACAAGAACTGCCCAAACCTACAAGCTCAATTAACGAAGTACAAACTAAATACCGACTTTTAATATTGCAAAAGCTAACAAAAACATCAACAGAAGGAATGCAGCAAAAATCAAATACACAGAACCACAAACAATCATCAAGTTCTATCAAATAACCATGCAGCGCTCAATGACAGCAACATACAACCTAATGGAACTAATAGAAAGGGAAGCAATAGACGTGTCATTTATACAAGAGACATAAACTGTCCATAAAAGAGTAGTAGCAATTACAGAAATGCATATAATATTCATATCGTCCGTAGGTAGGTGCCGGACAGCAACAGTTGTTACTGACAACTGAATAGATGCCTTACTTATACAAGAAGCAACTGACAAGGACATGGCAGTGGTAGAATTAATATTTGACATTTTAAAATTCTACACGGCGACACATGTAATTGGAAATTACAGGAAAATTAGACAAAGATATTAAATTGATTACCGACAACTTACAAACAGCAAACACATGTAGCATTCTCATCACGATGGACAGCAACTCAATACCCAGGATGTGATATGACAAACTTACCAACGGAAGAAGCAAGAAACTAGAAGAAATTCTAGTATCAAAACAACTATATATAATGAACGAAGAAAGCGAAATGAAAAATTTTAAAGCAGCAGTGGGTCTAGTAATATAGACTTATCGATCAGTAACAGCAAAACTGCTAAAGGATGTTCAGCTGTGGAAAGTCAGAGAAGAAGTAAGTTGCTCGGATCACAAAATAATTCAATTCGGCATAAGACATTATAACGTTCAACAAAGAGGAAACAACTATCTAAGCATAAAATATATAACCAGAGAAGAGAACATTACAGAATTCGATGAATTAATAACACAACCAATAGCAAAACAAATGCCCTGGCCCATTTGGGAAGAGGTCAGTGAAGATCAACATAAGTACATATCTTTACGAATTGCTAACACGGAAGACGTGGAGGACATAGGCAACAAATTCGGTGACGCTTGAACGACGGAGTGTAAGAAATACCTTAGATAGGCAGTATATTAACGAAAACAAATAGACACAAAACGGTGCGCTGGTGGACAGAAGGACTAGCAGTAGCGAGGAAACGAGTAAACGCGTTCAGAAGGAAATAAACGACGAAAAGCAACAGCAATCTAGTAACCAACGTCAAACCAAATATTGCGCCAAAAAGGCTCAATATCAAGCACAAAAAGAAGGCCAAAATACAGTCGTGGAAGCAGTATTGCAGTATGGCGTTATCCACAAATACGTGGAAAATGTTATACAAAATTGCGGCGGGAAAAATAAATAATAGACAGATGATGTCAACTTTGCAAAAGTCCAACAGATCCCAAACAGAATATCTAAGGACAAAGATACAGTGCACACTGTAGCATCTTATTTACAAAGAAAAGGAGGAAGAAGAGATCGAACAAAACAAACTACTATGGACATTAGTAAAGGAACCAATGGAAACGGAAGACGACAGGGACTTCACCACAGAAAAAATTTGGCAAATATTAGAAAGCATAGATTGTATAAAGGCAGAGGAGAACACGATATCAAAAGTAAAATCCTAATGTGGACCTTCAAAAGATTCCCTGGACTAATGACTTTATTATATATCGGCTACCTTAGGAAAGGATGCGTCCACAAGATATGGAAGAGCGCCAGAATTATCCCACTAACAAAACCGGGGAAAGAGAACTGTAAAGATACGTTCAAATATCGGCCAATAAGAATACTAAACGTTGGGAGTAAGGTAATTGAGAAATTGTTAATAAATAGATAAATGCACTTAATAAAGGACAAATTGTAGCTTTGGTCAGCCTCGACGTCAAAGGTGCATTCGACGCAGTGTGGTGGCCAGCCATTTTAAAGGATATGAAAGAATTTTATTGTCCCAGAAACTTATATAATTTTACAAGGAGCTACTTCAGTGAAAAGACGGACTTAATTTCAACAAACAGTATTAGAACAGGTAACACAGTAAACAAAGTTTGTCTGCAAGTTTCCTGTTGTGGAACAGTCTACTGCAACATTCTGTATAATTCACTACTAAATCTGAAATTCGCGAAATAAAGGAGATCCTTTGCGTTCACCTATGACCTACTAATCGCAGTAGAATTAGCAACCGTAGGTAACAATAGAACCCAAATAAAGGAAAGAAATATATATAAACCTAATCTACAACCATCTTGAAAAAGTATACAAGATAAATTACTTAAGCATAATAATTGACAGTAAATTTAAATTTATGGAACACAAAATTCATAACTGACAGGTGCATCAAGTTGTTAACGCTTTGTTTATGTCGGCGAGAATTAGTTGTATACTGAGGCACGAGGCAATAAAACCAATATACAACGGAGCAATACTACCACAGTTCTTATACTCAGCACCAGTATAGATAGAAGCCATCAAAATATGTAATAGAGCAAAATACGTTAAAGCACAAGGATTAATCAGCTTAAGAATACGTAAAGCATACGGCACGAAATCTCATGAAGCACTTTAAATCCTGACAGCGCTAACTACCATAACCATCAAAGAAGGAAATTTCGCTACACTTTATAACATAACAACAGAAAAAACAACCATAAATACCAAATATACAAAAAGAGAGACCAAGGAACTGTCTCCACCATACCGATATAGTCAGCTTCAACAACACAAAAAATGATGGCGAAGAGCAACAGTGGCTCATCTTCACGGACGGCAGGAAAAGTGTACAAGGAGTGGGATCAGGGGTAACCGTATTTACAGGGAGGGAACTCACGGAACAACATAAATCCAGGCTAGACAACAGGTGTTCCAACAATCATGCAGAACAACTGGCTATAGTAACGGCACTTGAGGTCATCGAGACGCAACAATTTAACATTAACGAAAACCAGAGAGCAGTCATCTACACAGACAGCAAGATAACTCTGGACTCAACAAGGAGCGCCAAGAATCACAAACACCTTGTGGAAAAAATCAGAAAAAGAGCAGTAACCCTTACCAAACAGAACGGGAAAATGGAATTTAAATGTGAAAGCTCACGCCGGAATTTATGGAGACGAAATTGCAGATCTACTGGCGAAGGAGTGTACTCAAAACTACAACGTCACATACAGCAGGATACGAAAGACCGCTATAATAAACGATAACCGGAAAGAAAGCATAAAGAAATGGCAAAGACAATGGGAGGAAATAACAAAAGGAGAGATTAGAGAAGAATTTTTTTCCAAGCGTAGGAAGAAAACAGGCAGTGATTTTAAAATTAAACCCAAATGTAACAACCTTTCCAGTTTGTCTTCCAAGTTGCTATCCAAAAATTTGGAGATCAAGATTTATAGAAATTTAATTTTGTCTGTTGTTTTGTATGGGTGTGAAACTTGGTCGTTGACATTGCGGGAGGAAAGGAAGCTGAGGGTATTTGAGAACATAGTGCTGAGGAGAATATTTGGACCTAGGAGGGACGAGATAACTTGGGAATGGAGGAGATTGCATAACGTGGAGGTAAATGATTTGTACTCCTCACCCAATGTTGTGTGGGTGATAAAATCGAGAAAAATTAGATGGGCTGGGCATGTGGCGCGTATGGGTGAGGAATGATGCTGTATAGGGTCTTGGTGCGGAAAATAGAGGGAAAGAACCACTGGATAGAACTAGGCGTGGATGGGTGGATAATATTAGGATGGATCTCCAGGAAGTGCGATATGGGTATATGGACTGGATTGGGCTGGCCTAGGATAGAGACAGGTGGCGAACGCTTGTGAGTGCGGAAATGAACATTCGGGTTTCGTGAAATGCGGTGACTTCCTTGTTTAGCTGCAAACAAGTTAGTTGCTGAAGAAGGAGCCTGCTCCATGGAGGAAGTAAGTAACAACAATTATGTAGGTCCACGTAAATATTCGATCTTACTAGTATCGATTTAAAATTATAGGAAGTGCAGAGTGCTCATGAGAACAAAGCACACTGCACTGCACACACTGCACTGCACACACTGCACTGCACACAAACATTAGACCTTCTGATATTTCAGTGCAAAAAGCTAAAGAACGAAAGAGAAT
>Ga0209755_10006668_pt1 | contig 12690 bp, 14 predicted proteins | sample TergutCo191P1_FD_187301 | JGI IMG/M metagenome (GOLD analysis project Ga0209755, IMG submission 187301) | Cornitermes sp. P1 segment gut microbial communities from Petit-Saut dam, French Guiana - Co191P1 (SPAdes) (version 2) | ecosystem: Host-associated > Arthropoda: Insects > Digestive system... | reverse complement strand
CCGCAGCCACACTGTTCCATAAAGTGAAGTTTTACGGCAATTCTGCCGATAAATGAAGAGCCGTGAAGTTTCTACGACCTTTAACATTTTTATTGGCATTTGCATGCCTCCTTTCCTCCGGAGCGCTTGGCGCAGAAGATCTGATCCATGTAGTGGGCAGGGGAGATACAATATACTCTCTTGCCAGACTGTATCAGGTGACTGCCGACGAATTAATGAGAGCCAATAACATTACGGATCCTTCCAGGCTGAGCGTTGGAGCAAGGCTTGTGATACCTGTAAATGGTACCGCAAGCCCTGTTCCCGCTTCTTCAACCGCTACTGTTAATTTGACAAATTATCGCGTAGCAAGAGGCGACACCCTTTACAGTATTGCCCGTACGCATGGAATTACCGTACAGAGACTTCAGGAAATTAACAGATTTTCTTCTAACCATACATTAAGGGCGGGAGACGTAATAAGAGTGCCCGGAAATGCGCCTTCGACACCGTCTGCGACGACTGTTACGCCGCCTGCATCTTCAAATAACGCAGCCATGCCCGCAGGAATTTATCAGATTAGATGGCCCGTTACGCCTCGCGATATTGCCTACATGACAGGTCAGCTTGGCGTTGTTGTAGAAGGACAAAGATTGGAAGCTGTGCAAAGTTTGACAACCGGTAATGTTGTTTCGGCAGGTCCGTGGCGCAAATTCGGCAGAGTGGTAATTATAGAAACCGCAGGCGGATATTATTACATGTACGGCGGTTTGGAAAATATAGCGGTAAGCGTAGGCGACAGGATAAATCCGGGAACAGAACTGGGAAGATTGGGCATTAATGCAGTTTCTGAAAAACCGCAGCTCTTCTTCATGGTTTTCCGAAACGATGTTCCCATAGACCCGGCAACGGCTCCAAGAGCCGGCAGCGCTGCAAGCAGCGCAAATAATTCCAGATAACAAAGGTGAGGTGAGAAAATGGAGATTGGAATAGAAAGAACAGGGAAAAAATCAAGAAAACTTCTGGACAAAAATCATAAAAGAATTAAAACGCAAAAGGATGCCGATCCGCTTGCCCTGTATTTCAGGCAGATATCGAGATTTCCGCTTTTAACATTGCAGGAAGAGCAAAATATCGGCGAAAAAATTATCAGTTTGCGCTCAAAATTAAAAGCGCTTGAAGCGGACAGGAAGAAAAACAAGGAAATCGATTATTCAGGCGAAAAAACCGCGCTTGACAATACGCTTTTGCACTATAAAAACACGATGATAAATGCCAATCTGCGTTTGGTTGTCTCCATTGCGAAAAATTATCAGCATCGCGGTCTCTCCCTTTTGGACTTGATAGACGAAGGAAACATCGGTCTTATCGAAGCTGTCGAAAGATTTGATTACACAAGGGGATGCCGTTTTTCCACATACGGAACATGGTGGATCAGGCAGGCTATTATTAAAAGTATCGCAGACAAGGGCCGCGTTATCCGCATACCAATTCATATGCTTAACACAATCAAGAAATGTTATTATGTTGCAAAACAGCTAACGCAGGATTTGGGACGCGACCCCAACGAAGACGAATTGTCCGAATATTTGAATGTTCCGGTATCCAAGGTAAAGGAAATTGTAAAACTTTCGCAGGAAACGACAAGCCTTGATACAATCGTAGATGACGGAAACATGACCCGCCTGGCAGACTTGATTAAAGACGACGCAAGAGCCGAACCTTTCGAGATGGTTTTCTCCATGACGCTGCAGGAAACAATGGGCGGCATTTTATCGCAATTGTCGGAAAGGGAAATGAAGATTATTCAGCTGCGTTTCGGACTTACAGGCGAAAGCCCGCTCACTCTGGAAGAAACCGGCAAATATTTGGGGATCACACGCGAACGCGTAAGGCAGATACAGGAAAAAGCCATCTGGAAACTGAAAACTTTGCAGGAACTGCGCGAACTAAAAGAAAACACCTAGAAAGAATCTCTCGCCAAGACACCAAGCCCGCAAAGGACGCCAAGATTTTAAAGAATTAAATTTTAACTTGGCGAGCTTGGCGGTTCTCCGCGCCTTGGCGAGGAATCTTTTCCTCACCAAAACGTGGTTATTCTTCTTATTAGCCTACTTTGGCGATTGGCTGTTTGGACACAACCTGCGTTCCTGTTGGAACAATAAAATGCACTTTGCCGGCGGCGTTCGATTTGATTTCAAGCTCCATTTTCATGGATTCCAAAATCATGATTGTTTCGCCGGGTTTTACATCGCCGCCTTCCTGCGCGACATAGCGAAGAACCGTGCCCGCTACAGGAGCAAGTACGTTTTCGCCGCCTGCAGGAGCTGCTGCGGGTGCTGCTACAGGTGCTGCTGCAGGAGCAGGAGCTGCCGCTGCGGGAATTGCCGCGCCGCCAATCTCTGCAACCGGTTTTTGCGCTACAACCTGTGTTCCTGTCGGAACAAGGAAATGCACTTTTCCTGACGCAGGCGCCTTAATTTCCAATTCCATTTTCATGGACTCAAGGATCATTACGGTTTCGCCCGATTTTACTTCGGCGCCTTCCTGCGCGATATAGCGAAGAACAGTACCTGCTACAGGAGCAGGGATTGCAACAGTTCCCGTTGCTGCGGGAGCGGATGCCGGTGCGGATGCAGGAGCTGCGGATGCGGCAGGTGCAACAGCCACTGTTCCCGCAGGAGCGACAACTACGTCGTAGTTTGCGCCGTTTACGTTAACCGAGTAACGGGCGGCTTGACCGGGCGCTGCCGCAGGAGCGGATGCCGGTGCGTCTGCTTCAGGTTTAAATACAACAGGACCGTTGGCGCGTTTTTTGAAGAAGTCCGGGGCTACTTTCGGGAACATTGCATAAGTTAAAACATCTTCGGGAGTTACAGAGCTTGTGCCTAAAAGTTTTTTGGCTTCCTCTTCCAGTTTTGAATATTCCGCAGGAATGTCATCCGCAGGACGGTGAGTGATTTCTTTCTCCATTTTAAGAGCGGCAAGCGCTTTCTTTACAAGGTCTGCGTTCTTTGGAGCAGGGCAGGCGCCGTATTTGCCGGCAACCAAATCCTGGAACTCGCCCGAAAGTTTGTTGTAACGTCCGAACAGTACGTTGAATACCGCCTGCGTTCCGACAATCTGGCTTGTGGGCGTTACAAGCGGCGGATAGCCCGAGTCTTTTTGAACAACGGCGATTTCCTTAAGAACATCGTCAATCTTGTCCGAAGCGCCCTGTTCCTTAAGCTGGCTTTCCAGGTTGCTTAACATTCCGCCCGGAACCTGGCTTACGAGGATGCGGGTATCCGCGCCAAGGAAGCTCGATTCGAATTTTTTATAGTTGTTGCGCACTTCGCGGAAATAAGCCGCGATTTCGAGTAACAGGTTTGTATCAAGCCCTGTGTCGTACTCGGTGCCTTTGAAAATTTCTACCATTGTTTCTGTCGGGCTGTGGCTTGTTCCCATCGACATGGAAGAAATTGTTGTGTCCAGAATTTCCGCTCCGGCTTCGGCGCACTTGGTTAAAGTTGCCACCGACATGCCCGTTGTGGCGTGTGTGTGGATTTCGATGGGGAGGCTTGTCACTTTCTTAATCGCTTTTACAAGCTCAAAGCCTTCGTACGGTTTTAGAAGCCCTGCCATGTCCTTAATACAAATGGAATCTGCGCCGATGTCAGCCAACTGTTTTGCGAATTCAGCGTATTTCTGGATTGTATGGAACGGCGTTACGGCGTAAGAAATTGTCGCCTGAATGTGCTTGCCTGTTTTTTTGGCGGCTTCTGTCGCTGTCTTGAAATTGCGCGGGTCGTTACAGGCGTCAAAAATACGGAAAATATCGACGCCGTCTTTTGCCGCATATTCGACAAACTTGGCGACTACATCGTCTGCATAATGGCGGTAACCCAAAAGGTTCTGACCGCGAAGGAGCATCATGATGGGAGTTTTTGGCAGTTTCTTTTTAAGATTTTTAAGCCTTTCCCACGGGTCTTCGTTTAAGAACCTGATACATGAGTCGAAAGTTGCTCCGCCCCACGCTTCGAGAGCATAGAAACCGGCTTTGTCGAGTTTGTCGCAAATGGGAAGCATATCCGCAGTGACCATGCGGGTAGCAAACAATGATTGGTGCGCATCACGCAATACCAGATCGGTTAATTTTACTTTTGGCATTTTTTTCCTTCCTTAAAATTGATTAATTTGTTTTTCTGTATTCGTTTACAGCCGCAGAAATTGCCGCCGTAACAGCAGGGTTTGTTGCGCCTTTGTGACTGCCGCCGGCTCCGCCTTGTACAACATTGTTTTGGGCTGCCGGTTTTCCGGCACTGCCGATATTACCCAGCATAATAAACCATGCGATAAATAGCGCGCCCATTCCGGCGATGTGCAAATATGCACCCTGTTCTATCATTTGCATTAAAGTCATAGATCCTCCGATTGTTTCATAATACTCAAAATAAAGGTTTTTTTCAAGAGTAAATCACTTGAGTTTCTTGCGTAATTTGCGGCGCTGGTTGCGCTCTCTTGCCGCTTCCGCTCTTGCTTCTTCCTCTTTGTTGGCTTCATTTGCGCCGTCGTAGATGCGGATTGGTTCCCTGTCCGGCAGACGGGATGCGAAAAAGAGCCACGCCGCGCCGAAAAGCATCATTATAAAACAGAAAATCTGTCCCGTAGAAAAACTCAAAAGGGGATGCGCAAATGCCGTAGGAAGATCGGTTTTGACGATTTCAAAACGGTAGCCCAAATGCTTGTCCGGCTCGCGGAAATATTCGATAAAAAACCTGAAAAAACCGTATCCAAGGAAATAAAGACCGATTAAAAATCCTTTGAACGGCTTTATATTGCGAAAGAACCAGATAATACCCCAAAGAACAATGCCTTCAAAAAAAGCCTCGTAAAGTTGAGAAGGGTGGCGGGGCAGATTTACCATCGCTCCCGAAATTTCCGTGCCGGTTTTTACGGCGATTTCCCTGGCCCAGTCGATGTCCACGGAGAATGTTTCCGTCGTTCTTTCCGGGAAAACCATTCCCCACGGAACAGTTGTCACCCTGCCGTAAAGCTCGGCATTGATAAAATTCCCGATTCTGCCGAATGTGTATCCAAGCGGAATCGAAGCTGCGAACATGTCTCCCGCTTCCCTAAAATCGATTTTTTTTATTCTTGTATAAATGACAATCGCAAGCAGACAGCAGAACGCGCCGCCGTGATAACTCATCCCTTGAAGACCCGTGAAACGCCCATCCTGAAACGGCCAGAAAATCAACCAGGGTTTTTTCAGATACAAGCCGCTTGTATCGTAAAAAAGAGTGGAAAAAAGCCTTGCTCCGACGATCAATCCGATTATACCCCATGTAAACATGCTGGAAAGACTGTCGTCTGTCATCGGGAATTTTCTTTCCTTGATTTGTTTTCGATATACAATAAATGCCGTGGCAAACGCAAAAACATACATAAGCCCGTACCATCGAACCGGAAAACCGGGAATTATCTCCGGGCTGATCCATGACGGAAAATCAATCGACAATAGCGGCATAATTATACCTTAAAGCCCTGCTGCATGGCTTTTGTCAGTTTTAGTTTGATAAAGTTGCTTTCTTTTTTAAGTTTGGAAATTTCAAGCTGCTGCGATTTTACCGTTTCTATCAAGTCGCCTTGACTCATCGCTCCCGAATGCAGAAGGTCCTCGATATATTCAAGCTTGGTATCAAAATCCACTTCCGCTTCCATTTCCGCTTCCGCGAAACTTGCGTCGATTTGCTTGTCGTCGGGTGTGAAGGTATCCTCGGGGCTTTCAAGAATTTTATCCGCTATGCGGTAAATCGCCTGGGACAAAACGGACTGCGGTTTGTACAAAACAATCGGCAATCTTCCCGACAGTGCTTTGTCCTGAACCATGTCGCGGTAGATGATCCCCATGTGCTCGATTTTCAGATCAAGGTATTCTTCGCATGAACGGCGAATCTTCATTGCGACATCGGCGTTCTTTGGCTCGTCCACCATGTTCATGATCAAACGGGGACGAAGAGCGCAAAGGCGATCTATGAATTTGTCATGAGAGACAGGATCGATTTTTGCAATTTCGGGCAAAAGTTTTGGAATGTAAATATGACCCGCTCCGTCTTTTCGTATTTTTTCCAGATGCGCCCTTGCTTTGGATCCCTTTGTGCAAGAGCTGAACATCAAACGGAAAACCGTATTTTTTAAAAATACATAGGCGTTTAAAACTGCGGTAACTGCAGGAGCGGAAACGACGATCCCCTGATTTGAAAGCAGGAAAAAATCCAGAATGGATTGATGGGTGCCCGCGCCCAAATCGAGGATCAGAATATCGGCGTCATCTTTTAAATTTAAAAGCTGTTTTACAAGAGACTTTCGCTGTGTGGTCGACAGATTTGCAGTCCCGGGAATTTCGTTGTCGCCAGGAATGAAACGCAGTCCGCGCACATCCGTTTCCGCGATGACGTCGCTAAAGTTTGATTTGGTATTGTTAAGGTATGTTCCGATGCCTACTTTGGGCGAATGATGTCCCAGAACCAAGTGCAGGTTTGATGCGCCAAGATCGAGGTCTGCAAGGATTACCCTGTGTCCTGCCTGAGCAAAGGATACTGCAAGGTTTGCCGATACAAGAGATTTTCCCACCCCGCCTTTTCCGCTTGCAATTGGTATAATACGCATTAGTTTTCCTCCGTACCTGTCTGTGTAGATTTTTGAAAATCCCTGAAAATAAACAACACAGCGGCAAGAGAAAGCAAATCGCCGCTTAAGAAATAACTGTCTACTATTGTAACGTCTTTGGACGCTATGCACCACCCCGCAGTTACAAAAATGCCGATGCACTTAACCGCGATAATCAGGTTTAAATACGGTCTGTACCGATCGGAATCCAGCCAATAAAACAATGTTAAAAGCGGCATAAGGACGCTTGCAGGATAGAGTACCCGCATCGAATCCAATTGACCCGCGCTGTATAACATGAAGGTGAGAATGAGCAGCTTGATGACCTCGTATAAAAAAAGCCCCGGTTTCAGGATGCGAATTAAACTCATATATAGAAAGTAATGCGCAAAAGAGGATTAATCAAGGGGTGGAAAAAACGAAGAAAATATATTAAAATTATGGCAGGAGCATAGTATGAAAATCAAATATATCAATATTCTCTTGATCGTTGCGGTTCTTGTTGTCGGATGTGCCAAGCCTCCCGAGGCTGAAATGGCTGCCGCAAGGGAAGCGGTTTTTAAAGCCGAAAACGACTCCAACGCCGTTGAGTTTGGGGGTGCGTCTCTTGCAAGGGCGAGAGCTTCTTTAAGGCTGATGCAGGAAGAGGCTGATGCCAAGCGGTATGATTCTGCAAAAACCCATGCCGCTGACGCGATCACGGCCGCAAACAGGGCAGTTGCCGACGGAAGGGCCAATTCCCAAAGGGCGGTAACAGAGACCGATTCGTTGATTTCCACTCTAAGGATTGAAATTGAGGAAGCGACAAGGAATGTAAACGGAGCGCGCTATTCCAATTTGCGCCTTGATTACGATGCGCTTGACAGGGCGCTTGCCGATGCTCACAACACAACCGATCAGGCGGCACAGGATCAGGCCGAAGGAAGAAGCCAGCAGGCTTTGGACAGAGCCAGGATTGTAAGATCGAATCTTTCGGAAATCAATCAGATGGTGGCATCTGCGGCTCCGGCAAGAAAAAAATAAGACAGCGGAAATCGATTTTTATTTAATTATCTCCTTGATTTGTCTGTGCGTCGGTTTGCGTTTTTAATTTGCCAATCGCATAGGCAACTCCGAATCCGACATAAACGGAAATGAATCTGTCGATTATGTTTATCGGGATGCGGGAAATAATTTCCCTTAAAAAAAGCGGTAGGATATTGTAATAGTCCGCAGGTTGAGATGCGGGGTTAAGGACTGCAGCATCTACGGCATTAAAGGACGGCGTTCTTAAAAACTGGATAAAAATGGAAATAAGACCGCCCAAAATGCTTATTGCAAAACACAGTGTCAATGAAAGAAGCGTAAGAACAAAAACCCTGTTTATGATATTGTCCAGATACCGGCTTTTATTGTAACTTGAATTGGAAAAAATGCTCTTATTGTTAATAAAGGGAAGCTCCCCCGGGAAAAGTTTGGCAAACTTCCATGTAATGACCGCCGTTAAAATGCTGCATAAGGCAAAAAGATAACCTTCCCAGCCCCAAAAATTCAATGTATGTCCAACCGCATTTGTAAGTATGCCTGTAAGGCAACCCCAGAAAAGTCCGCCTGTAAATGTAACGGTTATTGTAAATACAGTATCCAGATACAGCGGAAGCCCCAATCCGCCCGAGGCAATTATCTTGTTTAAAATAACATTCAAGGCGGCTCCCGAAACGCTGAAAAGGAGCATTAATATCGTTTTTTTCATGTTACATCGTATTATATTATGATATAATAAAAATATGCAAGAAGAGGCGCATCTTTACTTTCAGCTTATGTGGCTTTATGTTGGCATGATCATCTTTCTCATGCTTCTTTTGTGTTATCTGTATTTTACAAAACAGCGCGCGCAAAAAAACGAACGGATGACGCTTGCTTTTTCCCAGCACATGATCGAAGGAATGGAACTTGAGCGTCATCGTATTTCGCGCGAGCTTCATGATGTTATTCTGCCGCAGGTTTATGAATTGCCTGTAAGCGATCAAATAAGGATAATCTGCAAAAAACTGCTTCCGCCCGATTTTGATCATTTGTCGTTAAGCGACCTGTTCACGGATCTTTGCGGCAAACTTTCGCTAAAAACCGGAATTCAGTGCAATTATTTTATAGAGAACGACCTTTTTTTTACGCATATGAGCATGGACAATCAGCTTCATTTATATCGCATGGTTCAGGAATCGTTTACGAACATAGACAAGCATTCAAAAGCGAAAAACGTGTTTCTTTCGATAAGGCGCAGGGACGCAAATATCCTTATATGCATTTCTGACGACGGCATAGGCCTTGAAAACGCCGGGGAAGGGCTTGGACTTATGAGCATCAGGCAGAGAGCCGCAATTATCGACGCAAAGGTCGATTTTATCAGCCAAAGCGGGAACGGGCTTATGGTAAGGATAGAGTTCCCCCCCCCCCCCCCCCCCCCATCCGTCATTCAAAGCGGGAACTGATCGATGAAAGAAATGAAAGAAACGATAAAAACCATTTTTATTATGGAAGATCACCCGATAGTGATGGAAAGCCTTGGACGTTATTTTAATGAGACAGGGCGCTGGAATATTCTGGGAACGGCTTCGTCTCTTGCCGAGGCAAAAGAAAAGCTTCCGGGGCTTTGCGGCATTGACGTTTTGCTTATGGACATTCAGCTTCAGGACGGCTGGGGCATTGACATAATTCCCTGGATGCGCGAGCAAAACTTAAACATGCCGCTTTTGGCGGTTTATACCGCCTTTGACGATTACAGTTATGCAAATGCCGCCCTTTCTCATGGAGTTAAGGTTTTTATAACGAAGCACCGCAATAAGGAAGAACTTGAAAATGCCATTAACAGCGGATTCTCAGGTATTGTATGCATTGATGAAGACGCGCAGGCGCATATAAACCGGGTGTCGAATTTTATCTGCATGCTGACCAAGCGCGAATCTGAAATATTTATACATTTAAAAAACGGTTTATCCAACAAGGAAATCGCCTGCAAGCTTGAGATAAGCGTGCGCACCGTAGAAAATATTTTATCGTGCATATACGACAAGACAGGGATTAAATCGCGCCATGAATTGGAAAAAATGTAGGGATTGGGGAAGAGGGAATACTATAGTCTACGGATTTACACTGATTAACAAGAATTAAGACCTCCGTGTACTCCGTGGTTAATATTCCTCTTGTGCTGTCTACTTTTGTATACACCTGTTTGCGCATGGTTTTTCGTGCGTAACTACTCATGACAAGATTTATGAATGGGTATAGAATTTACTTAAATCCGATAGAGGGATATATGCAGGAAAATACAAAAGATAGAAAGAAAAACAGTTTGCTGCTTGTTGATGATGACAATATTCAGCTCTTTGCCCTTTCTTCCATATTGGAATCGGAGTATACGATATACATGGCGAAAAACGGCGAAGAAGCCGTGGAAAAGGCAAAGAAATGTTTGCCGGACCTTATTCTTCTGGATATTGTTATGCCCAAAATGGACGGCTATCAGACAGTTTTAGAACTGCGAAAATATGAAAAAACAAAAAATATCCAGATAATTTTTATCACAAGCCTTGACGATGATCAAAATGAAATAAAAGGGCTTTCCTTTCATGCCATAGATTATATCTGCAAACCTTACAATATCGAAATTGTCAAATTGCGGATTCAAAACAACATGGAAAGAATAAATCAATTTCGTTTTGTGGAAAAATCGAGTTTCCTTGACAATCTGACAGGTTTGCCTAATAGGCGCAGTTTTGAAAGCAAGATCGGCAAAGATTGGAAACAGTCAATCAGAGAACAAAAACACATCAGCATTTTGCTGTTAGATCTTGATAAATTCAAATCAGTCAACGATACCTACGGTCATCAGCAGGGCGATATCGTTCTTAAACATGTTTCAAATGTTTTTATGCAAGTGTTAAAAAGGGGAAGCGATTTTGTAGCGCGCTGGGGAGGCGAAGAATTTGCGGCTTTGCTTTACAATACGCCGCTTGAAGAAGCCGTAAAAATCGCCGAAGTGATACGCAGCGAAGTTGAAAAAGCGAATATCCCCTGCGGCGAAGAGAACTTTATTAAAATTACAATCAGCATAGGCATCAATTCGCAAATACCCGAAAAATCAAGTTCCATGGAAGACTTTATCAAAAAAGCCGACATGGCTCTTTATGCCGCCAAACAAAACGGCAGAAACAGGCTTTGCTGGGATGAAACAGGATTTGGTAAATTTTAAAATTTATATAAAAAGAATTTTTACCACTAACCAACACGAACAAGAACGAACGGAATAGCGCGAATCTAGACTTCGAACCAAGACCTCCGTGGTTGATCTTTCTCTTTCTTCTTTCTTGCGCTTGATGCCTGCGGGTGTTGGGCGCTTTTTTTAATAATTAAAAACCCTTGCAAAGATATATTTAATATGCTATTATTCTAGTTATGGTAATAAATGAAATGCCAAAGCAAACAGATACTCATTTCTCCTCTCAAAAAGAAAACATCTATTCATTTGATTATCAACATAAAAGAGCAAGTTGTGTATGCGACTCATCCAATGAACAAGAAAGTGTAGAACCTTTTAATGACGAAAAAGAAGCCATAGACTTTGTAAATTTTTATTCTCAAAAGGTAATAAATGAAGAGAGGTGAACTCTGGACGCTTAGAGACAACGATTATTCAGCAAAAGCTCGTCCAGTTGTAATAGTGCAAGCTGATTTAGAAAATAATTTTGATTCAATTATTCTTTGTTTATTTACAACTTATGCTTCCGATAATATTTCCACACGCATAAAAATAGAACCCAGTAATGAGAATGGTCTTGTAAGAACCAGTTATGTGATGACAGATAAAATTGTTACTGTCGATAAAGCATTATTAGGCAGCAAAATTGGTATATTGTCAAATAACGAAATGCATCAAATATCAGGGAAACTGGCAAAAATCCTCAACATTCACAAAAATGATATTGAAGACGCAGATTAAACGTGTAGTTAATTATACTTTCTTCCTCCGTGTACTCCATGGTTGATATTCCTCTTCAACTGTCTACTTTTGTATACACCTGTTTACGCACGGTTTTTCGTGCGTGACCACTCATGACAAGATTTTTGAATAAGCGCAGAATTTGTACATGACCTGTATGGGTTAAAAATTTTTAGGAGTTATATATGAAAAGGAAAAAAAGGACGCAGAATGTGTGGGTTGTAGGATTAATTGCTATTTTGACAATAGTTGGGCTTGGGTTGAGTGCTTGTGAAGACCCTTGTGTAGATTGCCTTGCAATAGGAGCAACAGGTCAAGGCGGCGGTAAAATTATCTACCATAACCATGCAGGCTTTACGGTAACAGGCGCAGGATCATTTACAGCTTACTACCTTGAAGCTGCGTCAACCATTCAGGCTTATGCTATAAGTTGGTCATCAACCAATGTAGATGTATCGGGCGCAACAGGGACAGCAATAGGAACAGGCAAAGCCAATACAGCCGCCATTATTGCCGCACACTCAGGCGATACGGCTTCCAATAATGCAGCAAAAGCGGCCAATATTACAATAGGCGGTAAAAGCGACTGGTTTTTACCAAGCAAAGATGAACTGAATCAATTGTATAGAGCGAGAAACCATTTTGGAATTTCTTCGGATGAATGGATCTGGTCTTCGTCGCAGACCCATACTAATTTAGCATGGTATCAGAAATTCACTGGCGATCAGGGCGAGTTCCCCAAGAGTACTACCTTCAACGTCCGTGCTGTCAGGGCATTTTAATTAGAGCGCAGTAACGCCTAATGCCTGCGGGTGTTGGACGTTTCTTTTATTTTACCACTAACCATCACGAACAAGACCGAATGGAATAGCGCGAGTACGAAAGCTATGTTTGATCACAATTTTTTTATTAACCACGGAGAGCACGGAGGAAATTGGAAGAGAAAAGAGTTTTACCACGGAGGACAAAATTCTATACTATTGCTTTACCATTATATTTTTGAACATATTTATCTAAAACTTCGTTTATCATTGATTGATATTTTACATTGTTTTCTCTTGCATGTTTTTTGAAAAACTCAA
>Ga0209755_10006667_pt1 | contig 12694 bp, 10 predicted proteins | sample TergutCo191P1_FD_187301 | JGI IMG/M metagenome (GOLD analysis project Ga0209755, IMG submission 187301) | Cornitermes sp. P1 segment gut microbial communities from Petit-Saut dam, French Guiana - Co191P1 (SPAdes) (version 2) | ecosystem: Host-associated > Arthropoda: Insects > Digestive system... | reverse complement strand
GATTTTCGCGTCAAAATTTGAATCGTTCAATTCTTTTAAAAAGGATTCGAAAGGATCGATGTAAAGCAGGGCGCTTGTTTTGTCAACGTCGCGTCCGTCAAACAAAGTATGAATCCTCACCTTTTTAATGCCTTCTTTTTTTGCCTGAACGATCATCGCTTTTAAATGAGAAAGATGGCTGTGTACATTGCCGTCAGAAAAAAGCCCCAAAAAGTGCAGGGTGCCGTTTTGCGCGCAGGAAGGGCATTTGGCGTCTCCTTTTACATTGGCAACGATCTCCTTCCATGCGGAGCCTTCAAACATCGCCCCTGTTTCAAGGGATTTGGAAACAAGAGCGGCGCCCTGGCTGAAGACGCGTCCGCAGCCCATCGCGTTGTGACCGACTTCGCTGTTGCCCATGTCATCGTCAGAAGGAAGCCCGACAGCTTTTCCGTGGGCTTTTAATTTTGTATGAGGATTTTTTTCCGTTAGAGCTGTCAGATTATTCATCTTTGAATCCGCGACAGCGTCTCCTTCTTTATATTCTCCGTATCCTACGCCGTCCATGATGACCAGTACTACAGGTCCGCAGCGTCCTTTCCAATTATCATTCTTTTTAAGAGCTTCCATATTTTTCTCCTTACGAGATTATAGCTGTTAATTAGTATAAAATTCAATAATAGAGTTAAATGTTAAGATGCCATAGCCAAAATGATTATTATATGATAAAATGCGGAAGTTGTTTATGGATAGAAAAACGAAGCATTCATTGCTTATAATTGATGATGAAAGCGTCAATTTAAAGGTTTTAAACCAGATTTTGGCTCCGGATTATACCATATTAACCGCAAACAACGGGCATGACGGTATTGAAAAAGCCAAAGAATATTTGCCCGATTTGATCCTTTTGGATATTATTATGCCTGATATGGACGGGTATCAGACGTTTTCCGCGCTGAAAAAAAATAATAAAACAATGAACATTCCTGTTATATTTATTTCAGGAATTGACAGTGAAGAATATGAAGAAAAAGGATCGATGCTTGAAGCGGCGGATTATATTTCAAAGCCTTTCAACGCGTTGATTATAAAGTTAAGAGTACGCAACCAGTTTCGTTTGAGAAATGCCCTTAAAACCGCTGCGGCTGCCAATCGCAGTAAATCTGTTTTTTTGGCAAAAATGAGCCACGGGATGCGCGCGCCGTTAAATAAAATAATTGAACTCTCGACAAACTATGTTAATAATGTTAATTACCCAAAGGATATAAATGATGCGTTTTTACGGATATATAATTCCGGCAATCTGATGCTTGGCGTTATTAATGACGTTCTTGATATGTCGATGATTGAAGCCGGTAAGCTGGAACTTTCTTTATCGGAATATAATATTGCCGGTCTTATTAATGATATATATCTTTTTAACAGTATCAAATATGAAAAAAAACCGGTTGAGTTCCTTCTTAAAATTGATGAAAATATTCCGTCAAAATTTATCGGCGATGAAATTCGTATTAAACAAATTTTGAATAACCTGCTTTCAAACGCGTTTAAATACACGTCTTCAGGCGAAGTAGAATTGTCTATTTCAGCGGATAACACGGTTTTCGGCGATGATATGTGCATGCTTGTTTTCCGCGTGCGCGATACAGGGCAGGGGATGATGGAAGAGCAGCTTTCAAAGCTGTTCGATGAATATACCGCGGGTTACGGCGGCAATTATTCCCCGGACGCGGTTTATCACAGCGGCGGCGTTAACGAAGCTCCTGAAGCGGGGCAGAATCACGAAGGCGCCGGTTTGGGCATGAGCATCCTTATGGAACTGATCAAAATGATGAACGGCAAAATTTTAGCGAAAAGCGAGGCCGGCGCCGGAACTTTATTCACCGTCCGTCTGCCGCAAAAAAACGCCGGCGCTCCCGCTCTGGGAAAAGAAGCCGCAGAAAATCTTTTGAAAATCCGCACCGCTTACGAGTATCATCCTGACAAGTCCGCGCCGGATTCGGCAATTCCTTTCGGAAAAGTTCTTGTTGTGGATGATGTCGAAATAAATCAATTTGTAATAAAAGAAATGCTTTCATATTACGGACTTGAAATTGATTTGGCTTCAAGCGGCAAAGAGGCTTTGGATAAAATTAAAAGCAATGATTATAATCTTGTCTTTATGGATTATGTAATGCCCGGGATGGACGGACTTGAAACCGCGAGGGAAATTAGAAAACTTGCAGCTGACTCCGATCTTTCGGACAGCGATAAATATAAAAATCTTCCGGTAGTCGCTCTGACAGCTAACGCAGGCAAGAGCGCAAAAGAAATGTTTTTAGATAACGGATTCAATGACTATATTTCCAAGCCTGTTGATATGCAGGATATGAGCGATATTCTCAAAAAATGGATGATACAGGATATGTAAAACGTATGGAGAAAAAAATGAAAAGCGAACAAAACGAAAAAAAAGTCTTAAATAATACAGAATGCGCCGCTGAAACGGCGCGTTCTGCTCCGGCAGGCGGCAAACCGCCTTTTATTTCCGCAATCTATATCAAAATTTTTATTATTATTATTTCAACAGCAGTTGTTATTAATCTTTGCGCTCTCGCGATAGGCGCTGTTTTTTTAACAAACAGCGTTAGAGGCACGATGGAAGAAGATATGCTCATATCAGTCGATATCGCAGATCGGTATATCGCGAAGGAAATTGAACTGCTTGAATTTACCGCGCAAGAAGCCGCTTTGGAGATCAATAATAATATCAGCCTGAAGGGAGCCGTAAGCAAAGAAGAGCTGCAGAGAATTTGCGCCAGGTTTCCGGTATTTATCGGCATGGCTGTTTTCGATCAGCTTACATTAATTGATTCGTGGGGCGCGTCTGTACCGTATGATTTGCCGTATAATCAATTTATGCAGGATGCGTATAAGGGAAAAATCGCCATATCAACTACAAAGACAAACCCCGACGGCTCTTTTGTTATTTATTTAGCTGCTCCGATAACAGACAAGCTCGTTTTAACAGCCGTTTTACCGGGGCTTTTTTTCTCCGATATAATTTCTCATTTCAGATTCTGGCAGACCGGCCATCTTTTTATTGATGATGAAGACGGCTATGTAATTTCCAACCATCAGGAAGATTGGGTGCTTAACAGAAAAAATTTTATCAATATGGCAAAAACAGATTCTGCTTATGAACACATTGCCGCTTTTATTAAACGGGCTCTTTCAGGAGAACGCATCGTCGGAAGAATCAATGTTGACGGCGCTGCAAGTATCTGCGCGATACGGCCGGTATCGAGTCAGGCTGTCAAATGGTTTATCGGCATTATCGCGCCGATAAGAGAAAGCGCTTTAAGCGATATACCGTACAGCATCATTCTAATGGGATTAATTACGCTAATTTTAAGCATAGCCGCCGCTGTTATCGCCGCTGTTTTTCTTAAACGCCCTTATGACGAGCTTCTGAAACTCCGCAACGAAGCCGAAGCCGTATCAATATCAAAGTCCGCTTTTTTGGCGAATATGAGCCACGAAATTCGCACTCCGATGAACAGCATAATCGGTTTTTCCGAACTTGCTTTGGACGGCGAGACATCTGTGCGGACTAAAGAGTATCTTCAAAAAATAAAAACAAACGCTCAATGGCTTTTGCAGATCATAAATGATATTCTCGATATTTCCAAAGTTGAATCCGGTAAAATGGAACTTGAAAATATTCCGTTCGACATTCATGAGCTTTTCGCAAGCTGCAGGACTTTGATCATGCCTTTGGCAGTAGAAAAAGGGATACCTCTTTATTTTTACGCGGAGCCCAGCATGGGAAAAAGGCCGTTAGGTGATCCGTCAAGACTGCGGCAGGTCTTTGTTAATCTTCTGTCAAATGCCGTAAAATTTACCAATAACGGAATGGTAAAGCTTCACGCGGCGTTACTTGAAATAAACGACAACTCGATTAAAATGCATTTTGACGTAAAAGACAGCGGTATTGGCATGACAAAAGAGCAGATTGCCAAAATATTTGATCCGTTTACCCAGGCGGAAACGGGCATTACGCGCAAATTCGGCGGGACGGGTTTAGGTCTTTCCATCTCAAAAAATATCATCGAAAAAATGGGCGGAAAGCTTGAAGTCGAAAGTACTCCGGGAATCGGCAGCAAATTCAGTTTTGATTTGGTATTCGATACATTGGATGTGGCGGACGATGAAATGTTCGGGAATAAAATCATTCTGAATGAAATAGAAAAACCGGCATTCAACGGAGAAGTGCTGTTATGTGAAGATAATGTCATGAATCAGCAGGTTATCTCTGAGCACTTGACGCGGGTCGGGCTTAAATTAGTTATTGCAGATAACGGCAGGCTGGGAGTAGATTTGGTAAAAAGGCGCAAAGAATCAGGAGAAAAGCAGTTTGACCTCATTTTTATGGATATTCATATGCCTGTGATGGACGGACTTGAAGCCTCCTCAAAAATTCTTGAGATGAAAACAGGAATCCCGATTGTTGCCATGACGGCTAACCTGATGTCCAATGACAGGGCAATCTATTCTCAAAGCGGAATACATGACTGCGTAGGAAAACCTTTTACTTCTCAGGAATTGTGGCGCTGTCTTATGAAGTATTTTACGCCTGTAAATAAAGACGCGAATGAGAAGAGCGTATCCCGTGAAGCTGAAGCTGAATTTCATAAAACACTTCAATTATTTTTTATTAAAAGCAATCAGAATAAATACACGGAAATCAACAGAGCGCTTAATGAGGGTGATGTAGATATGGCATACAGGCTGGTGCATACTCTGAAGGGAAATGCGGAACAGCTTGGAAAAAAAATGCTTCAGTTAGCGGCATCTGATTTGGAAAAGCAGCTTAAGCACGGTAAAAATCTTGTAACAGACGAATTATTAAAAAGGCTTGAAATAGAATTGAATATGGTGTTAAATGAATTCACATCAAAAAATAATTCTTGAGAGGATGGATTGATAAATGGATGCAAGGAAAAATACCCTGCTGATTGTTGATGACGAGAATACGAATCTAAAGGTGCTGTCGCATATCCTGGGTTCTGATTATACGATATACACTGCAACAAACGGAGTAAACGCCGTACAGAAAGCGAAGGAATTACAGCCTGATTTGATCTTACTGGATATTTTAATGCCGGATATGGACGGCTATCAAACTCTTGCCGCTATAAAAAATTCGGAAGAAATTCATAAAATCCCCGTAGTTTTTATTACGGGGCTTGACAGCGTTGAAGATGAAGAAAAGGGTCTGTCTCTTGACGCCGCCGATTATATTACAAAACCATTCAGCACTCCCATTGTAAAATTACGGGTCCGCAATCAAATTCAAATAATAAATCAGCTTCGGATAATAGAACGTCTCAGTATGGTAGATCAATTGACAGGCATTGCGAACAGGCGGAGTTTTGACAGCCGCTTAAATGTTGAATGGAAACTGGCAATAAGGGAGCAGACCGCTCTCAGCCTTTTAATGATGGATTTGGATAAGTTTAAAATTTTAAATGATACTTACGGTCATCAGCAGGGGGACATGGTACTGAAAAAAGTTGCCGAAATTTTCACCATGTCATTAAGGCGGCCAGCGGATTTTACTGCGCGCTGGGGCGGCGAAGAATTTATCATTCTTCTTCCGAATACTCCGCTTGAAGGCGCTCTTGATGTCGCTGAAAATATCCGCACAGATATCGAAAAAACCCCGATTTTATTCGCAGACGGGACTGTACTTCGAGTTACAATCAGCATAGGAGTAACCTCGGCTTATCCCGAAAAATCAAGTTCAATCGACGCTTTCATAGCAAATGCCGATAAAGCCCTGTACCTAGCCAAAGACGCCGGCAGAAACAGGGTGTTGCATTACACTTAAAGACACAGGGCTTTGCGCTTTGTAGAAAACCCGCTTTATATCAATTTCTATTTCTAAACATCATCTTTTTTACTGCCGATAATAAGGTATAAGCTTGGGGAGGATTAAGTTTTGATTAGAGGATGGTACACAGGCGCGAGCGGAATGCGCGCGCAGCAGTGGCGGCTGGACGCTGTCGCGAATAATCTGGCAAATGTCGGTACGGAAGGTTATAAAAAAGACGTAACGTCTTTTAAAGCGTTTCCGGAATTGCTTATCAGACGGCAGGATGACGACGGAGTTTTTCAGATTCCGTTCGGCTCCGCGGACGCGGCTCCCATTATCGGGCGTATGGGAACAGGCGTTGAATTAAACGAATTATATACAAATTTCCGCCAGGGCTCGCCCCTTGAAACTTCAAACGATTTTGACATGATGCTGGAAGGCGAAGGGTTCTTCGCGGTTTCTACCCCTTACGGCGAGCGTTATACGCGTAACGGTTCGTTCATTCTGGGAAAAGAAGGCTTGCTTTTAACAAAGGACGGCTATCCCGTTCTCGGCGAAAACGGTCCAATCAATATAAAAGCTAACAATTTTAAAGTTGACGCTGAAGGCAGGATTTGGGTAAACGCTGTTTATCAGGACAATGACCCGATGAATCTTGTCGGAAGAGAAAACAATCAATGGGAAGAAACGGTTGTCCTTGACACTATCAAAATCGTTGATTTCGCTCTCGAGCGCTATCTTGAAAAACAGGGTACGTCTTTTTGGCGCGAAAGCGCGACATCAGGTCCCGCTAGGATAATGGAAGAAGATAACAGGCCGAAAGTAATACAAGGTTTTCTGGAAGCTTCAAATGTCGATCCGGTGCTGGAAATGGTTCAGATGATTGAAGTGAACAGGGCGTATGAAGCAAATCAAAAAGTGATCCAGAGCGAAGAGCAGGCTCTGGGGACATTAATAAATCAAGTAGCGAAATTCGCGTGACGGTGCCACGCACCATATTAGGAGATAGCAAATGGTAAGAAGTTTATGGACAGGCGCGTCGGGAATGGTTGGTCAGCAGGCCAATATCGATACAATCGCGAATAATCTCGCGAACGTTAATACACACGGATATAAAAAGCAAAGAGCTGATTTTGAGGATCTTCTTTATCAGACGATAAGAACTGCGGGAACTCCCGCTACTGAAGATACGGTAACTCCCGTGGGCGTTCAGATGGGACACGGCGTAAGACTTGCCGACACTCAGCGCATTTTTACACAGGGAGCGGTGCAGCAAACGGAAGTGCCGACCGATGTTGCGATTACAGGCGACGGTTTTTTTAGGATTCAGATGTATGACGGCTCAATGGCATATACGCGTAACGGTAACTTTAAGGTTGATTCTGACGGCCGTCTTGTTACGAGCAACGGTTATTGGGTTATACCGGATATAATGATGCCTGAATTATTTTTGCCTGATACAATCAATATCACTCAGGACGGAAGGGTCAGCGTTAAAGTTCCGCAGGACGGAGAGCTTGCTGAAGTTGATGTCGGAAGGCTCGAGCTGTACCGTTTTTCAAATCCTGTCGGTCTTAGCGCGATAGGCGATAATCTTTTTAAAGTAACGCAAGCTTCAGGCGAAGCGATTCCCGGCACTCCCGGATACGACGGCATGGGTGTTCTGCGCCATAAATTTCTTGAAATGTCAAACGTCGCTGTTGCGCAAGAGATGGTCAACCTTATCGTCGCTCAGCGCGCCTACGAGTTTAATTCGCGCACTATTCAAACCAGCGATAGTATGCTCGGAACGGCGACAACGTTGAAGAGATAAGGAACAAAGAATAAAGAATAAAGGGTTTTAGTTTGAATGATTAGAGAGGGGAGTAAATGGAAATTAACGGGTTTGGATTGATTAATCCTGAGGATTATAGAATGTCGTCATCGTCTGCTTTCAGAGGAGCTGATAATTTTAAAGCGATTCTTGAGAGAACAAGGACATCAGAGAACAGAGAACAATTAACAAATTACAATGTTCAAAAACCGGGAAAGGGTATTGATAAAGACGATAAGCTCTATCAGCTCTGCGTTGAACTGGAAACCTTTTTAGTTAAAAACCTTTTAACCAGCATGAGGAATACCGTGCAGAAGACAGGGCTTGTCGAAGAAGGTTTCGCCGGAAAAATGTACGAAGATATGCTCTATGACGAATACGCCAAAGATTTTACAAAGAACGCGGGATTCGGACTTGCAGAGCAGGCGTATAGGCAGCTAAAAAATATATAAAAATTAGTTAGGATGCTAAAAACAGATTTATGCATCCGGCTCTGCGTCTATTGTAATAATAAATAAAGTATCTCATAATTATCTAATGGAAAATGATCCGGCGAAAGCGTTTCTTGATAAATCGCGTCTTATCAAAATTGCGTCAATATCAGCTCTTTTTGGAAACGCCGTCCTCGCCGCTGTGAAAGCCGCGGCTGGTATCGCTTCGGGAAGCCTTGCTGTTATCGGTGACGGAATTGACTCTTCTGTTGACGTGCTGATTGCGATAATGTCGCTTTTTGTCGCGCGTATTATCGCGCAGCCTGCGGATGAAAGCCACCCTTGGGGGCATGGAAGAGCGGAAACTGTCGCGACAGCGCTGATTTCATTTATGCTTTTTTTTGCGGGCGCACAGCTCATTTTCAGCTCGGCGCGGGATATTGTTTTAGGAACCGAGAAGGAAGTGCCCTCATTTCTGGCGGTTATCGGCACACTTGTTTCTATTGCGGGAAAAATTCTTTTGGCTTCTCTTTTATATATGATGGGAAAAAAAGCCAAATCATCAATGTTAAAAGCTAACGCGAAAAATATGACAGCCGATGTGCTGCTCTCCGCGGGGGTTCTTATCGGATTAGGGCTATCAATGTTTTTCAATATCGGCGTTATTGATTTATGGGCTGCGATTCTTGTCGGTTTATGGGTGATAAAATCGGCGCTTGAAATTTTTATAGAAGCGAATACTGAGCTTATGGACGGCGGATCGGATAAAGCTCATTATAAAGAAGTTTTTGACGCTGTAAAAACCGTAGAAGAAGCGGGACATCCGCACCGCGTAAGAATGCGCCGAATCGCCGGTTTTTGGGATATTGATATCGATATTGAAGTTCCGCCGAACAAAACCGTGATAGAAGCTCACTGGATAGCCCACAAGGTTGAAAACGCCATAAAAATGCGCGTTGAAAATATTTACGATATAATGATTCATGTTGAACCTTCAGGGAATATTGAAAACGAGGGCTACGGTCTCAGCGAAGAATCTTTGAATTGAGGCTTTTCCGAAACTAACCGAGTTTTGGAAAAACCTCAATTGACTGGAAATTATGCAAAAGATGCGATATAATGATTTATAGTTACAGGAAAAGATATGCCGTTGGATAAGGAAAAAGCAAGAATCAACATAAAAGAAATTCTTGACCGAATGGAAAAAAATACAGATGCCGCGCTCCTTCATGAGTATTACAAGCTCTTTAAAAAGGAGGTCCCTCTTTTTAAGCGTTCATTCGCGGCAGCATGGCTTTTTATGAATTATGATGAAAAAGCCCCCCCTCGTTTCCTCAGCAATGATAAAATTTCGGTTAGTAATAAAGATGTTAACAAGAAAGCGCCGCCTCAAATCAAAGAAAAGCCGAAAGAAGCGGCTAAAAAGGCGGCTGCCGATAAACAGAGCGGCAAAAACACGCCTGTTTCCGACTCTGAATCACCCGAAAAAAAAATCATTTTCATACCGGAAGAAGAAGCAAAATACCTATTTTTCAGCATAGGAAAAAACCGACGTCTGTTCCCAAGAGAAATTATCACTTTCATTTTATCAAGGACATCCTGTGAAAGAGAAGATATCGGCAGTATACGGATACTCGACAATTATTCATTTGTGCAGGTTAGAGATAAAAAAGCCGATGAAATCATAGAAAAACTGACCGAGCAAAAATTCCGCGGAAGGACGCTGACGGTTAATTACGCTAAAGCTAGAGTGAATGAAAGCGGCGCTGAATAAAATGTAGTCGATAAACACCGGCACAAACAACGGGTATCGTTCATTATTTAGTTTTTTTTCCCTTCCACTGGAATTACCGATAGTTTAGTATTAAAATATATATTGTAATGAGAGAACTGTATTTTTTACCGATTTTCGCTCTTCTCCTCGTATTTCCCGCGAATGTTTCCGCTCAAAGCAGGGATTCTATCCCGCATATTTCAAAAATCAGCGTAGAATCAAGAAATAACCTGATTAGGCTGTCATGGACAGATTCGCCCGCAGCCAAAGGGCCTGTTTATATTTTCAGGTCAGCCAGGCCTTTTGTCAGTTCTATCCCCGCTAATATAATGCCTGTTACCGTACGGTATGGGCAGGAATATTTTATTGATGATACTGACGATTTAGAAAATATACATTACTTTATCGCGGCGAGCGATACCTCGGGGCGGAGGTATGATATTATTCTGCCGCAGGTAAACAGTACAGGTTTGAATTATATCCATGATCCGAATAACAGGGAAAGCGCTTCTTTACCGGCAAGGGAGACGCGGGGGTCTTCCTCTGATGTATCCCGCGGCATCTCCAACATTGCAGCAAAGCAGGAAGGAGAAAGGGTAATCATTACTTATGACGCATCGGGACAGAGCAGAAACGCTATTCTTTACCGGAGTATTCAGCCTTTGCGGCAGGTACAGGATTTGCTGAACGCGGTTATTGTGCAATCGAGAATTACGTCTCCGTTTATCGATCTTCCTGTTCCGGGTATTTCATGGTACTATGCTGTTATTTTTGAAGATGAGATTTCCAGCGGTAATTTAAGCATAAGACCGGGAGTTAATGCCACTGTAACGCCGGTAACAATTGCTGTTCAGGATGCGGCTGATCGCACTCTTCGCCCTATACCACTCCCAATTCTGACTTTACGTAACACAATGCCGGAGGGTTTTTTTCAGGAAATACCTGAACAGATACCTCTTAGCACTGCTTCCGCTGATCTGCTGAACAAAACCCGAATGCCGCAAAAGATACCGCTTGCCTTAAAAGGTCCGCGTGTTTTCGCTGTTGATTTACAAGCGCCGACAGGCGGCGAGGAGTCGGCACTGTTTCAGATTATTTCCGAGTACTTCATAAAATTCGATTGGAAAAACGCCCTTGCCGGCTTACGGCATTATTTGTCACTGCCGAGATCAAAGGATATAGAAGCGCGGGCCCGCTTCTATCTTGGGCAAACTCTGTACTACTCAGGAAATCACAGAGAAGCGCTGATGGAATTCCTTTTTTTCAGAGCTCATCATCCCGCCGAAGCCGGAAGCTGGATAAACGCAGTTTTAGCGGCAATGGTCTACTAAGCAAAGAACAAAAGGCAAAGAACAGTTAACAATTAACAATGAACAATTAAGAATCCCGCAAGCTATTTGTTCTCTGCTCTTTATTCTTTGTTCTCTGCCCTTTGTTCTTTGCCTTATCCCCCTCTTGAAAAATCTCTATTTATAGATCAAAATGATCATAAAGGAAATTCTTGTGAGTAGTATAGAAATAACAACATCAAATTTTGAGGCTGAGGTGCTTCAGTCGGCAGTTCCGGTTCTTCTTGATTTTTGGGCGCCTTGGTGCGGTCCATGCAAAATGATTGGACCTGTAATCGAGCAAATAGCCGTTGAATTCTCAGACCGTTTAAAAGTGGGCAAAATTAATATTGATGAGAACAGCCCTCTTGCCGAACAACACGGGATTGTTTCCATTCCAACTCTGATTGTATACAAGGACGGAGAAATGGCTGCCCAAAAAAACGGAGCCGCCTCTAAACACGATATCGAGGCAATTTTTAAAAACTTGCTCTGACAATTGGACAATTAACAGTGAACAAAGAACAAAGAAGAATTTACCACTAACCACACGAACCATTAACAAAGAACAAAGCTGTTGTTCGCAATCTGAGCGTGTTGTTGTACGCTCAGACTGCAAACAAGGTCTTAACTTTATTCTCTGTTCTTTTTTCTTTGCTCTCTATTCCATCCTCTACGGCCACGCCGGACAATTCATCAACCTGCCAAGAATAGTAACACCTGCCCCGAAAGTAATAAGGCTTGTGTCCGTGGTAACATTCCTGATCGCGTGTGCGTCTGCGTGTGCGATTGCCTGAACGGTGCAGTTGCTAAGAGCTACCGTACCTGCCGCGCCGTTGCGGATTGCGTTGGCGTTTGCGTTGTTGGAGGTGTTGGTTATCGTGCCGCCTGTGATTGTAATGGAACCGCCTGCGGTGTTGTTGATGGTTCCGGCGTTAGCCTCTGTGTGTGCATTAGTAATGACCGTACCCGCACCCGAAATGGTAACTGTACCGGTACCGGTGTTTTGAATCGCAATGCCGAACCATCCCCCATCTGCCGAAACCGTACCGCCTGAGATATTTACCGTGCCGGTGCTGGAATTGCTAATCGCTATGCTAGTGCTGTTGCTGCTGTTTCCAGTGTTACTTACCGTGCCGCCGGTCATTTCAATCTCGCCGCTGCTGCCATTACTAATGGTTCCACCCTGTATATTTGTTGAAGTAACAAGAGCTGTCCCGGAAATGGTTATTTTACCGGTTCGAGTGTTACTAACCGCCGAGCCTGAAGTCCCAACAGTGCCGCCTGAGATGCTTACCGCGCCGGTGGAGGCGTTGTATACACTATTACAAAAACCACCCCAGTGGGTATTTCTCACCGTTCCGCCGGTGATTTCAAGGCGTACGTCGGTGTTCGTGCCTGAATTCGCAAGCGTAATCGTTCCAGTCGATTGATTTTGATTCACCGAAGTAACAATCGCCATTCCTGAAACAATGATTTTGCCGGTGGAGGCGTTGTGTACCGCCTGTCCGT
>Ga0209755_10006665_pt1 | contig 12694 bp, 10 predicted proteins | sample TergutCo191P1_FD_187301 | JGI IMG/M metagenome (GOLD analysis project Ga0209755, IMG submission 187301) | Cornitermes sp. P1 segment gut microbial communities from Petit-Saut dam, French Guiana - Co191P1 (SPAdes) (version 2) | ecosystem: Host-associated > Arthropoda: Insects > Digestive system... | reverse complement strand
ATCGTTAACGCAGCGCGAATAATAGAACGCGGGTTGCCCTGCATTATTCTGGAAGACATGAACACAGGGAACCTGATTGTCACTGACGATGGAAAATGTAAATTTCTGGATACAGAATGGATAATGAACGGGGTAAACCTATATCAATTTGAGAAAATCGATTACTTCGGATTTGAAGAACGAAAATGGTACAATGTAAATGATGAAGCGCAAGACTGCTACACCGCGTATTTCGAAGCCTTAGGTGTCAAGCAAGGCGAGGCAAACGAGCAGATAAGAGCATTTGAGCTATTAAAAGTGCTGAGAGAAAATACATATCTGAAATATTTAGGGAAATGTAACAATGAAGAAATAGCAAGGAGGCTGAAAATCGTAATGAGGAAGCATGATTATGTGTAGTAAACGCAACAAGCATGATCGCTAGGAAAGCTGCGGAAATTTGCCGGGAAGAACGGCATTGCGCAGACTGCGGAGAAGATAGCGCATACCGCAATGAGGTTTGCGCTTGAAATTGCACGGAGCAGAGGGCGGCGTTTGAAGGAAGTACGCGACATGCGCGAGAAGTTCGGCGGCGCAGGCGGCACCAGATTACGGAGGCGAAACTGCGCGCTGAGGCCGCGCGTTTCCTGCGGCACAAAAATGCCGCCGCAAAAGAGCCCGCGAAACCTACCGAAATGCGCGGCTAACAGGAATACCTTTTTCACGGTGCTATTGTAGTGTAACACAGGTTGGCTAAAAAGTCACGCCAATGGGGACGCTGAAGCGCGGGCCGCCCATGCCCAAAAGCAAGTAAGCCAGCCACCAACTGAAATCTCCAGAGACGAGAAGATTAAGGGGCAAGCCAAAATCCAGCCTCGGTTCAACGAAAAAGGCGGGGCTTTGGCTGCCTTCGAAAACCGCCTTGTATCCCCCGCCGGCAAAGACGCTGATCCTGGAGCCCTCAAAGTCGTTGTCGCCAAAGGGAGAAATAGCATCCATCTGCGCGGAACCGCTAACGAACCAGCCTTGCAGGGCGTTTCCCTGCGGGTACCAGCGCCCCTCCAAGGCAATGCGAAACATTGACAACATTTCCCCGTCCCCTCTGAATCCCATGTAGCGGGCGCTCAGCCTTGCCGAGGCGGAAGGCGTTATAGCGTACTCGAAGCCCACTTCCATGCCGAACCCGCCACTAACGATGGCAATGATCGGAACAGTAACGCTCACCGTTAACGCCATGCGCCGATTGCCGCCCCAATCGTCCCGCGCAGTTGCTGGAAGTGCAGCCGCAGAGAGCGCAATCAGCAAAAATATTTTTTTCACGACGCTATTGTAGTGCAACAAGCGCTGGTTAGAAAGCCACGCCAATAGGAAAGCGGAACTGCGGGCCGCTCGTGCCGGATAACCAGCTTATCACAGGATCCGCGCCATCGTGGATAATCCGCCATCCAGCCTCTGCCAGCATCTCAAAGACGAATGCTGGCCTTACTTCATCGCTCCCCAAAGTTAATTTATAACCCGTGCCAACAAAAGCGCTCAGAGTGCTTGACGCCATGCCTCCCTCGCGAATCGATGGGCCATCGGGCGGCAACATGAACCGCAATCCGCCGCTAAGAAACCAGCCTTGAATGTAATTTCCATGCGGATACCAGCGCCCGTCCAGGTTGAAGCCACGAAAAGCGTTTCCGGCTCCGCGACCAGGGCCGTATAAAACACGAATTTTTACCGAGGCATTGGGCGCGAGAGCGTATTCAAATCCAAAACCAATGATCGCCGGCCCCCAAATCGTCGAATGCACCGTTACCGCCATCCGTCGATTGCCGCCCCAGTCGTCCCGTGCAAACGCCGGAACCATAACCGCGAAAAGCACAATCAGCAAAAATATTTTTCTCATGGCGTTATTATAGCGCGACAAGCACTGGTTAGCAAGCCACGCCAATCAGGAAAGCAAAACTGTAGGTCGCTTGTGCCGAGTAACCAGCTTGTCATGGGATCCGTGCATCGGTGGATAATCCACTATCCAGCCTCTGCTGCCGTTTATTATATGCAGTGGGTATGTTCAAAATTATATTTTCCCTCTTATTCGATTGATTTTATTCTGAATTGTACCAAACACCCCCTTTTTAGCATTTTTATTTGTTTCTTTCATAAACAATGAATTATAATGTTCGTAATTGCTCATATCATTTTCCATTTTATACAATTGTGCTAATTCATTATATATAAAACAACAAGAAGGAATGTTTTCTTCTAAATATTTGAAATACTTAATCGCTTCTAAATTTTGCCCTTCATCTCTAAGAATATATGCCAAATCTCCAGCTATGTATATATTCTTTTTTACAGAAACCCCTTTTTTCAAAATATCTATGCCAATATTGGGATAAATTTTTGAGTAAAACAGGTTGTATATCCCAGAGGCTGCTATTGGTATTGCGGGAATGACATTTCCTTCACATTCATGGGTATATTTTTGGCTAATAATTCCTTCATTTACAAAATACGCATAGTCATTAATCCTTTCGTTCATTGAAATATCCATGTAGCATTCTATAATCTCATGAGGCGTAATAATGTTTCGTGCTTTTATCACATAAAAATTTTCTCCTTCTGGTAATATTTCTTCATTTACTAACTCTACATCCCATGAAGAACAATCATCGTATTCAGAGTTGATAACTTTGAATATTTTTAAACCAGGATTCTTTATAATTGCTTCTTGTAGATTCATAATTTACCCCTTTTCTTTAATCGAAACTGTCCCCCCTGTAGATACCATTACATTTATCCATTATTTTGTCAATCCCGTCAAGAACAATCAGCAAAAATATTTTCTTCATGGTGCTATTATAGCGCAACTAGCACTGGTTAGAAAGCCACACCGATGGGGACGCTGAGGTGCGGGCCGCCCGTGCCCCAAAGAATGTTGTAGCCCGACCACTCGAAGGAATCAAAGGGGGAAAAGAGAGGCAGGCCAAAATCCAGCCTTGGCTCTACGACAAAAGCGCCCCTTTGCCCGCTTCCAAAAATCGCCTTGTATCCTCCGCCTGCGAAAACGCTAAAGCTCAGGAAACGATGAAATGGGTCGAAAAAAATGTCGAACTGTGCGGAGCCGCTGACGAACCAGCCTTGCGGGGCGTTTCCCTGTGGGTACCAACGCCCTTCCAGGGCAAGGCGCAGTGCTGAAAATCTTGCCGTGTCCTCGTCGAACAGGCCGAATACAAGATAGCGGACATTCAGTCTTGCCGAAGCGAAAGGCGTTATCGCGTACTCGAATCCCACGTCCAAACCGAATCCCCCGATGATGGCGAAAAGAGGGACGCTCACCGTTACCGCCATCCGCCGATTGTCACCCCATTCATCCCGTGCGAACGTCGGAACCGCAATTGCAAAGAGCGTAATCAGCAAAATTATCTTTTTCATGGCGCGATTATAGCGCAACAAGCACCAGCTAGAAAGCCGCGCCGATGGGAAGCCATCGGCGAACACTGCCAAATGAATGAAGACGACGGAAAACCCTGGAAAACAGCGCTCTCGTTATGACATACTGTTGCCAAGTCATGCGGTTTATGATTATGATGTAAAAAAAACGCTTTAAGGAGGCAGTGCATGATCAGGTACCTGTACAAAGACGCGTTCGCCATTATCGGCAAAATGGGACAAGGCGCAGCCGACAATTTGCAGGAATGGATACCGCCGCTGTGGGATGCCGCGATTTCCAATTTCAAGGAAGTGGAAAACATTATCCGCAAAAACGCAAGCGGCGCGCCGCTCCTTTGGGGCACTGGGAACGATATTGACGAAAGCAACAAACGCTGGGGCTGGGACGGCTTGAGCAACACGGGCAAATACATGGCGGGCGGAGAAGCCGACACGGACGCCACCCCGCCGAACGGCTGGTCGAAGTGGTTTATCCCGGCGCAAACATACCTGGTGGTGTCATGCGCCGTGGACAACGCCAAGAAGGTGTTTGCGGAGATAGCGGAAAAACTAGGCACGGGCATCGTCGGCTGCGAACACGAGTTTTATCCTGATCCCAACGACGACAACGCGGTTGATCTTTACTGCCCCATTGCAAGCGGAACGCTGTTCTGCCAGTCCTGCGGAATGCCCGTTACCGAGCCTGAAGGCTTCGGCAAGGAAGCCGACGGAAGCCCATGCCCCGAATACTGCCGATACTGCTACCCTAACGGCGCGTTCACGAACGACGACGAGACAATGGAAGAGATGATCGAGTCGTGCATCCCGCACTGTCGCGATCGCTACGAAAGCGACGACGCGGCGCGGGCGGACATGATGGAAAAATTTCCGAGCCTGAAAAGGTGGAAGAAATATTAACTGCAATACGGCGGCTGCTTGGAAAGCGGTTTGCTTCCCAGGCAGCCGGAACTGCGAGGCACTTTGCACAGGAGGATTTCATGGCTGAAAAAATCAGGTGTCCTTGGGCAGGCGAGACACCCATATACGTTGACTATCACGACACCGAATGGGGGCGGCCTGTGCATGACGATGTCAAATTGTTTGAAATGCTGATCTTGGAAGGAATGCAGGCCGGGCTTACATGGCTGACCGTGCTGAAAAAACGGGAAGCGTTCAGGAAAGCTTTTGACGGGTTCAACCCGAAGAAAGTGGCGCGTTACGACGACGCGAAAATTCAGAAGCTCATGGCAAATGCTGGCATAATAAGAAACCGCCTGAAAATTACCGGCGCCGTGATTAACGCCAAGCTGTTCCTGGAGATTGTCGAAAAGCACGGAAGCTTCGACAATTTCATCTGGGGGTACGTTGACCACAAGCCTGTCATAAATCGCTGGAAAAAAATCGAGGACGTGCCTGTAACCACGCCAGTCTCCGACAGGATAAGCCAGGACTTGAAAAAACTGGGCTTCAAGTTCGTCGGCTCGACCATTATTTATGCGTTCATGCAGGCTACGGGCATGGTTAACGACCATATCACGAAATGTTTTGTTTACAAGGAAATGACCAAGGGATAAGGGCCAGTGGGAGATATGACGGAAATTATACTCAAAACATTGGATCTGTTCGACCATGACCTAAGAAAAATATTCAAGGACAAATATTTGGATATCGTTATACACGGATCCGTCACGTTGAATGATTTTACGCCGCATCGAGGGGATATTGACTTTATCGTCATCTTAAAAGAAGACATGACAAAACGGGAAATTGGTGAAATATTCAAGCTGCATGACATGTACAGATCGATCGATTCGAACATCGATGGCATTCTTGAATACCAGCTAGAAGGAACGTACTACCCGATAAACGTCTTGCGAAACATAAACGATGACATCGTTGGGTGCTACATAGGAACGAGAAGGCAAGGCTGGAAAGAAATAACGCGGTTTTCGCATAACGTCTTTGACTTGATCCAAATCAAAAGCAATGGGATATATTTCAGGAACGGTGAATACGACATATACGAGCCAGGGAAAGACGAAATCGAAAAATATATCGTCGCGGAAACGGAAAATTTAAGAAGGCTGACAGCGAAAGACATTATTCCATCACATGCCGTTATACAATTCGCATCCAGAACGATGTATTTTTTGGAGACAGGATCAATCGGCTCGAAAAGCAAATGCTGCGCGATTTATTCTATGAAAAATGACAACAGCAAAGTAATCGAAAAATGCGGCAAGATCAAGTTTCAAGACAACTGGAAGGAATTCGAGAGCGAATTTCAGGGGCACAAGGCGGCGGCCGTGAAATCGCTGGACGATCTTATGGTCATGCTGAACGCGGCGCCGATGATCCCTGCGGCATGAGGCCCCTGACAGAAAGACATGGATTCGCCACAAGCTAAAATCACTATGACGGCACAATTGGCTGGCGATATCTATAACTTTTGGAAAAGACCAATGAGGAAAATCGGCATGCGGAGGAAAAGCAAAAAATTGCCAATCAAATAATCATGGTAGCTACTGCTCAGATGCCCAGGCACAAAAACAATCCAGGCGCTTCCTCTAGCGCGTCAATCCGTTATAACGCGCTTGCTCTGCCATTTTCCTCCCATCCAGCGCGAAAGGTAGCAAATTCCCCGCACGACAAAATCCAAGCCCATAGCGATCCATACTCCCAGCGGACCCATCCCCAAAACAAAAACGAGGACATACGCGCCGCTGACGCGGGCTGCCCACATGGAAATTATCGAAATGATCATTACGTAGCGAGCGTCTCCGGCGGCGCGCAGGGCGGTCGGGAGGATAAAGCTCATCGGCCAGCCAAGCGCCATGGAAACGCAGTGGATGCGCAGGAAGGATATCGCAAGCGCATGGGCGTCGGGGCTTAGGCCGAACAAGCCGACCAGAGGCTCCAGGAAAATAAAGGTCGCCGCGCTTATGGCGACCAGAAACGCGTATGCGAGCTTCATTATTTTCGCGGCCAGCTTTTTCGCCGCCGCATAGTCCCCGGCGCCGATGCACTGCCCGGCTACCACCGTGAGCGTTATGCCAAAGGCGACTCCCGGCATAAACGAAATCGAATTCACCGCGCTGGAAATGGCGTTGGCGGCCATGGCCGCGGTGCCGAAAAAGACGAAGATGCGCTGGGTAAGAAGCCTGCCAATCATGAACATGGAGCTTTCCATCGCGCTTGGGATTCCGACGTTGCAGATGTTTTTTATCATGGACGTGACGACGCGGATTTTGAACAGCCCCGAAAGCGAAACGTGGCTGTTGGCGTTGCGGTAAAGCATTGCGCATATAATGCCAGCGGAAATTATCCTGCTTATCAAAGTTGACAGCGCCACTCCCAGCACCCCAATCTCCAGAACAAAGATGGAAAGGAAATTGCCGGCGACGCTAAGAACGTTCGCGAAAAGGGATATGCGCATCGGTATCTTGCTGTTTCCAGTGGCGCGGAACAACGCGGCGCCGGCGGTGTACAGCGCCAGAAACGGGTATGACAGGCTGGTGAACAAAAAATAAACGGAGGCCGCGCCCATCACGTCGTCCTCGATGTTTCCGTAGAACAGCGTGATTATCGGGCGGCGGAACAGCAGCGCGGTCAGCATCATCACCAAGGAAACCAGGGTCACGAGGTACACAAGCTGCTTTGCCACGACCCGCGAATTTTTGTGATCCCGCCTGCCTATGTACTGGCTTGCGACCACCGCGCCGCCGGTGCACAACGCGGTAAAGGCGATAATCAGGAGGTTGTTGATATTGTCAATGATGTTGACACCGGAAACGGCGAACTCCCCCACGGTCGTTACCATTACGGTGTCGAGCGTGCCCATTGCTACGAGGAGAATCTGCTCGAGCATGATCGGCCACAGAAGGCTGAAAAGGGCTCGGTTTGTCCAACGTTCCGCTATCGAAGGTTCCTGTGTCAACTTGAGTCGCCCGCTTCCTGCTCCCGAAATTACGGGCCGTTGCGTTCCGCCTGCGCCGACGAATAGCCCGTTCGGTAATTATGCACCTTTTTGTCGCTTTGAGGAAGCCCCTTGTCCGCACTCAGTATCTATGGGATACCTAACACCCGCCTTTTTCGGAACTGGGCACACCGAAGGTAGCCTAGAGAAGCGCCAGGATCATGAAGTCAGTAATGGTCAGAACTTGTGACGCCAGCCCTGCGAGCCTAGGGAAGCACTGATTAAATCCGATGGGGATTTAATCAGTGCTTCTTAACCGCACCTGCGCCATGCAGGTGCAGAGGAACCGCTGAATTCCGCTTTAATCAGCGGTTCCCTAGCGTTCTGGTCTCGCACGGAAGGGGGGCCAGGTTTTCCAATACCCCCTGCTCAAGACTGGCGGAGAGACGACACCTCGGGAAATCAACCGCCAGAAGCCGAACGTCGCGCCGCGTGAATCTGGCGATGGAATGTGCCGTTCTGGACTTCGTGTTCCAGCAGATGGCCTGCGGGCAATAGTGCGCAAGCAACGAGATGAGGAAATATAGCGTGTTCGTTTCGCCTGGAGTATCTGGCTTCGGCACGACCTGGCGATGTTCAAAGCCGCATGAAGGCACTGGAGGTGCGGATGACGCAGGAAAGGATCATGCCAACAAAACCAGCTTATTGCTATGGAAAAAGCGCAGGCGAAAATGCGCCGCGACCCTCGAGCGTCAATTAAAATCGCCCGTGTCTTTTGCCTTGTCAAATTGAATATTTATGGTGTCGATAATGTTGCCTTGAAGAGAAATAAGGCTTTGTAATGATGATTTTATGGGTTCTTTGGTAGTTTCATTGTCTTCTGGCATCAAAAGCTGATATTCGGCAAGATGCAGGGCTTTTGCCAATTTGGAAATAGTCGCGGCACTTACCCACCTTCTGCATCCTTCAATATCATTCAGGGTTTGTGCTGACAAATGGGACTTTTCGGCCAGTTTTTCCTGCGAATATCCAAATTTTTTTCGGTGTTTTTTTATGTTTTCGGAAAGTATTTTTCGAATAGGTTCTATTTCTGCCCTCATTGCTAAATTTTAGGATAAAAAAAGAGGTTTGCTACTTGCTATTATAAGTATTACATGATACGCTTTCAGCAAGTGAAAGATCCTGTCTGTCTGCTTGGCAGATATTAATTTCATCGCTGGATAGGGTGGGTTCCATGTCCATTTCTTATGAAATGGTATAACTTTAGAAAAGATGATGGAGGTAGCTCAAAATGAAAAAGGTAACATCCGCAGCGATGTTTGTCTGCGCCATTGTTGTCGCATTTGCTGGTTGCGCAACAAGATTTTACGGTATAGATGTCCGTAATGTTCCCAACGTTAACAGAGTCTATATCAGGAATGCAGGGACGACACATTGGGGTTCGAGTATTCCAGGGGGAAATTTGCAAAATATCGACACATCAGGATTTTCAGAAAGCGTCGATATAAGAGTCGTGGACAATACTGGCGCCATCTTTAGCAGATATAACGTGCCTTTTGGTGCCGATTCTTTTGTTGAGACAAACAGAACTTCTGAGCTGAATACATGGGCTTTTTGGGGGGTGCTATTGGCGGCACTGATTCCATTGTCAATTATGAGTGGAGGGGAATAGCAATGAAAAAAATCACTGCTGTTTTAATACTGGCTTTTTTGGCTGTTGGTTTTGTGTCGTGTAACACGACCTCATGGAGAACCGCAACTGTATCCGTGGATAGGCACCCGACCCTGACAATAGTAAACCGAACTGGACACGCGGTTCGTATCTCAAGTCCAGGCTCGGGTAATGTTGCTGAGGGTGCTTTCATTAGGTTTAACGCGCCATCACAAGGTGGCGGGCAATTTTACGTGGAACACTTTATTGGCGAATGGTCATGGAGTCAACAAGTTACCGTAACGAACGACACTACGGTTACGCTTACGGAGAGGCCGCCGGTAATTACGGTGATTAACAACACGGGGTTCCCCGTAAATATTACGAGTCCCTTTCAGCAGTCTCTCGCCAATGGAGCGAGATTTTTTCATCCAAAGCAGAGCAGAGCGACCAATCCTTTGCACACAATTACTTACACGGTTGGTGGCATTCCTGTTCAACTTAACGAGCAGGTAACTATCAATAATGATGACGTAACCCTTACTCTGACTAGGAGGCCGCCAGGAGTTACTGTGGTTAACAACACAGGTCATCCCATAGTGGTTACGAGTCCTTTTCAACAGTCCCTAGCCAATGGAGCAAGAGGTTTTCACTTAATGCCAAACAGAACCACCAATCCCGTAACTTACATGGTTGGTGGCGTTCAGTTTAGCGAACAGCTAACCATCAATGACGATGACATAACTCTTACTTTGACCAGGAGTCCGCCGAATATTACCATCGTTAACAATACGGGCGTTACAATTGTCAATGTTTTTATACGCACCCCAGGCACGCCTTGGGGAGCTCTAAATCTGCTTGGTATTCAGTTGAATCCTGACGGCAGCCTGATTAATCTTCGGCCACCACCTGGAGCTCTCGCGGGAAGTCTCACAAACATGGATAGATTTACGTTTTGGACGGGACATCTTGCGAGCGAACGCGACATTCAGGTTGGACATGGAGTATTTGACATAAGGCTTGATGATACTCACGGAGTATCTTACGTGATGAACAATGTTGCTATCCCAGGCGACAGGACGTTGACCTTTACTCAAGCGCATAGGCCCTAATAAGCGCAAATTCGACGAAAAAAAGAACCCCCAACCCCGTAGCATACAGAAAACGGGAGGGGGTTCTATAAATGCGGCGATACGAGAGTATCAGATCATTGAGCTTGCCATTTTCTGTTTCAATGGCATAGCCAGGAAATACAACTCGAATGGTGCGGCAATCTCGTGAAGCAACGAATAGATTTTTACCTTCCAAAAGACATAGCAAATAAATATTCAGAGGCTATGGCTTTTTCAGGTAGCCTTGAGTGTCTAGAGCGGAAGCGGTTCCCCGCAAGCAACCGCCTTTCCTCCCGTGCTTATCCAGGCTAATTGCTCCATCACGCGGAATATTTTACTTAACAGCAGTAAACGTCACGAGCGACCTCTGGTTTTCGTCGCCGTACCCAAATTCGTGGCGCGCATTCGCAAACCCCGCCGCTTTAAGCAGCATTTCAAACTCCGACACGCCATGCCAGTACAGTTCAGCGCAAGCCAAGCGCGAGCCCAAAAATGAGAACCGCCGCAAGCCGCGCGGCATTTAGATACGGCTTCCCCCAGCCGTTTGGGCGCTGGAAAGGGCCCTCTCCGCATTGCCGACAATATCCGGAAGCGTCCTTGCCGCGCCCGTTTTGGAGGCGATCCCGGTGGAAATGCTTACGTCAAGCTTCTGCCCCTTTATCGCGAAGGGCGCTTCCCTGACCTTCCTCTGGATTTGCTCGGCAAGTTTTTGGGCGGTGGCAAAGCCGGTGTTGGGGAGCGTAACCACAAACAGGTCATCGCTGTACCTGGCCAGCAGGGTGCCCTGCTTGAAGCTGTTGCGGACGCGCATGGCCAGTACCTTCAGTATGTCTTCCTTCGCGGAGGCGCCCTCGTGCCGCCGCAGATTGTCAACGCTGAACGCGATAACGTTAAAGTCGCGGCCCGCGTCGACGCAGTAGCGAAGCTCCTGCCCGGCGGCTTCGGCAAAGTACTCTCTGTTGCGGAAGCCGGTAAGGTCGTCGGTAAAGGCCCGGGTTTCAAGGTCGTTGGTTTTGTGTATGGCTTCTTTCGTGGTTTCGACCATGCGCCGCGCGGCCTCCCGCACCTGGTGGGTAAGCTCGTTTACCGTGCCGACCGACTGCAAAATCTGCTTGCTGCCTTCACCCTGTTCCTCCATGGAATTCAGGATGCTGTCCTCTTGTTCCGACACGGTCCTTATCCCGTCCCCTATCGCGTCGAATTTGCCCAGCACGACGCCCGTGGACTTGGTTATCCCGTCGATGGCTCCCTTGATGCTCTTCAGCACACCGCCGATGGTCTTGGACTGCTTGCCGGAGGACTCGGCCAGCTTGCGGATCTCGTCGGCGACGACCGCGAAACCCCGGCCGGCCTCGCCCGCATGGGCCGCCTCGATCGCCGCGTTCATCGAGAGAAGGTTCGTCTGGCTGGCGATGTTCTGCATGACGGAGTTGATTTCAAGAAGGGACTCGGACTCGCGGGAGATCCCCTGGATGTCGGCGACGACCCGGTTAAGGCTTGAGTGCCCGGCCTCGGAGGCGTCCTGCAGGTCCTTTACGTTCCGCGCGTTTTTGGACAGGGTGTCGGTAACGGAGCCGATATTGGCAATCATTTCCTCCGTGGCCGACGAGGACGCGGCGACGGAAGCCGTCTGCTTTTCCACGTGATCGTTAAGCTGCTCCAGCATGGACTGTATCTTGCCCTGGACAATCCTTTCCTTTTCCTTTTCCCTGTGATGCTCGCGCAAGTCGCGGCTGTAGACCATGAGATGGTCCTTGCCTTCGATGCTTATGCGGTGCATGATCTCCTCGGTCGGGATCAGCGACCCGTCGCTGTGCAGGTACGTCCACTCGTAACGGACGCTGCCCTCTTCCATGGCCCTTGCCGCCATCGCCGCCGTTTTTTGGTCCGAATCGGAGCCGTCGGGCTGGGTTTTGGGCGTGTACTTTGAGGGGTTGTCAACGAACATCCGCTTGTCGGGAATTCCGAACATATGCTCGGCTTCCTTGTTCGCCTCCAGGAGCCTGACGTTTTCGTCGTAATGGGCGCAGAGCAGGGGCGAGGAGTCGAGAATGGCCTGCATTTTTTCCTTGACGATGGCGTTGAGCCGGTCGCTTTCCCTGACGATATCCTCAAGATGCTTCTTGCCCGCCTCGTCCATTTCCCGCCTGAGGTCGCCTTCGGCTTCCAGCAGGGAGTAAAAGAGGTCAAGGCGGCGCTTGCTGGCCAGGCCGGTGATGGTGCTGGTCAGCATTATTCCAACTATGCGGAAAAACTCGTTCCTTGTCGCGAAGCTGATGGGCGCCAGCTCGCCGCCAAATTCGATGTAGAGGGGAAGGCCCAGCACTTCCCTGTTCGCGAAAATAATTATGCCGTATGTTATCGACGCATAGACGCCCGAAAAATGCGCGCATTTGGCGCTGTACCTCCAGGCCCCCGCCAGTATGAACACGGGATAGAAAATGGCCCTGAAGGAAAGGAACGGGAGCGGATGCGAGATTTCCGGGTAGGTGAAGCTAATCCAGATCATCGCGCCGATAAGCGTCATGTCAATGAAGGTGCAGATGTACTTGAAATTGTCGGAGAGCCTTTCGGTTTTGCGCACGTAAAAAAACAGGTAAACGCCATAGAGGAGGAAAA
>Ga0209755_10006664_pt1 | contig 12695 bp, 11 predicted proteins | sample TergutCo191P1_FD_187301 | JGI IMG/M metagenome (GOLD analysis project Ga0209755, IMG submission 187301) | Cornitermes sp. P1 segment gut microbial communities from Petit-Saut dam, French Guiana - Co191P1 (SPAdes) (version 2) | ecosystem: Host-associated > Arthropoda: Insects > Digestive system... | reverse complement strand
GCAATCGGGGCATTTTGTTTTAACAACGGATACTGATTAGCCATAATCATTACCACGTCATCAACTAACTTATATAAAAATGCTTGATTAAGACCTAGGGTGCGGCCAAACTTTAAGGCACGACGTAAGATTCTACGCAAGACATATCCACGACCTTCATTAGATAATACTGCTCCATCACAAATAGCCATTGTTAAAGTTTTAATATGATCAGCAATTACTTTATAAGCCATCTGCCCTGTATAAGCAACATTACTTAATTTAACCGCATGTTCAATAATCGGATAAAATAAATCCGTTTCAAAGTTAGTTGGCTTATCTTGTAAGATAGCAGCAATCCTTTCTAAACCTGCTCCTGTATCAATATTTTTATTTGGTAATTCTAAATACTCAGAACGTTTCTTAGCAGGATCAGCGTTAAACTGTGAAAAAACGATATTATAAATTTCAACAAAACGATCATTTTCAATGTCATCAGCAATCAACTTTTTACCGCCTTGGCCATACTTAGGACCACGATCAACAAAAATCTCTGTACAAGGACCCGAAGGACCCGCTCCAATTTCCCAAAAGTTTAAGTCAAGTGGGATTAAGTGGTCTTCTTTGATTCCACAACTAATCCAAGTTTGTTTAGTTACTTGATCACTAGGATAATAAGTAATATATAAAATATCAGGACTAAAATTAAAGTATTTGGGTGATGTTAATAATTCATAACCATAAATAATAGCTTCTTCTTTGAAATAATCACCAATAGAAAAATTACCCAGCATTTCAAAAAATGTATGATGTCTGGCAGTTTTGCCAACATTATCAATATCATTAGTTCTAATACATTTTTGGGCATTAGTCATTCTTTTATTAGTGGGGATTTGTGTACCATCAAAATATTTCTTTAATGGAGCAACCCCAGCATTAATCCATAATAATGTAGGATCATTTTGCGGGATCAGTGATGATGATTCAATTATTTGATGCCCTTTATCAGCAAAAAACTTAAACCAAGTTTCACGGATTTGTTGTGCTGTCATATATTTCATAAATTAACCTCTAATATAAACCATTTTAAGATGGTCAATACCTGCTTCCTTGTATTTTTTAGACATCGGCTTAAAACCTAATTTTTCATAAAACTTTTTCGCCTGATATTGGGCGGAAATAATTACTGATGGAAATTGACTTTGAATCAGTTTAATCATTTGCGTGGCTAAGCCTTGCTGACGGTAACCCACCTTAGTACAAATACGTCCTAACTTAAAACCTTCATTAGTTCTAATTAATCGCATATAAGCCACTATTTCTTCATTATCTTTAATAAAGTAATGATTCGCATCATAATCAGCATCATCAATTTCAGCTTCGGCTAAGATAAGTTGTTCTAGGATGAAAACCATCTCACGTAATTTAAGGATTTGATAAAGTTCAACTAATGTTAATTGTGAGAAATGTTTTTGAATAATCATATTTTTAGCCTCTTAAATATTAGTGTTGTGATAAAGGTTGTGCTAAATCCCAAAACTATAAAATGAATATATGTAAATAATAGATTATTTACTGGAATAAAATATCCTACAAAATATATTATACCCAAAATTAAGAAACCTATAACCAATCTTAATAAGTATTTATATTTTTGGGGTGATTTTGGTGGTTTAATTATGGTTTTATCTAGGAAATAACCACTTAAAAAACCAGTAATTAAACCAGCAGCACTTATTAAAGTCGTTAAACCTTCTATCTTAATATCTAAAATTAATATACAAATAACTGCTGCTATTGTTAAACACGCAATCAATAAACCTAAATAATGTTCCTTTTCCTTTAATAATTCTATCAAACGATTAACAAAAAAAGCAATCACCACCCCTAGCATAATACCCACTAAAACATCACTTAAATAATGTTGGCCTAAATACATACGACTAAATGCTACAATTAAAACACTTATTATTAAAAACCATTTAAGATATTTATTTTTATTATTATATTCAACAATTAAAAAAGTGGCGGTCGTGGCACTAATTTGAGCATGCCCCGAAGGGAAAGCATAACCTGATGTTGGATCACCAATACTAATGGCCCCTTCCTTAAAGGGGCGAGGATATGCAAACAACATTTTAAGGGCTTGATTAATAACAGCCGATGTGGCTGTAATCACTACTAACTTAAATGAAAGTCTTTTATGACCGATCCAGTAAAAAATTAACATTAAACCAATCGTTAAAATAGGACTTAAACCATGCGTCAAAATAATCATTGACCAATCTAATATTGGATTAGCCAAACGTTGAATATTTCTAATTAATTCTATTTCCCAAGTGCCTAACATTATTGTTTAACCAGTTTTTGACGATATTCTTTCACTAATTTTTCTTCATCTTTGGTTAAACTTAAAACATTAAAATCAGGTAATCTTTTTAAGTATGTACGATCTTTGTTAGCAGCAATCATCCCCGCTTTTTTCATCTTACTAATCATCATTTTACCAACAAAATAACCTAAGGCATACTTTTCATCTTTCATCTCAGGCGTAAAGATAACTGATTCTACTAAATCTTTAACTACCGAACGAGAAAAGGCTTCCTTAGCCGAAAAATCAACAATTGTAACATCCGTATTATCATATAAATAAGGATTAAAACGTGCATCAACTGCCACTGCCCAAATCACATTACATTTTTCTTTAATTAAAGGGGCCATTGGATAATTATTAACTGCTCCACCATCAACATAAGGTAAGCCATTAACATAAGTAATCCCAAACAATACTGGAATAGAGGCTGATGCCATCACCGCAATATGCGGATCTTCTAGCTCGTTTAACTTAAAAGCAACCTCTTTCATTGTTGATGGTAAAATTGAGGTTAGCATATTTAAGTTTTTAGACAACATTAAAGAAGCTGTGGCATAACCGGTGATATTACTTTTATGCACACTTTTAACTGTAACTTTTTTCTTTAATAATTCATATAATGGTTCTATTGATACTAGTGAGTGTTTAATAGGGGAGTATTTTACTCCTTGTCCATAAACTCCTTGATTATCAATTAATTGCCATATTTCTCTAACCCTTTCCCAAGATGGGTTAGACATTAGTAGCATAGTGTTAATCGCTCCAATTGAAGTACCGGAAATCACTTTCACAAAATCCATTATATTTTCTTCTTTTAAGGCTTTAATGACTCCAATTTGATATGCACCTTTTGAGCCACCACCACCAAGCATTAACCCCACTTTGATATGTTTCATGCTTTGCCTCCTAAATAGTTACTATATTTTTTATGTTCTAAATTCTTTTCATGACTTTCTTTATTCTTAAATTAGCATCTTTTTCTTTTAAGTCTTGGCGTTTATCGTAATTCTTCTTACCCTTAGCTAAGCATATTTCCACCTTAACTAACGCATCCTTAAAATAAACCTTTAAGGGAATGACGGTATAACCTTCACGATCCTTAGCCCCCATTAATTTATTAATTTCTTTTTTATTTAATAATAATTTGCGAGTTCTTGTTTCTTCATGATTAAAAATACTTGATTGATCATATTTGGCAATAAACATATTAAGAATAAAAGCCTCACTATTTTCAAAAATAATATAAGCGTCGTTAATGTTGGTTTTTGCGTTTCTGATTGACTTTACTTCGCTTCCCTTTAATTGAATGCCTGCCTCTATTTTCTGAGATATTTGATAATCGTGACTGGCTTTTTTGTTTTGGGTTACTATCTTCATTAACTACTCCTTTCATGCCTTCTAAAACAAACGTAATCTCACGTTTCATTTTATCAACTTGAATTAGTTCTACTATGACTTTTTGACCAAGTTTATAAGTTTTTCCTTGATGATTCATAAAACTTAATTGTGTTTCATCATAGGCTAAATATTGCGATAAAGCCCTTAATGGCACAAATCCTTCAATTCCGTTATTAAGTTTAATGAAAAATCCTGATTGTGACATTGAAACAATGATGGCTTCAAAGGTTAAACCAATTTTATCTTGCATAAAGTCTGCTGACTTTAAGGCGGCAACATCGCGTTCCATATGCACAGCTTTACGCTCTTGTAAAGAAGTATGCTCACACACTGAGTGCATAATTGATGAAAAATAAGTTTGCACCTTTTTTGGTGACTTGTTAAAAATAAGTTGTCTAATCATTCTATGTAAAATTAAATCAGGATATCTTCTAATCGGGGATGTAAAGTGTGAATAATATTTAGAAGCTAAACCAAAATGACCAATAGGTTTTTCATAATATTTGGCTTTTGACATCGCTTTTAATAATAACATATTAACTACATACTCATAATCAGTGGTCATTGAATTTTTTGTAAGAACTTGTAAAACTTTTGTCACATCTTGGCTATTAGAATAAAAACCTAATTTAGCCACTGTATCTAAGGCTTTGGCTAATTTATCATCATCTGGTCTTTCATGGACACGATAAATACCTGGGAGATTGTTTTTAACGAAGTGGGTTGCTACAACCTCATTAGCTAAAATCATAAACGATTCAATTAAACCTTCTGCTTGATCAGTATGTCTTTCAATAACATCTAAAACTTTGTTAGTCTCTGGATCAATTTCAAACTTTAATTCACTAGAATGAAAATCAATCGCTCCACGTTTGGTGCGTTGTTGTTTAAGTTTTAAGCCTAATTCATTTGCGATCAATAACATTTGATCAATTTCTTTACTACCCACTGAAATATTATGATAAATTAAATCATTAACTTGTTTATAAGTTAATCTTTGTTTAGATTCAATAATTGAAGGATAAATTGAATAATCAATTACTTCTAAGTTTGCACTTAAAGTAATATCACAACTCATTGTGTATTTTAGAGTATGTGGATTTAATGAACATAAGTCATTAGATAAACCGTGCGGAATCATCGGAATTACACGATCAGCTAAATAAACAGAAGTTGCTCTTTCATAAGCACTAATTTCTAATTGTGATCCTTCTTTAACAAAGTAAGACACATCAGCAATATGCACTGATACTTGATAATTATCATTAATTTTTGATACTGATATGGCATCATCTAAATCTTTGGCATCTTCCCCATCAATAGTAACTACTAATTGATTAGTCATATCTTTACGGGTAGATTTTTCATATTCAACATCAACACTAAGTTGATCAACTTCACTTAAAACTTCTTCACTAAATGAAAGTGGCCAATTATAACCATAAACAATTTTAACAATATCAATATCAGGATCATTTTTATGACCAATAATTTTATTAAAACGACAATGAATATTATATTCACTAATCTCGTCCACATCTAGTAAAACAATATGACCATCCACTAAATGATTAGGATATTGATTAACATTAATAAACTTACCGTGATCATTATCAACGGTAAAACGCACATATGATTTAGTTATTCGCACCTGAGCGATTAACTGCGTTAAATGACGTTTAATGATGGCGACTACTTTATTGAATCTAGCAAACTTCTCCACAATCACTAAATCTTTGTCTAAGGCTTCGGCTAAATCACGATATTCTAATTTTAAGTCATTACCTGGTTGTAGTAAAAAAGCGATCGTGCGTTTGACGTCTAAAATACCAATAACATATCGTGGTTTTAATGATAACCCTTGGTTAGATACTTCTAAGTAAGTTTGGCATTGATTAATCATTTGTTTAGCGTTATTGCCAAATTTTTGTGTAATTTTTTCTAGGGGGACATAGGTTTGTTGTTGTTCATAAAACCATATTAGTAATTCTTTATTCATAATCTTTCCTCTAATTCATTATATCATAAAATTATGATACCTAAGGGTAAATCCACCTTTCACTAAGAAAAAACACTATTGGCTAATAGTATATTAACTACTATCAATAGTGCTTTTTAATAAGTATTTTCAAACCTATAAAGGTTTTATGTCGTTTTTAGTGAAAAACTCCAAAGTCTTTTCATCCCAAACAGAGGCTTGAACCTCAGCAATATGCATCTTATCTAACAGTAACATACAAATCCTTGATTGGCCAATACCACCACCAATAGTAAGCGGTAATTTATTGTTTAAGATCTGTTGATGATATTTTGAAGGTTCTTTATCATATTTTACTTTAAGCATTTGATTAGCCAAAGCTTTATCATCTACTCTAATGCCCATTGAAGTAATTTCTACTGCTTGTTGTAAAGTATCACTCCAAACTAATAAATCACCATTTAACTGCCAATCATCATAATCAAAGGCACGTTGTCCGTGAAAAACACCAGGGGCAATCTCATCGCCAATTCCACTGATAAAAACAACCTTCTTATCACGCACAATGGCGTCTTCTCGCCCTTTTTCATCTAAGTGTGGATATAACTCATATAATTCTTTGGCTGATACAAAATAAACTTTCTCACTAAACTTTGAACTAAATTGCGGGTATTTGCCTAATAAGATTTCTTCTACTTTAATTAAGCAATCAACAATTCTTTTAACAACATTTTTTAAGAAAAATAAATTACGATCCCATTTTTCAATGATTAATTCCCAATCCCATTGATCAACATATAAAGAATGGATTTGCGTAATTTCATCATTCGGTCTAATCGCGTTCATGTCCGCATAAATACCTTCACCCACATAATAACCATACTCTTTTAATTTAACTCTTTTCCATTTAGCTAGTGATTGGACTATTTCTATATTCAGATTACTAGATTTAACATTAAAATTAACGGCCTTTTCTTTAATACCTAAGTCATCATTTAGCTCATCAGCCACATTCATCATAATCGGGGCTGATACACGATCTAAATTAAACTCATTACTAAAAACCATTTCAAAAGTATCTTTTAAGATTTTGATTGCTTTCTGGGTTTCTTTAACTGTTAATTTTTCTTTATACATCAAACTCACTTGATAGTGTCTCATTGCCAAAAACAAACAACACATCTGCTCCTAACTGATAATTTTTTTCATTACGAATTAAACACCCTGCCTCTTTCATCAATAAAAAGCCTGGGGCAACATCATATATGTTAGTAATCGGGGTATATAAAGCACTGTAAACGCCTTCGGCCATTAATGCCATCTCCACTCCCACTGAACCTAATATACGCACTTTCATATTGGCATTAATAGCCGTTTGTAAAATATCATATGGTAATTCGTGCATATTTTTTTGTAAGCGAAAACTACCAATAAAACTCATTAAAGCATTAGATAATACTTTATTAGTCGTCGCATATATTCTTTGACCATTAAGATAAGCACCTTCATTAACAATTGCGTAATACTCTTTTTGTTGAGGAAAGACATTAATATATGATAATACTAATTGATCATTTTCCCATAAGGCGACTTGCACGCAATAATCTTTTAAGCCAGCAGCATAATTAGATGTGCCGTCAATCGGATCAATAATCCAAGTTCTACCTTGAAGATTACGGTGATTATTAAACTCCTCTGATAAAATTAAATCTTGCGGAAAATGTTGTTTAATAGTCTTAATAAGCGATTTTTCAATGTGAATATCAGTTGATGTTACTAGGTTGTTGTCATCTTTAATGTCAATTACTACTTCTTTTAGACTAAGTAGAGCATCATTAACACACTGTTTGATGATTTGTAGTTGTTGGTAGTAGGTCATCGTGATTACTCCTTGTTTATTATATTTAATAGTTAGGCTATCTTACTTAAAATAGCACTAATATTTTAAGTTTAATGGGTGTATTTTATTTAGTTCACCCAACTTATATTATAACATTTTTACGTTAAATAAACAATAACTAGGATTCAATTACCAATAGGGATTAAATATAAAATAATAAAAATATGCCCCAGAATTAATTTTCTAAGACATACTTTTTATTAATTATTTTTTTAAGTTATAAAATGATTTTAGACCTAAGTAAACAGCTGAATCGCCTAAACGATCTTCAATTCTTAATAATTGATTATATTTAGCTACACGGTCTGTTCTTGATGCTGAACCAGTTTTAATTTGACCAGCATTGGTTGCCACAGCGATATCAGCAATTGTTGTATCTTCTGTTTCACCAGAACGGTGTGAAACTACTGCTGTATAGCCTGCTCTTTTAGCCATTTCAATAGCATCAAACGTTTCAGTTAAAGTACCAATTTGATTAACTTTAATTAAAATTGAATTACAAGCACCCATATCGATTGCTTTGGCAAGGTATTCTGTATTAGTTACTAATAAGTCATCACCAACGATTTGGATTTTGTGACCTAATTTATCAGTTAATAACTTCCAGCCATCCCAGTCATTTTCATCCATACCATCTTCAATTGAGATAATTGGGTATTTGTTAACTAAATTTACGTAGTAATCTACTAGTTGGGCTGAGGTAAATTCTTCTTTACTTGATTTTTTGAAAACATATTTTTTCTTTGTTTTATCATAAAACTCTGAGGCTGCCACATCAAAGCCTAACCAAATATCTTGACCTGCTTTGTAACCAGCATCTTTAATGGCTTGTAGGATTGTTTCAATTGTATCAATATTTGATTCAAAGTTCGGGGCAAACCCTCCCTCATCACCAACAGCGGTTGCTAAACCACGTTTTTTAAGAATCGCTTTTAAGGCGTGAAATACTTCTGTTCCCCAACGGATTGCTTCTTTGAAAGTTTTAGCTCCTACTGGATAAACCATAAACTCTTGGAAATCAATTGGTGCATCTGAGTGAGCTCCACCATTAACAATATTCATCATCGGTACTGGTAATTGTTTAGCATTAACTCCACCTAAGTATTGGTATAAAGGTAAGCCTAATACATCAGCTGCTGCTCTGGCTACGGCCATTGAAACCCCTAAGATTGCATTAGCACCTAATTTAGCTTTATTTTTAGTGCCATCTAACTTAATTAAAGTTTGATCGATTGCTACTTGATCAAAAACTGAATAACCCACTAATTCTGGGGCAATGATCTCATTAACGTTATTAACCGCTTTTAAGACACCTTTCCCTAAGTAACGGGCTTTATCGCCATCTCTTAACTCAACGGCTTCATGTTCACCAGTTGATGCTCCACTTGGCACTAAGGCATGACCTAAGGCACCACATACAGTATATACTTCTACCTCAATGGTAGGATTTCCGCGTGAGTCTAAAATCTCTCTTGCGTAAATTGATTGAATTACTGACATTTTTTTATATTTCTCCTTATGTTTTTGTATATATCATTATATCATATTTTTTATAATTAGACTTTAATTATCTTAAATATTCATTTGATAATCAGTGATTGCTGATTGTGTTTCACCATCCACTTGCAAAGTTGTGGGTTTAGAAACTGACACACTTAAAGATTGACAATTAAAAACTTTAACTGTAAACTTCAAAGCCTTATGCCAACCAAAATAAATGGTTGGGAAAATTAAGATTAAAAACCATCTTGGTACTTTATGGACTACAATAAATTGGATTTGGTTGTTATTGCGTTTTTTACCTTTGGCAATCTTCATCCCTCCGCCAAAACAATCACCATACATCCCTGAGGCTAACCACACTTTCTTAAAACTATGATGTTGACCATCAATGACACAATCAAGATTCATTGGGGGAAACTTCATAAAAGAAATAATAGTATTTTTAGCATAATTTGAACGATTTTTAAGACGTTTAGATTCATTAACCCGACTACACACCATGCCATCAATCCCTAGTCCTGCTCCGTTAATGACCTTAAAAGTTCCTTCTTTGGTAACAAGCGTAGGAAACTCTTTAATGTATTGATTGATTTTAACCAACTTACGACTCTTCGGTAAACTTTTAATAAAATCATTGCCTGAACCACCTTTATACATATAAATGTTTTGCGTGACGTTTGATAAATCAATCGTATTAATAATTTTGTGTAAAGTTCCATCCCCGCCACAAATAATAATATCGGCATCAGTCTCTAAACTTTTAGCAAAACTATTAACATCCTCAATTTCTAAAAGATTCTTAATAATGATTGGATAGTTTTGCTTAGTATATTTGCGGGCTAACTTTTTGGCTACTTTTTCGTTTTTGCCCTTTGATGATAGTGGATTAAATAAAATTACTTTCATTTATTTTACAAGCACCGCGAACTTCTTTTTACCGCGTTTAACGATAAAATATTTTTGATGATACGCATCAAAATCAGCGATTGTTTGATTAAGATCGGTAACCTTCGTATCGTTGATCATAATCGCATTTTGACTAACAAACTCACGGGCTTCACGGTTAGAAGACACCAATTTAGTATTAGTGAGTATATCTAAAACACTTGATTCATCTTTAACATTAAAACTGCCATATAGCCTAACTAGGCTATTAAAGGCTGTTATATCTAAGTTAGAAAAATCATTACTAAATAATGCTTGGGTAATACTTAAAGCTTCTTTTAAGGCTTTTTCACCGTGGATTAAAAGAACCACTTCTTCGGCTAATTTTTTCGCTGCTAAGCGTTTAGATAGATCTTTTTTATTTTCATTAATTAAGTTGATAATTTCTTCTTTTGAAAGTAGGGTTAAACTCTTTAAGTAGTTTTCAATATCATTATCAGCAGTATTAATAAAATACTGATAAATCTCATAAGCAGAAGTTAGTGATTGATCTAACCAAATAGCACCAGTTTCTGACTTACCAAACTTAGCACCATCACTTTTTAATAAAAGTGGTGATGATAAACCTACTGCGTCATTTTTACCTTCAAGTTTACGAATTAATTCTAAACCTGCTGTAATATTGCCCCACTGGTCAGAACCACCAAATTGTAGTTTAACATTGTGGTTTTTATATAAATAATGAAAGTCAATTGATTGTAAAAGCATATAAGAAAACTCAGTATATGAAATACCTGTTTCTAACCTTTTAGCAATCGTATCCTTAGCTAGCATATAATTAATTGGGAAATGCTTACCGTAATCTCTTAAAAAAGAAATTAATGATACATCCTTTAACCAATCATAGTTATTAACAAAGATAGCAGTTTTGCCTAAATACTTTTTAATTTGTTTTTCAATCATTTGTGCATTATGCAGGGATTCTTCTAAACTTAATAAACTTCTTTCGGTCGTTTCTCTTGGATCGCCAATTAAACCTGTGGCTCCTCCTACTAAAACTACTGGCTGATGTCCATGTTTAGCTAAAAACATCATTCGCACAATTTGGACTAAATGACCAATAGTTAATGATTGACCTGTTGGATCAAAACCACAGTAAAACTTAATCTTACTATTATCTAATAATTCTTGAACTTGTTTTTCATCGCTAATATCTTTAATCATATTACGCCATTTTAATTCTGTAAATAAACTCATTTTTATGCTCCTTTTTATAAAAAGTCCCAAGACAAAAATTGTCTAAGGACGAATAATCGCGGTACCACCTTAGTTCCACAAACTGTGACACTTTATTTTTATATCTCCGATAGTGTAATTCATAGACTAAATATCTTTGTTTGCACCAACCACAAAGTCTCTAAAATTATTGATAGACTACTACTATTTTATCATCATTGATTATTTGGTTGTTTGTCTAAGCATTAGTTGATAAGGTAAAATAACTCTTAATTGTTCAACACCTTCATTAGTCATTAGTTTAGTTAATAAACGCATAGAAACTGCCCCAATATCATAAAGCGGAATATCAACCGCACTCATCATTGGGCGAGCTAATATCGCAAACATCGTATTTTGAAAACCAACTATTTCTAAATCTTTTGGTACTACTTTGCCATATTCAATGGCAGTATTCATAAAGGATACTGCTAAGGCATCTCTTACGCCAATTACTGCATCAATATTTTTTTCTTCAAAATAAGTACTAAAATGTTGGCGATGAACATTAATATCTTCTGAGGTTCTAAATACTTTGGGGGTGAGGTTTGCTTCTATCATTGCGTTATTATAACCCTCTTCTTGTTTATCTGAGGTTGATAATTTATTCAATGTAGCCAATAAATAAATGTCTTTGGCACCATTGTCAATTAACTTTTTAGTTACTTCATAACCAGCCTTCACATAATCAATTGAAACGGTTGGTACTAATGGATCATTAGTAACCACATTAGCAAACACATAAGGTATTTGATTATTATCAAATATTTTACGAATACGATCAATTTCTTTATTAGTTAATTCTTCATTTAAGTATAAAACACCATCAACTTGATCAGCAACAATTCCGTTTAAGGTATATTCTAAATCTGAATCACGATAAATTGTATAAACTTTAATTGAGTATTGATAACTAGTGGCTATATCAGAAATGCCTGCTAAAATAGAGGCAGTTGATGTCCTAGTAGTATCACTAATAACCACTCCTACTGTCGTGGTTTTTTTAGATGCTAAGCCTCTTGCGATCGCATTAGGGCGATAACCTAGCTCTTTAATGACTCTTAATACTTTTTCTCTCGTTTCTGGTCTAACTTTTTCTGGTGAGTTTAAGACGCGAGAAACGGTTGCTAATGATACGCCAGCAGCTCCTGCTACATCATATATAGTTGTGTGCGACATATTTGATCACCCTTCCTAATGTATATTATATCACAAAATGAAAGGGGTTTCATAAAAATGTTTAATTATTATTAAATTAGAAGGTTATAGTCATATTAGAACTAAACCGCTTTACCATCAATTCAGATAATCATAATCATGATAATACTGGCCGACAAGTATTAAGAGATGATGGAATAACATCCCCTAGTGCCTATTGGTTACGCTCTGCTGGCGTGCCCGCT
>Ga0209755_10006663_pt1 | contig 12695 bp, 9 predicted proteins | sample TergutCo191P1_FD_187301 | JGI IMG/M metagenome (GOLD analysis project Ga0209755, IMG submission 187301) | Cornitermes sp. P1 segment gut microbial communities from Petit-Saut dam, French Guiana - Co191P1 (SPAdes) (version 2) | ecosystem: Host-associated > Arthropoda: Insects > Digestive system >... | reverse complement strand
ACTAATCAACTCTTAAAAAGAACAATTGAAAGAGCTAAACGTGAGCAAGTAACTGCTGATGTAATTAAAAGAGCGATTGATAAGGCAAAAGGTGGAGTAGATGAAAACTACTATACTAAAATCTATGAAGGATTTGGTCCCGAAGGAGCAATGATCATCATTGATTGTTTAACTGATAATGATAATCGTACTATTGCTGAAATTAGAACAGCCTTTAAGAAAACTGATCAAAAAATTGGCATCTCGGGTTCAGTATTACATCAATTTGAAAACTTAGCGGTGTTTGCTATCAAGGCTAGTGAAGATGAAGTATTAGAGTTAGTTTTAGAAAATGATCTTAATATTACTGACATTGAAACACAAGATGAACTAACTACCATTTATGCTAATACTAATGAATACGCTACTGTCAGAGATGTTTTAACTAATAAAGATTATGAGTTAATCGTTGATGAGATTGCGTATATACCACTAAATACAATTGAAATAACAAATCCAGAAAATATGGATACATTTAAGAAATTAATTGATATGTTAGAAGTAAGTGATGATGTACAAAATATTTATCATAATGTGAAAGGAATAGAATAAATTATGAAAGGCTTAATGTTTTTTGCCGAAGGCATGGAAGATAGTGAAACGTTAGTTACACTATCATTATTAAGAAAATTAAATAAAGAAATTACGACCGCTTCAATTGAAGATACTTTATGGATAAGAACCTTAGATGGCTTAAAAGTGGAGGCTGATTGTTTTTTCAAAGATGTTAATGTAGATGATTATGATTATTTAATTATCCCAGGAGGAAAGTTTTGCAAGCCAAGAATACCTTTGCTTAATGATGTAGTTAAAGATACTGCTAAGTATTTTAACGATAAAGGAAAACTTGTTGCTGCAATCTGTCATGCACCAACTTTATTAAACGACAATGGCGTTTTAGTTGGAAAAGAGTTTGTTTGTCACCCAAGTGTCAAAGATTTAATTACAGTAGGTACTTATGTAGGCCCTAAAAAAGCACATACTTATCAAAATGTAATTACAGCCGAAGCGGCAGGCAGTCCCGTAGAATTTACTTATGAAATTGTTAAGTACTTAGACGGTAAAGAAGTAGCGGATGCTTTAATTACTAGAATTCGTTATTAATTAATAAGTTATTAAAAGGTTGGGGTAAATATTCCAATCTTTTTTAATGATGGGCGGAAACCGATAGAGGTATGGTTAGTAATTGCGGTATCACGATTGCCAGCAGTAGAAATACCAGCGACGGGGCGAAACAAGGCGTCAAAGTGTCCAGCGGGCACGCCAGCAGAGCGTAACCAATAATGTATCGGATTATTAGTATCATCTCTTAATGCTTGTCGGCCACTATTATCATGATTATGATTAATTGAATTGATGGTAAAGCGGTTTAGTTCTAATAATGATAAGATAAAAGTGTGTTTGACTTTTATCTTACAACAAAATATAATGATTCAGACTTATTATAAAGAATAATCATTTTGTCTTTTCATAATAATGGGCGGATACCGAGAACGGTATTGTTAGCAAGATTAGCAGAACGAGCGCCAGAAGTAATGACAGACGCGACGGGGCGAAACAAGGCGTCCCAGTAACCCGCTGGAACACCAGGTGAACGTAGCCAATAGTGGCTGTATGCTGTAATTCCATCATCTCTTAGTGCTTGGCGGCTATCAATATTATCATAGTGATTATGATTATCTGAATTGATGGTAAAGCGGTTTAGTTCTGATAACGATAAAATAAACCAACAAAGATAAGGTATATAACTATGATCTTAAATAACGAGCAACAACAAGTCATCAACAACAATACACAAAACATATTTTTATTAGCGGCTGCTGGATCTGGTAAAACTACCACTATTATTAAACGTATTAATAAGCTTATTAAAGAAGGAGTTAATCCACAAACAATATTATGTATTACATTTACTAATAAATCAGCTAATGTTTTAATTAATAAAACTAATCATCAAGTAGTAGTTAATACTTTTCATGGATATTGTTATAGCCTATTTGATAACTTAAATATTGGCATTAATATGCCATTTTCTGAAAAACAGCTCCTACAATTTTCACTTTATAAAAATAAAGTAAGAAAGACTAAACCTTTTTCGTTTAATCGCTATCAACGATATCTTAATACCAATCAATTAATTGATTTTGATGATCTTATTTTACAAGCACTACCAATTGTTAAAGATCATAATTTTAGACATATTTTTATTGATGAGTTTCAAGATACTAACTTTTTGCAGTTTTTATTACTCCAAAAGATGAAAAAAGATAATGTCATCTTTTGGGCAGTAGGTGATCCTGATCAAAGTATTTATCAATTCAGGGGAGCCGATGTTAATATTATTAAAAAATACATTCAATATTTTAATGCTTTTGAGTATAAACTTTTAACTAATTATCGTAGTGATCAAAAAATTATTAAAATGGCTAATCAACTAATTAGTAATAATCATGATCGTATTAAAAAAATGATTATTCCTCATAGTCAGCAAATCGGTCAAATCGCTATCATCAATCAACCTTTAACTACCTTAAAACTATTTGAATTAATTCGCAGTATTTATCCAAAGTATAGTGAGATTGCTGTAATATATCGTTTTAATCAACAAGGAATCGCTATTAGAAAACTTTTAGATCATAGTTATTATCAAGATGTTAAAACTTTAACTTTTCATGAGGCGAAGGGGTTAGAGTTTTCAGTAGTTATTTTATTAGGCATTCATGTTATGCCAGTTTTAATTACTAACCAGCTGCAACAAATCCAAGAAGAAAGAAGATTGTTATTTGTAGGTATTACTAGGGCAAAACATCAACTTTATATCCAATTTGATCACGAAAGTCGCTTTACACGTGAATTACTTAAATATCAATAATTGTCTTTATCGTTAATGCTATATTATACTATGGTATAATATTATGAGGTATATGTAATGAACTCATTAGACAAAATTATAGAATTAAGAAAAAAAATTAATGAAGCCAACCAAGCGTATCATACGTTTGATCAACCAGTAATTTCTGATTATGAGTATGATTTGTTGTTGAAAGAATTAATCACATTAGAAAAACAATACCCCCAATATGATGATCCTCATTCACCAAGTAAGCAAATAGGTCATATTATTTTAGAAGGTTTTTCTAAGGTAAAACATAAAACGGCAATGATGTCACTTTCTAACGCTTTTAGTTTAGCAGAGTTAGAAAGTTTTTACCATAAAATAAATCAAGAGTTTAGTCAAACTGAGTATGTGGCTGAACTAAAAATTGATGGGTTAGCGATTAATCTTACTTATCAACAAGGAAAACTGATCACTGCCTCAACCAGGGGTAATGGTTTAGTCGGTGAAGATGTCACCTTAAACATTAAACAAATTAATAGTATTCCCAAAACTTTAACAAAACCCATTGATATTGAAGTACGTGGTGAGGTTTATATGCCGCGTGAAAGTTTTGAACAATTAAACCAGCAAAGGTTAAATAATAATGAAGCAGTGTTTGCTAACCCGCGTAATGCCGCAGCAGGAACTATCCGTCAATTAGATTCAAGAGTCGTTAAAGCTAGAAACTTATCAGCCTTTGTTTATACAATTGTTGATGCACAAAACTATGTTAAAACCCAACAACAAGCATTAATGTTCTTAAAAGAGTTAGGTTTCTTAGTTAATCCTGATTACCGCCTAATAAAAACATTTAATGACTTAACTAACGTGATTAATGAGTTTGATAGTTTAAGAAAAGATTTAGTTTATGACACTGACGGGGTAGTTATTAAAGTTAATGATTTTTCATTATACGAAGAAATTGGTTATATTGCCAAAGCCCCTAAATGGGCGATTGCTTATAAGTTTGCCCCAGAAGAGGTAATTACGCAAGTCAAAGAAATAATTTGTCAAGTGGGGCGTACTGGCTTAATTACCCCAGTGGCTAACTTAGAACCAGTTTTAGTTTCAGGATCAACTGTCAGTAGAGCAACCCTTCATAATGAAGACTTTATTATTAGTAAAGATATTAGAGTAGGCGATTATGTAGTAATTCGTAAAGCAGGCGAAATTATTCCTGAGGTGGTTAGTGTGATTCAAGAACGTCGTACTAACCAAGTACCATTTATTATGACTAAGGTGTGTCCAATGTGTCAGCAACCCTTATCACGACAAGTCGATCAAGCTGATTATTTTTGTTTGAATCCACATTGTGAAGGCCGCAATATTACGGGTTTAATTCATTTTGCTTCACGTGTTTGTATGGACATTGATGGTTTAGGTGAAAAATTAATTGAAACACTTTATGAAGAAAAATTCTTAAATAATATTACCGACATTTATTTACTCCATCAACAAGCTGATCGTTTAATTAATTTAGAGGGGTTTGGCGATAAAAAGGTTAATAATCTTTTAACAGCAATTGAAAACTCTAAACAACAACCCTTAGAGCGTTTAGTTTTTGGTTTAGGGATTAAACACGTTGGGGCGAAAGTCGCAAAAATCTTAGTTAATAAATACGCCAGTATGAACGCTTTAAGTCAAGCCCAATATGAAGATTTAGTGGTGATTGATGAAATAGGGGAGGCTATCGCCACCTCACTAGTTAGTTATTTTGCTAACCCCTTTCATTTAGAGTTAATTCAAAACTTAACTAATTTAGGCCTAAATATGCAAAGTGAGATTAAAGAAGTAAAGCCACACGTTTTTAATGGTTTAACTTTCGTGATCACTGGTACACTACCAACATTATCAAGAAATGAGGCTAGTGAATTAATTGAAAGTTTAGGAGCCAAAGTTTCTTCATCCGTTTCAAAGAAAACCGATTATGTTTTAGCAGGAGCAGAAGCTGGTTCTAAACTAACCAAAGCCAGTGAATTAAAAATCAAAATAATTAATGAACAACAATTTAAGGAACTAATAAATGAATAATACTGACTTCATCAAGGTTAAAGGTGCCAAAGAACATAACCTTAAAAATGTAAATATTGATATTCCTAAAAATAAACTAGTCGTTTTAACTGGTGTTTCAGGCTCGGGTAAATCATCATTAGCCTTTGATACGCTATACCAAGAAGGACAACGCCGTTATATGGAAAGTTTATCTTCATATGCTCGCCAGTTTTTAGGTAATTTTGAAAAACCTGATGTCGATTCTATTGAAGGATTATCACCATCAATTTCTATTGACCAAAAAACTACCTCTAACAATCCCCGTTCAACCGTGGGGACAGTGACAGAGATTTATGACTATTTTAGGTTATTGTTTGCCAAAATCGGCAAACCTTTTTGTCCTGGTAGTGATACACCAGTTGTAAAGTATAGTATTGATGAAATGACTCGTAAAGTATTATCATACAACGATACTGATCGTATTTTAATTTTAGCACCCTTAGTTAATCAACAAAAAGGACATTTCAAAGATCTGTTTAGTGATTTATTAAGAAATGGTTTTTCCAGAGTAATTGTTGATGATCAACAATTAATGATTGAAGAAGTTAATGATTTAGATAAAAAGAAAGCCCACACTATCGCTGTGGTTGTGGATAGGATTGTTAATACTGGCGATATTCGTTCAAGAGTATATGACTCGTTAGAAACTGCTGTTCGTTATGGTCAAGGTCAAGCCCAAATATTAGTTAATAATGAAGAGTTAATTACTTTTAATCAAACTTATGCTTGCCCTAATGGTTTTGAAATTCCTAATTTAGAGCCACGTTTATTTTCATTTAACACTCCAATTGGTGCTTGTAAGCATTGTAATGGGTTAGGCATTAAGTATGAAGTAGCCCGTGAATTAGTTGAAGATCTTAATAAAGCCCCCTTAGAAGGCGGCATTATTCCTTATAAAAATAATCATGATGAAAACTTAGCCACCCAAGAAATAGAAATTGTGGCTAAACATTATAAAATTAACTTAACTAAAACAATGGGTGAACTTACCCCTAAGGAACGTAATATCTTACTATATGGCAGCGATGAGGTAATTAATTTTAACTTAACATCATCTTCTGGACGTAAGCACGGTAAGATCACTCACTTTGAAGGAGTAATTACTTCACTTAATCGTCGTTATCGTGAAACTACTTCTGAATGGATTAGAGAATGGATTGAAACTTTTATGATTGAATCCACTTGTCCAGTTTGCCAAGGAGCAAGACTTAACGAAGGAGCATTATGTGTTAAGATTAATAATCATAATATTTATCAAGTCACCCAAATGCCTATTGTTGATGGGTTAACTTTTGTTAAAAACTTAAACCTAACCAAAGAAGAAACCCAAATTGCTAAACTAGCCATTAATGAAATTATTAATCGTTTATCATTTTTAGAAGATGTAGGATTAGGTTATTTAGATTTAGCCCGTAGTGCGGCTACTTTATCAGGTGGAGAAGCCCAAAGGATTCGTTTAGCCACCCAAATTGGTTCTAAACTATCAGGCGTTTTATATGTTTTAGATGAACCAAGTATTGGCTTACACCAAAAAGATAATGACCGTTTAATTACCACTTTGAAAAAAATGCGTGATTTAGGTAATACGATCGTAGTTGTAGAACATGATCATGATACAATGTTAGCCAGTGACTATTTAGTGGATATTGGTCCAGGGGCTGGTCAATTTGGTGGAGAAATTGTAGCTTGTGGCACTCCACAAGCAGTAATGGATAATCCTAATAGTTTAACAGGACGTTACTTAAAAAATGAATTAACTATTGATACACCTAAGGTAAGACGTAATGGTATTGATAAACAAATTGTAGTAGTAGGGGCCACTGAAAATAACTTAAAAAATATTGATGTCACTATTCCGTTAGGCAAGATGGTGTTAGTAACAGGGGTTTCTGGTAGTGGAAAATCAACATTAGTTAATGACATTATTAAAAATACATTGTATAATAAGATTTATAAGGCCAAAGAAAAACCAGGTAAACATAAAATGTTAATTGATGGTGGCTTAATTGATAAAATAGTTGATGTGTCACAATCACCGATTGGTCGTTCTCCGCGTTCAAATCCTGCTACATATACAGGAGTATTTGATGATATTAGGGATTTGTTTGCTAACACAAATGAGGCTAAAATGCGAGGATACGCAAAAGGAAGATTTTCATTTAACGTTAAAGGCGGTCGTTGTGAGGCTTGTAGTGGGGATGGTGTCAAAAAGATATCAATGCACTTTTTACCCGATGTTTATGTAGAATGTGAAGTTTGTGGGGGTACGCGTTATAATTATGAAACTCTTCAAATTAAATACCGTGAACAAAATATTAGTGATGTTTTAAGGATGACCATTAAAGATGCTTATGAGTTTTTTATTAATCATCCAAAGATTAAACAAAAACTAGAAACCTTAAATGATGTGGGTGTAGGGTATTTAACCTTAGGCCAATCAGCCACCACCTTATCAGGTGGCGAGGCCCAAAGAGTGAAGTTAGCCTCTGAGTTATATAAAAAGATTACACCATCTACTTTATTTATTTTAGATGAACCAACTACTGGCTTACACACTCATGATGTTAAAAAATTAATTGATGTCTTAAACAGAATTGTTAATCAAGGGGGCTCAATGATTATTATTGAACATAATTTGGATGTAATCAAATCAGCTGACTATATTATTGACTTAGGACCAGAAGGTGGTAATTTAGGGGGAATGATTGTTGCTTCGGGGACACCAGAAGAAGTAGTTAAAGTAAAAGAGTCTTATACAGGACAATTTTTGAAAAAAGTAATTTGATGGGAAATAAACAATGAAAAAAGAAGAAATAAATTATACAAAGATGGTAAGTCTATTCGGCTTTGTCGTTCATAAAAGTTTTAGTCTTAATTTGATAATTTATAGTGTCTTAAACTTAGTGATTATTGCTGCAACGTTAGGGCTAGTTAGTATGATGGCGGATGCTTTGGAAGCGACTATAACAGCTTTCATCATGTGGATTATCACTGTCAGTCTCTTTGATTATCTGTTTAGTTTAATAATTTATCGGTTATTACCAAAATTAATATTTTATACAGCAGGTATCATTTTAGTAGTCCAACTAGCATTAAGTATGTATGTTACATCATTAATAGTGCCTAACTTTGAGTTCATTAACAGAATTTGGCTTAATGTGGCGATTATAGCCATTATTGTCTTTGTGGTTAGGTGGATACTATCAATATATTTAAGATCTTTACTTTATAAAGAAAAAGAAACGAAAGGTTAAAAAAATATGAGATCAATAACAATTTTCAAATTAGCAAAAGACCTAGACTTAGAAGTTTTAGCAGGTCATGAAGGATTATCTAATAGAGTATCAGCCGAGATGGTTGATCGACCAGGTATTGAATTAGCTGGTTTTTTAGGTCATTATATGAATGAACGTATTCATTTAATTGGGACAAAAGAATCATCATTTTTAAGTTTGTTTGACGATGAGGTTAAATACCAAAGAGTAGAGGCAATTCTTGCCTTAAATCCACCAGCGATTGTTTTTTCACTTAATGCACAAGTGCCTGATTATTTTATTGAATTAGCTAACACGCATAAAGTGCCACTATTGAAGTCACAAACCCGTACAGTCCCGCTGTATGCAAGGATTTATTCGTATCTACATTCTAACTTAGCCCCAAGACAATCAGTTCATGGTGTTTTAGTTGATATTAATGGAGTGGGCACTTTAATTACTGGTAAATCAGGTATTGGTAAGTCAGAAACAGCATTAGAATTAATTAAAAGAGGTCATATTTTAGTTTCTGATGATCGAGTTGATATTCATGAGGCTAACCCAGGAGTAGTGATTGGTTCAGCCCCGAAGATATTAGAAAGATTTATGGAAATTAGAGGAATTGGGATTGTTGATGTAGTCACAATGTTTGGTGCTGGTGCGTTTAGAGAAAACAAAAAAATTAGATTAGTAGTAGAAATAGAACACTGGAAAAAAGAAAAAGCTTATGATCGTTTAGGGTTATCATCAGAAACGATCCGCTATTTTAATACTGATATTCCCAAAGTAACGATTCCTATTTTACCAGGACGCAATACTGCGACCTTAGTAGAATCAGCAGCAATGAACTCAAAATTAAAACACATGGGTCATAATGCCGCCGAAGAATTAACTAATGCGGTAGCACAAATGGCAGCCCGTGTACAGTTAGGAGATGAAGACATTGATTAAAGATATAGAAAAAAAATTAAAACAACAAGAAATGCTGACATATGGCGGTTTTACGCTATTATTTATATTAATGGTTTTAATTGGAGGATTAAGACCAAATGTAGGTAATCTTTATAATCCTACTATTTTTGGCGGGATTACTTGGTATGCATTATTTATTATGACAGGCGTGGCATTCGCGTTTGTTTTAGGCTTAATTGAATTTAAGCGTTTTGGTAAAGATCCTGATATTTTATATACAGGAATCTTAATATTTTTACCACTAGCCATTGTGGGTGCGAGGGTTTGGTTTGTAATCTTTAACCCAGGCACCCCATTAATACCGCAAGGTATGCGTTTAGCAGGACTGGCGATTCACGGGGGAGTAATCGTTACTTTTGTAGGCACAATTTTCTTTTGTAAGTGGAAAAAGATTAATTACTGGTGGTTTTTAGATGTTGTAGTACCAGGCTTTTTCTTAGGTCAAATTTTTGGTCGTTGGGGTAACTTCTTTAATGCTGAACTTTATGGACCAGTCATTCAGTCACAATGGGTTATTAACATTTTACCAGGCTTTATTCGTAATCAAATGACTACAAGTCTTGGCGTGCATCATCCCACGTTTTTATATGAATCACTACTAAACTTAGTTGGAGTGATCTTCTTATTAATTATTAGAAGGAAAAAACTCTTAAAAGTAGGGGATATGTTAGCCTTTTACTTAGTATGGTATGGCTTAGTGCGAATCCCTATTGAAGTATTAAGAATTAATTCTGGGGTTGGAGAAGCCTTAGGCTTTGGTGGTATTGAAATTAGATCAATGGCCCAGTGGTACTTATCAGTTTCATTATGGACATCGTTTGCGTTAATTACAGCCGGCTTAGCAGTGTTTTTCGGTAAACGCAAGCTTCAACCTAATTTACCATATTATGTTCAAGGAAAAAATAAAGCAATCCTCTTTGATTTAGATGGCACACTTTTAGATACACAACCATTAATTAATCAAACCTTTATTCAAGTATTTAAGGATAAGTTCCCACAACATCAACTTACTACCCAAGAATTAAACTCATTTTTCGGACCAACATTAAACCAAACATTTAGTAAATACACTGACGATCCGCAAAAGATCCAAGAACTAATTGATTATTACCGTCAAATTAATCGTGAAATTCATAATCAAGGCGTTAAAACTTTCCCTAATGTTGTTCAAACATTACAAGCACTAAAAGATAAAGGTTATTTATTAGGGGTTGTTTCATCTAAATCAGAAGAGTTTGTGAGAATGGGCCTTCGTCAAAATGAATTAGAAGAATATTTTACGGCGATAGTTTGTTATGAAGATGTAACAGAGCATAAACCAGCCCCACAAGGGATACAATTAGCAATGACACAATTAGGATCTAGTCCTGAAAACACAGTTTATGTAGGTGATCATCCTAATGATATTAAGGCAGCACAAGCCGCTGGTGTAGTATCAGTTGGTGTTTATTATGCTAATTTTGTTGATGAAATATTACAATTAAAACCAGATTATATGGTTGATACATTAGATAAGTTATTAGAAATAATATGACATTTTCCAAACAAGTCAAAGAAGAACTTTGTAAAATAAATAGTAGCCGCCAAGACCAATTATTAGAGTTGGCTGGTTTAATTCATATATCGGCCCAACTTAATTTATTTCCTCACAACATCACTTTTAAGTCTAATAATTTAACAGTTGTTAGAAGATATTTAATGCTAATGAAATCACTTTATGCGATTAAAGATAGTGGTTTAGCCGCTCAAAATCTTAATTTTACTAAGTCAAAACAATTTCAAATCACTATTAGTGAAGATTTAGAACGCATCACATCAGAACATGACTTTTTTGATAATGAAAAATCATTAAGTGAAATTATTAAAACCCATGAAAATAAACAAGCCTATTTAAGGGGTGTCTTTTTAGCAAGCGGTTCTATAAATGATCCGAAAACGGCTAATTATCATTTAGAAATCTTTTCATTGGAAGCGGATGCTATGATTTTTGTTCAAACCATTATTAATGATTTTGGCTTAAATGCCAAAATCACTAAAAGAAGAAATGGCTTTATTTGTTATTTGAAAAACGTAGAATCAATTATTGATTTTTTAAGAATTATTGGAGCGTCTAAAACAGTTTTTCATTTTGAAGACTTAAAGATTAAGCGTGAATTAAATAATTCAATTACCAGAGTAATGAATGTAGAGTTGGCTAACGAGAAAAAGGCTTTGATGGTTGCTAACAAGCAACTAGCCGATATTAAATTAATTAAAAGTACTTATCCACAATTAGATGATAAACTAGAACGTGTTATTCAATTAAGATTAGACAATGAAGAAGCTACCCTAAAAGAATTAGTAGAAATTTATAATCAAAAATATTTAGAAAAAATCACAAAATCAGGTTTAAATCATCGTTTTATCCGACTTAAAGAGTTAGCAGCACAGATTAAAACAACATAAAGTAGTATGATAAATTAAAAAAGATAGTAAAATATGTAAATATTTGATATAATATTACAGCAATTAACCATATATAAAAAAGGAAGTGTATTATGGCCAGAATAGTAAATAAACAAAATAATGTTAATCAACAACCACCAAGACCCAGCAAAAAACCAATTGCTGAAAGGCAAGAATCTGCTAAGGGAGATATGTTTTTCAAGGTAGTTATTTCAATCATTTTCTTAGCCATCATCGGTGTTTTAATTTATTTTCTAATTGTATCATTGTTACCCGATCAAGAAGATGAGGGTCCAAGATTTGTCCATAATCAACATATTATAGGTTCTGACTTAGAAAATGTCCGCCGTTCAGCCGCTGATCCAGCACAGATTGCTTTAATTATTAATCCTGAGTTAAGGGATGTTATGAGTTCACCTGAGGCCTTCACAACAATTTATTTTGTAATATGGAATTCACTATGGGAAGATGAATTTGATTCAGATTCAGTAGCATACAGACGCCATAGCGAGATGTGGGCACAGTTAGACGCGTTAATGAGCATGGAAGAAGCAACACGTGTTGCTGATGGTGATAGAGAAGGATTTATTTACTTTAATAATATCGCAGTATTCTTCCTATTATTAAACGTACCTGATAATTTACCAATTATTCATGCAGTAGTAGAAGATGAAAGAGATCCACAATCACCAGGTTTTATTGATTTTAATAGTCCAATTTTAATTACATTTGATTTAACCGCCGTTGATGGAGCAGTAGTTTCAGGATTATCTTATAATGATCAAGTAGCAAGCGCATTAAAAAACGTAATTACTTACGTAAGATATGGGGTTATTGAAGATGACCCAGAAGAGTATGATTTCTAGATTAAATTAAAATAGGAGACCTTTGTGGTTTCCTTTTTTGATGGGCGGAAACCGCGATCGGCACCGTCAGCACGAAGAGCAAAATGCTCGCCAGAAGACCAGACAACCGCGATGGTACGGAAATGGATATCCCATTCAAAACCAATACCAGCGGAGCGTAACCAATAATGATTTGGATTGTTTGTGTCA
>Ga0209755_10006662_pt1 | contig 12696 bp, 5 predicted proteins | sample TergutCo191P1_FD_187301 | JGI IMG/M metagenome (GOLD analysis project Ga0209755, IMG submission 187301) | Cornitermes sp. P1 segment gut microbial communities from Petit-Saut dam, French Guiana - Co191P1 (SPAdes) (version 2) | ecosystem: Host-associated > Arthropoda: Insects > Digestive system >... | reverse complement strand
ACCCGGAAACTTACAGGGGCGATCATAAAATTCCTCCATTTCACATTGTTCTGTGATGGCTAAACTTAATTTGTATCGCCATAACTTCTTCGGAACTCAATTTAATATTTCAGTCGCAACAACATACAGGCCTATTTCAAAATAGTAGTAATTCTTCTACAGGAAAAGAATATTCATTACGTTGGGCACAGTAGGCTGCTACTAGGCCTTACAGTCTACTGAGCCAGATGAAAGCATTCCAAGCCCTCACACCCCATTTAATTACATATTTTAATATTATCTTTCCATTAACTTCCAATCTCCTAAGTATGTTCCTTTCCTTCAAGCTTTCCTGCTAAAATTCTTTTGGTTCTTTATATTTCTCATCTCTCCCATGTGTGCTTTATGCATGAAATTCTATACTTTTTTCAGAAAATTGTTCAATAAATTTTATTAAAACGGAAACTTTAAAGCGTTTTATTTTCGCTGCACAACCAGCTGGCTCGTTTCCGTGTCATGAAGTTCTCTTCTCCAAAACTTCTTGTTCATTTACATGTTCTTCAGAGTCGGAATGGTTCCATTAATACAGTGACTTAACGACGGGCTGGAAGACTGCGGAACTGCTGTTCGATTCCCAGAAAGAGGAAGAGACTTTTTTTCTCAACGTCCACACCACCTGTGAGGTTTACCCATTCTTTTATTCTGTGAGTACGGAGAAAGAGGGTCCATCCCCGTTGTTAAAGCAGCCGGGGCGTCAACCTGAGCACACACTTCTGTCTAGTACATTTATATTATGCCTATAATTAGACAATTCTAAAAGTCATAAGATTATATGTCACAGCTCTCATATTTCTGGAAGCTCTATGGACGCCTTATGTAACCAAGACGCTCAACGAAATTCACTGTACTTATAATTAACAACATATTACTTACGTCGCACTTAGGGAACCCTGGTAATTAAGCGCTGCGTCATTATGCAAACCACAGTCTAGACGTTTCCGTATGTACATCTGTCCACTGTCTCTCCGAACATTGAACTAAAACCCCTTTCGCATAGAAGTCCATCTCCCACGCTTATATTTCCGATGTAATTTCATTTTGTGTGTTTATTTAATGTCATATCACACAAGCCCATTTGATTTAATTCATAATTGAGAGGGTCCACCGGACACTGCGGCCTCTCGAGAAAACCCTCCCTCAGTTTTTCTACTGATGTAATTCACAAGCCAAAACAAAGGGCTGGAAAATTCAAACATTCTGTATTAGAATAAATGTTAATGTGAAACAGGTTTAATTTAAAAACTTACGTACCGTATTAATAAGTGTATTTATTTTTAAAATTAAAGAACTCCAATCTCACTTTCAACACGCCGTAATATGTTGTCTTTCACCAAGACAGAGTAAAGAATACGTGTCGTGTCTTCTCGCCTATCACACTCCGTTCACATTAAGGACAATTACGGGTTTTCATCTTAATAAATAAACTTGGTCGTACAAGAATAAAAATCAGTCTTAACGGAATTCAAATTGTTCAGCTATATTTTTTCTCCGCATAAATTTTTAAGTAACTTCCTACCGTCTTTCTTGTCTGCTTCAGTTTCCAATTCTTTCGCCGTTTTGCCAACATTGCTTTCCCTAGAAACTCTATCTTCAATAACACCGACACAGAAGTGCAAAGCGCAACGTAAGATGCTGGCTTCATAATCATTTTTTATTCCAATAAAGAAAACTGGATCTGTAATACAGAACACTGGAGCATGAATAATGTTATTCATTTTTATCCTGCTTGCCGTCTTTAGAGAAGCGAAACAGAAAGAATACGCTGCATATTGAAGACTTTAGCGATAACTGAGAACGTATTAGATCTGCATTTGAAATACAAATTTTGTTTTGAAACAAAGTAATTTTGCCTTCGTGGCAGCGTCTTTTATTATAATGACAGACATACGCCTAGGCAGGCATGGTGAACATGGGTGACAAAATTTAGTTGAAAAGTTTGAAGAGCAGAGACGCTTGGGAAACTAGATATGTGTGGAAAATAAAAATAAGTGGGTCTTAAATAGATAATGTGTAACAGTGTGGAATGGATTCATCAGGCTGAGGATATGTTTCAGCTGAACGTTCTTCTGAGCATGTTAATAACATTTCTGGTTTTGTACAAAGGCAGGAAATTCCTCTTCCATGTTTGTGACCGCATATTTCTCAAGAAAGTACTCTACTCTAAGTAGCTGGTTACTTCGGAGATTAGTTGGTCAGTTAATTAGCTATTTACATAGGGAGAATAAAAGAAAACTACAACCTGAAAATTTGTGTTACATACATTTGTGTTGATAAATTAAAGAGCTATCTGGTAGAAATGATAGTGGTAAAATGTAACAGCGACAAGCGCTTCGACTGGACTTCCAAGCCAGGAGGAACTGGAAGAAAACAGCATGCAGAAAAAGAAAAGATCCTGTAGTCTGAGTAAACAATTGACGTAACATGGCTGACAAAAGAATTGAGACTGTGGTAGTAAAATTGACACTAATGAAGAACAATACAATTCAAAACCTGTCCATGTGAAAATAATCCCGGTTGGCTCTAGTACATTTCTACGTTGTCTTCTTCCACCCTTCCTAGTATTCTTAGAAGTCCTTTTCATTAATGCTGTTTCTGTACATTGTCGTACGTTTGTTTATACGTCCTCCACGATGTCGAATTGAGTTCCTTTCAAGGAACTTTTAGTTTTCGAAATAGGTCAGGTGATAATAAGCGACACTTGGCAATTGGGGTGTGTGTTTCATCACTATGATTTGATTTCGGGTAAAATATTACTTCATTTATATTGCAGGATGAAAAAGAGCGTAGATGTAATGGAGAAACCACGTTCAGGGCCACAGCTGCGGGTTTTTACGACACATTTATCCCTCTCAACTTTCCAGAAAATAGGATATTTGTAGACGTGCCGGTTCACAATTTACACCGCTGGAAGTCTTTCGTTGAGCGCGACATCCTTAATACTGAAAAACGCAATAAACGTCTTCTTCACTTTGGAGCGCAATATTTTTGCCTTCTTTAGTCGAACATAGAAGTCATTTGCCCAGCAAAGTTTAGGTTTTTTTTAGTTTGGGAATCTTACTGGAATACACATGATCCGTCGTCAGTGATAAAATGGTTCACAAAATTCGGATTTTTCCATTTCCTTTAAAATGTTCAGTGCAGATGTCAACCCTTTATTTCGTAGTCATGTAATGGAACTTCGGGTACCACCTTTGTCATGTCAATATCTTCCATAAAATCTTCCAGACTGGATTCTTATTCACGTTCGACATGTCAGACAATCATTCTATTTGTTAAGGAGTGACAAACACGGAAAATCTGGAATTTTTGGATATGTTCAACGTTTTCTAATTTTTTTACGAACGGATTTAAGATCATTTTACAAGTCATTTCATTAGTCCAAAACATGATATGACATTCAGACATCCGAGCAGGAGACGCTCACTGTATTGTCACCTTGAACATTTTTCAAAGTACTCTAATTCACGGTTTCGACCCCTATGTACTTGACTGCTCCAAAGTCATATCACGCATTTTCAGCAAATTCGGTAGACAACATCTTGAACACAGCAGGGCAAAACAATGCTATTTGCCTGACCAGAACATAAAAGCGCTTCTTATAATAGGAAAATACCACGCTAAACAAATGTATAGTTTGATTTTGGACGGGATTATTGTGTACGCTGTACATCCAGTTGCCTTTCATTTTTGCACGACCAGTTTCTTACGAATAGTAATTTTTTTATTGCAAGTACCGTCTATACACAACAATTAAATATCAGTTGTAGTTTTTCAACTGTTTAATCAGGCTACATGTTTCGGTCGTTTTATCCGGCCATTATCAGGCCTACAGAATACTATCGTCAATTAAGGTACACGGGATCCCATTGTTTACACTGGACCTTTAAGTGCATTTAAAAGCTTATGTTAGCGGTTAAAATTCTTACCAATAGGTTACGTAAGCACTTGTTTCTGAAACCATTCTAGAAAAACAGTTAACCAAATAAGAAACAGCGAAACAGATTACGGCAAAGAGGGAGTTGTGGTCCACAAGGTGAAGTCGATAAAGCGTGCTACTATGTGCAAGACAAGAGATCCCTTTGGGAGGAGAAACGGTGCCGTTTACGACCATAAACAAAAACCTGGTGATGTGGCACTTCTCTATCACAATATGAAGTAAGGACATCTAGAATAGATGCAGATCTGCTACCGTCTCGCTTCTCAACTTCGAGGTGTAAAACGAATCTGGTAAATAAATTTTGTTTTTACTTCGAACAGGATTTAAGGCCAGTTTCTTTGAGAAAAGAACCACCCGAAGATATTGCGAGACCGTAAGTTAGTATGGCTTAACTTTCAAAGAAGACAGCGTGGCTCCAAAACGCTCGACTTCCATCTCCTATTGTAGGAGTTAAACAGGACGCCAACTTTAAAATATATTTTAGGAGTTCTATTCGCGTATGTGAACGAAGAGTGCATTATATGCACACCACGTATCCTGTGCAACTCACTGACCTTTGTCATAGTGGTAAACCTGTAGCCTCGTAATCGAGAGACACATGGCTTCAGACTCAGCCGGGTTACTGCCTCTTCTAACTGGTTGTCGTGGTACTTTCAAATCTCGAGACGAACACCGCAAAAGTAATACGAAAAAAAAACCCATACCGTCTCGTTCCGAATATTACCACCTCATGATTCACGATAGTCTTCATCCCATTTGGGACTCCGTATAGTCTAAATCCTACATATTACACCCATTATATATCCTGTAACTTCTGAAGCGTTACAAATCACGAGTAGTTCTTTGCACCATATGATATACCATCTAAAACTTTGTCTTTCACCTCCCAACTTATCTCTGTGCCTCTTCTAATTCCCCAATACACAGTGCTTGTTATCTTCGGCGTCATAAACCGGTCGGCCCACTACGTAATAAACATGTTCTATGTCCTCCGTCAGATATTTCTATTTCTATACATGATTTACACGAAATTCGGTCTTCTGAAGTGAGGAAAGTGACAATAGGTCGGGTTTTTCTCCGAGTACTTCCGTTTTCCTCTGTCAATATCATACTCAACTTAGTTGTAATAGTAAGTACTCATACTATAAGGAAAAACGAGGGAGGTCTGAGAACTTTCAAACGAAAACAAGATACGTTTTGAAGACAACAATTTTTATATTATTCTTATTTTGGGCCTTCGTACTTCTCTGTCTGTCACGGCTTGTAACTGCTGAAATTATATTGCACTTGGGTACAATTCGCTTTGAAACACTTCAAGGGACATGGGTCTAACTTTTACTGACCTAATAACCGTTAAAGTAGCGAAATATGGTGAAGGGTGCATATTAAAAAATCTCCTCAAAATTCGTACAGAATATCGTTCAAACCTGTAATGAGGCAAGGGATTAAATGTAATGAAATGGCAAAGTTCTGAATAAAGTTTCACCGTGAAAATTCATATAACACTTTGATATGTTCTGCTGCGTGCTTGCGTTATACAAACACAAGCCATAATTTTGCTGTCGTGGAAACAGGGGCAATTATAAGGACAACATTAGTACAGTCATACCGCGAAATTACTTCGTAGGTTGTACCAAACCTGGTGACAAAAGTCGAAACCAGATTTCCCACAAATGCGATGTTTAAATGCAGTGGTTGTTTCTAGACAACTTATTTTGACCAATATATATATATAATTGCAAAAGATATTAAATCTGATAAACAAATGACAATTTCAGGAGGAGATACTTCTTCTTGAACTATCGGCTAGACATTTGGATCATCATCTCTAATGATGTTCTTGTGAATGAAAAACTAGCAGCAACAAGATACAGATGCACTAATAATCACTTCCCAGAAAGAGTTCTTGCCTTTCACATTAAAAAGGCATGGCAAGTAAAAGAAGTTAATCACAAGTCTATTACCATATTTTGGTAAAAAATTGTTTAGAGATTACGTGGAATTCCCTGTTAACATTTAAGTGACCATATACTGGTTCCTCAAACGTAAGGGCGAATGGCCTAGCATGCTATGTGCTGTCTCCGTGTGTTTGTCCACGTAATGCCACAAAATCACAGGCCGTCAAGAGATGCAGTTGACATTAGTAACAATTGCTTTCCCATGTAATAACATTAACTGGCCTCACTTCATTTTACAGTGCTTCTATCTACGACTGTTGCTCGTTTCAGAAGCATGTTCAGTCTGCACGATGACCTTAGCAACCAAAACAGACCCTGTCCTTCCGTCCACATTGCTCACCATCAACACTTGGTAAGCTTTCCGTTGATAATCTTTCTACTCTTTCGAAAATTTGCTTCTTGTTCACACATTTCTGCCTTATTGAACTGTAAATTTTCTGTCAAAATCGTCAAATTTTACATTCACTGGCTTCAGAATTCGAATAAAAATTCACGTCCTTCTTTTACGTGTCCTATCAAAGAAGCAGCCATGTTATTCGTGCCACAAGGGTGCTTCTGTTCAAGAGATTGTGAAAATCAATTGCTAATAAGAGCAAATTAATATATCATCCGGTACATCCATCTTCCTTTTAATACGGCGAAAAGCATTTTGAAGTGAACTAACATACATACAATTGGAATAGTTTCTTTCCTTGAAGTGGAAAATAGTGGTCTTATTGACAGCAACATACTGCCTCTGTGTGTGTGTGTGTGTGTGTGTGTGTGTGTGTGTGTGTGTTTGAGAGAGTGAGAGAGAAAAGTTAGTGGGTGGGCTGTCTCCCACGTTTCGCTGGTAAACTATTTTCGCCAGACTTCCTATAAACCTTATACCATCTAAGGTAACCAACTCACTGTACTTCAGCTCCCCAAGATCATTGATAGCATGGCAAAATCGCAACGTTTTGAGGCTGGAACGATACTGGCAAAGGCGTGACTTGAGCAAGGCACAGTGGGCAGGGGGCACGGGGAGGGGGGAGGGAGGAGAATGCCTCATATATTTTTTCTACCTAAGAAGAGTTTCCTGTTTGGCTATTGAGTCGAAGAGAGGCATATAAAACAAAACTGGAGTGAGAGTAGGCAAAAGTGGTGTACGCATATTAAGGACTGTTTCAAACAAATCTTCCTTCCTTTCGTAACTTGAATGCATTAATTAATGTCCCTAACACCCATCGTCGCTTTCGCCTCCTTCCCATCCCCCAATGTTACTAACCAAGTTAGGCTTATGTAGAAGAGTGCCACTTCTGTTAGAATCCTGAATGTACGTACAACAAAGGAGCTTGCGAGATAATGCAGCTTCTCTTTAGGTGATATTTTTGTAAAATATAAATTAAGCGTAGGCTGTGAGATTCTTTTAAATATTTGCTTCTAGGCTATAACATACGACTAGGGCTAGGAAGGCGAAATCTCCTACCAAGATATATTATAAACATATCTCCTATAGGCTTTTAAATTATGATCAAAACTTTGCAATTAAGTCAACAATTACAACACGGAGACCATGTGAAACTTTGATGTTGTGGCCAGCAAACATTACGTGCACTGAATCTGCACTTCACACAAGCAAAACAACTTAGCAGTAGCACAATATTTCTGCTGTAAGCAATATAAGCAGCAAGGAAAAAACTTTATTTGTTCAGCTCGGAAATCCTTGCTCTTTTTTTTACCTTACTAAGTATCCGTATGGGCTTACATTTAGGAATATGAGTTTAAATCCGCGGATTACCTCAACACAGAAGAAAAATATATTTTTATTTTCGTCGCACAAAAGCTTTCGACGAACATCTCTACCTTTCATAAGAACCACGTTCATTCCAGTAAGGAGTGCGAAGGCTTGTGAATATTTTGCAGCAGCCATCATAAACTTCACCCTAAAGAAGAATTATGCCAGTCTGTAAACACATCGGCTTGAAATTTTCTTATTAACAAAATTCAGAGACAGGTACTATCCTTTTCTGGAGGTCGCACACGAAAGAGTGACATAATATTAAAGCTTCAACAGAGATAACTGAAGAATGAAAAACCAACTAGATGCCACTTATTATTTTATTGTACTTCTTACAGGCTCAACATGTTTCGGGCATTACTATGCCCACCATCAGGAGCTCGCAACTATGATGTTGATTACCACATTGGTCGTTTCGTTCTTGGTTTGCTGTATGTTGGAGGTTAGGTGCGTTTAGGCTGGTGTAGTGTCCGGGCTACAGGCTTTACTTTGCAGCCCGGACACTACTGCAGCCTAAACGCACCTAACCTTCAACATACAGCAAACCAAGAACGAAACGACCAATGTGGTAATCAACATCATAGTCGCGAGCTCCTGATGGTGGGCATAGTAATACCCGAAACATGTTGAGCCTATAAGAAGTACAATAAAATAATAAATGGTATCTAGTTGGGTTCTTATTCTTCAGTTATCACAATGATGCACGGTCCAATGAACATCAGATTCTTCAACAGAGGATTATAAAAACGAAAGCAAATAAATAACTGACATTTTACTTATACTTAGACAGAAATATCAGACTGAAACGGAAAATCTAAGAAGTCCCTCGTTTCTGCACATCATTACTTATATCAGTAACTATAAATATAAATATAAGGTATATACCGTTACTTTTTTGTTAAGACAACGTAATACTGTAAGAGTATCGAAGCATCTTCTAACACAATACTTCGCATAGCATGACATAACAAGTTCAAAAATCTGAAGTTTAATATTAATAGGACGTATTTTTATATGTCTTATAGACGTAAAAGTGACTAGCTATACTAGATTTATTCACTCTACGAGGATTACAAGAGATTATGAAAACTGTCATTGTTCAAAACCATGTGATTATATCTAATATCATTTAAAATATATTGATAAATTTTATAATCAAATTTTTAAAAAATTATTAATTCAGGTATTAATAAATCTTCACTAAATTTGTGCAAAACTGGGGAAATAAATGTAACTTACATTGCATGTAACATGAACACTTTAAAATCTACATTAAAATTTTATATTCGTGTCAACGAACAATTATTGGACGGTTTAATACGTCTGCGAATTATATATTTTCAAGTATGGAAGTACACATCTTTTATATACACCAACATATGCGGGTAAATTTATACAACTACAAGTTTTGCATAAACACGAACTCTCCTACATTTTCATCATCATCATCATAAACATCAATAATTAGACCCTTTGATCCGTTACGTCTCCAAAGTTAAAGCTGCTCGCGCCAGCGCTATCTCTCCTACATATTTCAGCGATAAATGTCCGTACTCAGGGATAGATGTCAATAAAAATGGAATATATGTGTGTGTATTATATTGTTTTTATTGACTTCTCCCTTTGGGTAGTGATTTACCACTAAAACGTGTGGGAGAATCCATACAGTTTATCTCTACATATTAGTATATGCAAATAATTTCAAGCATTATTCACGGAAAGAATGATATTAAAAACGTAATCACACATTTTCGCCCTTCTCCGGACACCACACTGAGATTTGCAGCTTGCAGATACGATTACAATCACTTCTATTTAGTTTCATTTCAAAAACAAACCCATTATTCTAAGTTTATTTCCATACCCTATCTAATCAATTCCCATTGTCGTCAACTTCAGTGTTTTCCCCGATTGGCATTGCATATTAAATAAAAACTGTCTAATATTTTTATGGCGAGTTCTCTTTGTGCATTTTATCATTTTCTTACGCAAGGTTTCCTCTTTATTGTCTAAAGATCTAGCGTATTTCAAATAAAGCCAGTCTCAAATTACTAATTCTGGGACATTACAAAACCTAAGCTTAGCTGTAGCCCTCGCTTGCTCGCTTACCCGCTCTCTTTCACAACATGCGCAGCATCCTGTTTCTACTTCTCGTCTACTCCTACACATTTTAATCTCCACCACTACCCACCCATACAGTTTTTCATGTCTTCTAAAGCAACCAATATGCTCTTTTTCACCCCATTTATACTACGGATCATGATGACATTCCAAGGCTGACTCATCTGACAGTTTGAAGAACAGATTCTCTTTTCCTCACCCAGTATCAATACCTCTCTTTCAATACCCGATATACTCCATTATTATTGTTTTCTTTTTATCTCTTTCAATCCCAATTTTGCAGTTCCTCTTTCATTCTTTCTCCCATCTATGAAGCGTAATATTATTTCTCTGACACATGAATCTCTCAATAAATCCTGACAGCCCATATGTAAAATTTCTTGCTAATATTTAAATGTAAGATAGCCTGTCTTTTCAATTCCAGTATCTGATCTCAACCCCATTTGTGCAGCATATGCAAAGAGCAATATAATTAGTAACTGATCATTTGGCATATTACAGATGTAATGATCACACACAGCATATCATTACATTACATTCAGCAATGTGTTTTATACAAAAGTTCTGCTATGTTCTTTTATTTCTTGGAGTTATACTAAGGCCTTGTTTCAAGCCATTTTAAGCCCTTCACGTTATTGTCCCTCAACAGTTTACAAACCTTCTTAATTTACGCCCTTTCGTTCATCGTTCAACGTTCTTCGGGTGATTTAATTTCACTTATTTAAGCTTATTCTTAGGAGAATATCGTTTGTTGATTAAGCCTTTTTTATTTTCGCCCGCCTTTTCAGGAACACAACTACAACGTAAAACAAGGCCTTGGTATACTAGCTTAACCCTTTGACGCCTAACGACCACTATAGTGGTCGTACCGCATCGCTGACCTCTAAACGTTGCATTTTATATATTTATCCAACAAATATAGGTACTGAATATTTTAAACATGGTATATACTCTTCATGTTTTTCTCTTCAAAACGCAGTTTTTTCATAATTCTAACATATTTGGTTCATGTATTATTCACATTTTATATACAGGGTGTGCTAAAATTAAAAAAATAATTCCGGCGCCAAAAGGTTAAAAACCTCCTTATTCTTCTTGTCTACCATCAGGAAAACACGAGGACATGTAATAAGATGGACAGAAAGTTCCGTCTTCCGTACTGTAACAGTGTAAAATCTGACCTCGTATATTAAGGATAAGACACAGACTGAGAATTTTTAGGAAAGCGGGCTGAGGAGAATATCTAGGGGACTTGACATGGTCCAGCGGTTAGTCGCCGGACTATCAACGAGAAATATGGGTCTTCAGGCCAATCCACGTGGGATTTATGGTGAATGAAATAACATGAGGACAGGATATCTTCCGATAACTTAAGCTCTCCCCTCTCATTACTACTCCATTCTTTCATCACAGTCTTACTTTACGTAGCTACCAGACACAAAGAAGAACACCATACATGAAAACAGGAGCAAATGAAAACTGATTTTAAAATAACACCATTAAAATATTTTATACCAAGGATACTTAATATAAATAGTGCGGAAAAACTGTACCTACAAATGTAAACCTTAAAAGCTACATCGAACCCAATTTGTGAGTTGTCACAAATTGCATATATATGCGTTTTTTTTAGTTCTAAATATCTAAATACCAAGTACTTAATGCCTGAAGATGGTCAGTATTTACGAAAAACATGTAGAATGTTTTGACGAGAATAATAAAATTTATAGTGACTGACTGTACATTTATCAGTTATTAACAATCATAGAAATTGACAGTGCTGTTAAATAGCACAAAAATGACAATATTTGGAGCAACAGTATGAGGCGTACATACGTAGTAATAGGAAATTACAGATAGTCGCATAATGTGGGGCTTCATAATTTTTAATCGTTGACAGATATCATTGTGGTAACCAATCAGGTTGGATGAGAAGGGCGGGGAACGTTACAAGCACAGAAGGGTAAAGAAATGCATACAGAATTTTTGTAGTAAAACCTGAACGATATACGCCACTTCGATGACGCACATGTGAATGGCAGGGCAATATTGAAATGGTTCTGAAAAAAATATGGCAATTTTGCCGTAGATTTTTCTGACTCAAGGTAGGGACCAGTGGCTGATTCCTGTAAAGGCGGGAATGATTATTTCAGTTACATAAAATGTGACGAAATTCTTGGCTGAGTAACTACTAGGATCTCTATAGGAAATCTTCCCTAGGTTTTTCATTAATGCAACATCCACCTATGAGGTTAGGAAACATTTTTTCTTGTATGTCGTAATTATTACAACTTCGTTATGACCACTATTAACATCATTCCCGAAATAAATGGGATTAGCTACAACATGCCATATCAAAAGGATTCACTCATAAGGTCAGGAATGTGTAATTCTGTCACTTTATTCTAAAATCACAGAACCATAAGTAACAAGCAAGCGCAAACTTAACTTTCGCAGTAATGGATGTATACCGAAGAGAATAACAAATTCTGCAGCTGAAAAAATCTTTCAATAGCAAACACACTGCCTTATGCAGAATTTTTATTTACTTCTGTTTTTCATTAAATATTAATGTACCAACTCTCAATAAGAGCGCTGTCGCATCGTATGCCACAATCCACCAACAAACCTTTCCGTAGTTCCAGCCATCTCTAGTGACAGATCCGCTGAAAACTATAAAGTTCCGGGAAGATATTTTGATGAAATAAACACAAAGACTCAAAGCGAAGTGAAGTTGCCCCTCTCCACGCCATGAAAGCATACAGGAGTGGCATACATGTAGCTCCACCCGTTCTTGCACTTGGTCTTAGATCGAGGTGACTGGCTAACTTCACACCCAATCGTTTCACTTCCTGTAAAAAAAACCCCTGTACATATTT
>Ga0209755_10006661_pt1 | contig 12696 bp, 2 predicted proteins | sample TergutCo191P1_FD_187301 | JGI IMG/M metagenome (GOLD analysis project Ga0209755, IMG submission 187301) | Cornitermes sp. P1 segment gut microbial communities from Petit-Saut dam, French Guiana - Co191P1 (SPAdes) (version 2) | ecosystem: Host-associated > Arthropoda: Insects > Digestive system >... | reverse complement strand
TCAGACAGTCGGAGGCAGCGTAAGAATCAACGGAAGCGCGACAGATAACGAATTGATCTACGCCGTTCAGGCGCGTGTGTTCATGCAGACCGACGAAGAATGCGGAAGCGACACGTATCCTTCGCATCCTGTAACGAACGGATTTGAGTTCGCAGGATTAGCAGGTAACACAGGAACGACCGCGAGCTGGTTTTACAACATTAACGGCGACGGCTCTTTAAAGCCTCCAGCCGGTGCTGCAGTGCGAACTGTGCTTGTTGAATTTCGCGCACTTGACGCGAACCCTGAAAACCCGCATACGTTTAAACAATACGGAAATATAACCTCGCTGCTGTTAAACTTTGACAATACGATTCCTGTAATCGATAATATATCGATTATCAGGGGGAAACCGTCTCAGGAAGATGAGGCATATATCGAAAACTATCAATCCGGTTCCCGGGTATCGGAGTTTGTGACGCTAAAGGCGAAGATACGCGACAACGGAGGGGTTACTTCGATAATGCTAAAACCTCAGGAGAGCGTCAATTTTACCGACAGAATCAATTCCGTTACAGCAAATGATACAAATTCTTACATAGTACCGCCCAAGGAACTGCGTCCCGGAGACAGCGTAACATTCGGTAGACTGTATTACATAAAGGAATCGGGACCAAATAATAATTTCGCCTCTCTTCAAGCAAGACCGCCTGTTCACATACCAGTAGTGGACGCCGGAGGAAACTTTACAGCAATTAATAACAATGTGATATATGGCGGCACCTTAATAGAAGCGAACGTACCGTTTGAAGATTTTGCGGGGGAAGATCAATTTTTTGAATATACTCTTTACATACCGCTTAACACCAACGCCGATGCCTTTGCAACAGATTCCATTTTAAACGGCAGGTACCATAACAGCGCGGGGAATTACGAAATCGCGGTACAGGTAACAGACAATACCCATCCTGTGCCTTATATATTAAACGAAACTCTTCAACTACAAATCGACAACTATTATCCTCTTGGCTTGTATAACGGTAATTTAAACGCAATAGGGGACAGTTATTCGATATCTGGAAGGGCGTGGGACACAGGAAACGGCATCAGTGTACAGGCTCTTGAAATGGTGGTTGTATATTTGTCACGTAACGGAGAGCCTGTATCGTTAAACGAAAAGGCGGGAGTAGAAGCGGATTGGGTTACAAACCAGAAGGCGATGATAAACAGAAGGGGAGGAACGAACTCACTTGAAAATGTAGGCGTACTGGAAGATTTACCGTTTTTTCCTGACGTACGACAGAGCGACGGAGTTTTTGTAACGACAAACTCAGGTATTGTGATAAACACAACAGGAAACAGCGGCGGGTATCAGGTAAGCTTTACGGGAAACCCCGTAAGGGACTGGAGCGCCATTTTTGACACTAACCGATTAACAGACGGTCCTGTAACGGTGAACTATGTTGTATTTGACACTGCAGGGAACGCAAGCCATTTTTCGCGCGATATATATGTTGCGAATAACAGACCTTTAATTAAAAAAATAACGCTGGGAACTAAATTTAACAACGCGACCAGCGCCATAGGAAACAACGAAGACAACGAATTCGAAAGTTACAATGTTAGCTCTCCTTTGGAAATTACTACAAACTTCAGGATTAGGTATAATAGATTTAACATCTGTGCAGATACGGAACAGGGGAACGGACAGAAGCAGTACAGGGTAAGTCATGTTACGCGAAGCGGTCCTGTTTCTGTACAGCAAATAAAAAAAGGCGAAGTTTATACGATATTTGACGGCGGAAATGTTAATTGGACGGATTACGGCGTATTTGAAATACCTCAGAATAACAGTCTTTTCGGCGTTACATTCACAGCTACAACTGATTATTTGGGATTAGGAAACGGCGCTGTGTATGTCTATGCGCATAACGGAAATGAAAATACCATTAGAACAGGCTATATTGAGGACGATAGTGTTCAGGATATTGATTTTGATGACGCTTCTTTTGGAGCAGAGCCTCTTATAAGCGATTCTGTTACGTCTGTGGACGGCAATGGATATCCTGTTTTAAACCGTAACAGGTTTTTTATAATAAAGGTTTTTGATACTACAATCGAAGAGGCGAACGAAGAAGAGCAGCTCTCCGCTGTGGTTTTAATAAACACAGACACGCATAATACCGATACGTTTAGTCCGAAGGTGACAATCGATCCGTTCTACTGGAAGAATGCTGACGATAATTCACTCTACAGGAACAGTAAGGATAACGGACATATAGAACTGTCCAATGATTTATGGCAGTTTAATCAAAGTACGGGAGTAAGAGACAAAGATCCGAAAGTATCGGGCAAGATCAGCATAAGGGGAAGCGCCTATGACACGCACCGGATGGAGAATCTTTACTTTAGAATCAGCAACAGCGCGGTATTTACTGCGAATGGAACTGATACGCAAACAATCAGCGATGTCGTGTACTACCGATGCGCTATATCCTCTGGTTCCAGGCTTGTTGGCAGAGGTAATTTTGAGACAGACGGCTGGCAGTTCAGCATTACAAAACAGAATTATAGCCAGAGCGGACATAATGTAACATGGCAGCTTGATTTTGACACAAACCGTTTTCCGACCAACGGCGTCGGATTAGACATAAACGTAAATGTTGTCGCGCGTGACGCAGTGTTAATGAATTATTCGCCTGTAACCAGTTACCGTATGGATATAGTTCCATATATTACTTCTATAGAGACAAGCAGCAGAATAAACGGTGGTATAAGGAATGATAATATAAGATCTGCCGACGGAAAATATTCGATAGCGGGTAATACTAATACCGGCACCGGAAGCGTTAACATAACCATACATGGATTTAACTTGAGCCAAAATTATGAGGGTACCATTGCTATCTGCAGAATTTTAAATGAAAGTCAAAACAGCGCTTATTTCAGCAATCATTACTATTTGGCAGGAAAGACAGGAGCGTATGAACCGATGGCAAATTATTATTCTCCCGCTTCGCTTGACATGGGAAATAATATTCCTTCAGGTTATCTTACAGTTTTTATTAGTGACGGAACAGGATACATAGGAACCCTGAACAACATCAATTATAATCAAGCCAGCGGCTCTTATGTTTACGACTCACTGCCCATTAATGAAGAACATTATTATAATTACATGGCGGACCCCTACATTACAAAAAATAAAAGATTAACAGACGATGTTTACCTGCAGCTTTACAATGTGCTAAGAACGAGAGTTAAAAACGGCTATTACCCCGTGATGATGATAGAACAACCGAATAATGTCGTAGTCTTTGGTTATGTTGATCATACAGGCGGCGACCCTGGTACTGCAAGTATAGGAGCGAATACTAACGCCGGAAATTACCACCCCGATCAGGCAATGCCTCAGAGGGCGAAATTCAACTTAAGTAACGCGCAAATGCTTGATACAGAATTCCTCGCTAAAATGAGCGCATGTGAACAAATGGCAATGGCGCGTGATGATTCGGGAAGGTATCTTCATGTATTTAATTACGACGCGGTATATTCAAACTTGAATATGGTTTACGATCGTTACGCGGAACTGCATACTATAAATAGAAATATTAACAGTCTTGGTACTGCATGGGCGCAGGGAGTTTATTGGAGTGATTATGAATCTGCTGATGAATATTATCCTCAAATTTGGAGGGGCGTTATGCCAAACGAGATTCAGTCTCCCAATAACGCCATTCCTCTGGAAGGTATAGACGGCATACTTGACCGCTACCGTTATCCAAAACTTATAGCCAAGGGTAATTCTATAACAGATTATGCAAAATACTATCTGAGTTATTATGACAATGCTACAAAGCAGATAATTATGCGCAGTTTTAGGATTGGAATACAGGGAGCGGCACTTGGCGGAAATATGAGGCTCTTTGATCATAGTGGAACTAGATCATTAAATAACTCTACCTTAATGGATCAATATTGCAAAGACTCAAAGGGCAGAGTGTACGGCTCATTTTTTAACAACGGTACTATTAGTAATTATGTAGCTAATTATTATGATTATCATGAAAAAAGAAGAATGACTGCTACCGACGGCGCTTCGGAATATTTTGACATGGCGGTAGATAGTAAGGGTAAGGCGGTTATAGTTTATTATGACGAAAGCGCTTCCCGTTTGGCAATTAAGTATACAAAAAACCCTCCTGACGGTTTTACAGATACTTCCATTCCATTCATTAATTCACTCGCCAATCCTCTGATGCCGCAATTTGTTGGAACTTATGTTTCAATGTGCATTGACAGTTACGACAGGCTGCATATCGCAGCTCTTGATTCAGTAAACGGAGATTTAAAATATATTGTTGTAGTAAATTACGACGGGAATACTGGAAGCGCCGCCGTTAAAACCGTTACGGTGGATCAATACGGCGCCGTAGGTTACTGGACAGATATTAAACTACATCCTTCAAATGGAAGACCCTATATTGCCTACTATAACATGGCGGAAGACTATTCTCCAATTAAAATGGCATGGGCAAAGAACAGTTTTTACAGTTTACAGGAATTACGAGGCGGAGTAGATGAAGATGGCTTTACAACAGGATTGTGGGAATACACTACAGTTCCGTCAGTTAGTCCTCCTCAAGGGGGGTCCAGAAGATTCCAAAAAGTCAATATTGATTTTTTAAGTTACGGCGACCCGATTTTAGGTTACCTTGGAAGTCATATCGAGTACAGTTATCGGATAAGGGAGAGGGAGGATTAATTATGAAAAAGACAATAATTATTTTATCATTGGCGTTTCTTTTATTTTCTTCCTGCAGAGTACCTTCCGATTTTACTTCTGTTGTCGCGGTTCATCTGGACAGGAATACTGTAGAAATGCGAGTTGGCGAAAAACAGACTTTAAAAGTAAATATTGTACCGCAGAAGGCGGCGGAAAGAGATTTGTACTGGACGAGCAGCAACGACAGTATCGCTATTGTAAATAACGGAATAATTACCGCCATATCGCCGGGAAGGGTAACGGTCAGCGTCTCCCTTGAAAGCGGGGAAACAACAGCCTGCTCCGTTACAGTAATGCCGGGTTTGAACTCAGAAATTGTAAACATTCAAATAGCGGAAATGCCCGATAAACAGCGCTACTTTCTGGGAGAAGAGTTTGACATAACGGGACTTTCTGTAACCGCCCTTTACACCGATAACTTAACCGTTCCTATTCACATAACGGAAGAAAATATTACAGGTTTTGACAGCGCGGATGTCGGAGAAAAAACATTAACCGTTACCTACGGAAGCGTAAGCGCTGTTTTTAATATTCTTGTTGTACAGGTATTGGACATAGAAATTACAAGCGAGCCTGTAAAAAAATTGTACAACCGTGATGAACCTTTAGATATAACAGGGTTAGCGGTAGGAATAAGCTACTTTGACGGCAGTGATTTAATCGAAGGCTCTGTATCAAACATTGAACAGTATATTACAGGTTTTGATTCGTCAACCGCAGGAACCGTAACTGTAACAATTACCTACGGCGGATATACGGTAGAGTTTACGGTAATTATCGCTGGTATAGGAAAAATTGAAGTTAAGGAACTGCCTTTTAAAAAGGAATACAGAATAGGAGAGGTTCTCTCTCTTGACGGACTTGTTATAGAAGCTACATATACCGAAGGCGGCTCCGTTGAAGTTCCAAACAGGAATTTAACTGTAACAGGTTTTGATTCATATACACCCGGAGATAAAACGATTACGATTTCCTACGGCGGCGTTACAACAAGTTTTATTATTAACATAATTGGCGTTAAAAGTATCAGCATAAATAAACTTCCAGATAAACTTATTTACAAACAAGGAGATATACTGGACATTTCCGGTATGGAGGTAGAAGCTACTCTTACAAACGACGATGTGGAACCTGTTATAATAATACTTTCTAACATATCGGGTTTTAATCCGAATATTGCGGGTATTATCACACTTACGGTAAATTACGGAGGGGTATCAGAAGAATTTGAAGTAACGGTTGCGGAAATGACAGCAATCGAAGTTACAAGAAATCCGAACAAATTGAACTATAAAATAGGAGACCTCCTTGACATTACAGGCATTATAATTACAGCGACATACAGTTATGAAAATATTCACATAACGGATCATCTGGCTGTAAGCGCGTCGAATATTTTAGGTTTTGATTCGTCTTCTTCCGGGGTAAAGGAATTGACAGTAATATTCAGGGGGATACAGACGCAATTCAGCGTAACGGTATTGGAAATTACTTCTATAACGGTAACTAACCCTGTTAAAACACGATACAAGATAGGAGAGACCTTAGATATTACAGGAATAACGGTGACTGCTGTATACACGGACAGCCAAACAGGACATGTGCCTGTTTTATTGGAAAATATTACAGGGTTCAGTTCCGCTTCCGCGGGTAATAAAACGCTTACGGTCACTATCGGAAAAGCAAGCGCCAATATAACGGTTACAGTGGCAGAGATTACAAACCTTAGTATTACAAGTTATCCTTTTAAATTAACATACCTTGTAGGAGAAGCTCTTTCTCTTGCAGGGCTTGATGTTGAAGCTACATACACGGGAGGGGGCATTTCTTTTAAAGAGCCTCTTTTAATTACAAGTTCCAATATATCAGGGTTTGACACTTCTTCTGTAGGCGTTAAAACATTAACGATTATAAACACCGTAAACTCCGTTTCTTTTAACATAACAGTAATAAAAAGCGTTGATAGAATAGAAATAACAAGACTGCCTTATAAAACACAATATGTGATGGGGAGCGTTTTTAACAGAGAAGGACTTGAAGTAACAGCGTATTACAACGACGGTTCGCAAGAAATTCTTTATAATAATTATAATGTTACTATTACAGGGTTTAACACGTCTGCCGTAGGAAACCAGATTATTATAGTAACATATGAAGGCAAAACTGATGTGTTTACTATTGTAGTAGGGAAGCAGGAAAATTTTAACATAACATTCGCGATAATAGATAAGGCTCCGCAGATTACAGGACCTGTAATATATTTGTCAGGCGGAGCTAATACAGCGGAACTGACGGTAACGGAGCCTGAGCAGTACGACAGCATTGAATGGTATATATCTAATACATTGTTGGGAAGCGCAAGCGTTCTTATTCTGGATACACAAAATATATGTTATAACCGCGCAGGACAATATTTTTTAACTTTAGAAGTTATAAAGAACGGAGTGCCGTACAGCGCGGTTATCCAGTTTGAAGTTAGGAGCTAGGGGGATAAAATGAATAGTAAATTAAATACGGGTATTTTATTTTTATTTTCGTTATTTATATTAATATCATGCGATGATTTACAGCTTTTAACAGATTTAAATAAAAATCAGGAACAGGGTTATTTTTCTCTTGCAGGCGAAGAAGAGGGAAGGACCATTATGCCAAAGAATGATGTTTTTAAACTATATACCCTTGAATTTTTTAATGAAGGCGAAAATGAAAATCCTGTAATCAGCATAGACAGAACACCTGCAAATCTTTCCGGCTTAATTGCTCTTAACGCAGGCACATGGGATTTGCATGTAAAAGCATACATGGATGAACATAAAGGTTTTATTGCGGCAAAGGGAAATCTTAACAGTATTATTATTAATTCCGGACAAACAACAACAGAAGTAGTTCCTCTTATACCGGTAAACGATACAGAAGGCGAGGGTGTTTTTTCCTGGAATATTGGTTTTAGAAATTACTATGATCTTGATTATGGATTAATTACTATAATGCCTCTTTCCGGTGAAGGAGAGGATATACAGATTTTTTTTAAAGATGGTGACGATAAGGTATATTATAATCAAAAAGATGACATTACTTTAAATACAGGATATTACCGCGTTTTATTAACTGTAGGAACAAAGTATAATTCAGCTTCTTCTTATTACGGAAGAAAAGCAGAAAGAAGAGAAATTCTGCATATATATAAAAATATGGAAAGCGTATTTGAATTTACTTTTGAGACTAATCATTTTACATACAGCTCTTATGTTGTAACAAGCGAGGAGGATTACAAATTCGGGCATCCTTATTATGAAGAAGCAATACCGGGTACTCTTAGAGAAGTCGCTTCAATAGCATGGGCTAATTCAAAGATTATTGTAGACAGCAGTGTTAAAAACATTAATCTTGTTGGGGGTCTTCATTTTCCGGAAAATACGGAATTGGATGGTAACGGCGTAATTATTACCTCGGAACATCGATATACAGATGGTTTTCCAGATGGCGGCGCAGCAATTTATATAAGCGGCACAACAGTAATAAAACGCGTATGGTTCAAGGACATAAGACGTTATAATGGCAGCGGTGGTGGTATTATAAATGCTTCTGTGGGCTATGGATACAAAGCAACTATTGAATCATGTATTTTTTCCGAAAGTGAGAATTTAGGTTACATGGTTTCTAGCAATGGAAACGGCGGCGCTATATACATAAGCGGCAACATAGGTTATGGTGATGTTGAAATAAATGGATGTACCTTTTATAACAACAAAGCTACAGCTACAGGCGGCGCAATTCATATTAACTACGTTAATGTTAAAATGACTGGAAACATTTTTTATGCTAATACTGCCCCAAACGGCGATGCAGTGTACGTGCAGGGAAGTACAAATTTCATCCAATGCGCCAATAACTTTCTAGATAAAAATTTAGTCAGAGACGGCAATGCTATCACTCAATCAGGTTTTACGATTACTTCAAGCCCGCTTCTGGATCCTGCCACCATGAAAGTAATGCAGAGTTCACCGGCTTACAATGTTATTACAAACCTCCCGGCTGGTTATCCAGAGTTTGATTTTTACGGCGAACGCATCATTCCCGGCGCTTCGGCAGGAGCGGTGCAGGGTAAATCAAACGCGGACGGCTATTACCTGAGTTTGAGAGCTAACGACAACACAAAAGGAAGCGCAAGCGTAACATCAGGCACAGGTTCCGGCGGTTTTTATAAGGGTAATGTAATTATTACAGCGCAAACGACAGGAACAAATGTTTTAACAACATGGAAAGTTAACGGCGTTAATGTTGGAAATAAAAACCCCTTAACATTAAACATTACAGAACCCACAGACGTACAGGCAGTATTCGGAAGGCTTGTTAACGTAACTTCAATGGCAGACTCAGGGACCAACACGCTAAGGTGGGCAATTGCAAATTCTCAGGACAACGATTTAATAAGAGTTAATTTAACAGCGCCCAATAATGTTATAGAACTTTCTGGCCCGTTACCTAGCATTAATAAAAATCTTACAATTGAAGGTAATGGAGTTATTATTACTTCTTCATTTACATTTAATACTTCTGCATTGGTAATAGCCAGTGTAACTAACGTAAGCTATCAGGTAGCGATAAACCGAATTTGGTTTAAGGATTTGACAAGTGAGGGTGTTAATGGCACCGCTATTTGTAATAATAATGTAGGACCGCAAAATGGAAGCAGTCTTCTTACTTTGGAATCATGTATATTCAGCGGTAATTATACTAATTGGTCCGCTGGAGCTATTACTACTGCCGGTAGTTCGAATATAAAAGCTTGTACTTTCTATAGCAACTCAGGCAGTGTTGGCGGTGCTATTCTTGTTCCAGGCGGTACCGGTTCAATACATACAATGACTGGAAATATTTTCTATAAAAATATCGGATGGTCCGCTTTACAAGGAAATTCTACGCCGGGTCATTCAATAGCCGATTTTGGTTCTTTTGTTATTTCCAACTACAATGTCTATGATTACTTCTTTGATCAATCTAATCCAAATCGCAGCTCAACCAACGATTTAATTACCAGAGAAATGACAATAACCAAAGATTTTAAAGTTGTCTCGGGCAGCGGCGCGGATAATTGTATTACAATCCTGCCTCTCGGCTACCCCGAATATGATTTTTACGGCAAACCCATAACAAACGGAGCCTCGGCAGGCGCGGTGCAGGAAATAATAAGTGGAAACGGTTTTTATCTTGGTACAGACGTAAGTGACAGTTCAAGGGGCTCTGTAAACACGCCCTCCGGTTTTTATACTGGTGCTATAAGCCTTACAGCTCAGCCCAACAGCGGATACGCCCTGTCCACATGGATTGTAAACGGAGTTTATTCAGGAATTTCTAACCCTCTTAGCATAAACATTACAGAACCCATGGAAGTACAGGCTGTATTCGGCAATTTAATTACCGTAACTTCAAACGCTGACTCAGGAGCCGATACGCTTAGGCAGGCAATTATAGACGCGCAGGACGGAGACGCCATACATATTAATTTGCCCGCTTCTGATAATACAATAAAACTTTTATCGCCTCTTCCTGATATTAATAAAAGTATCGCAATAGAAGGAAATGGCGCAATTATTACCGCCTCAGACCTAGAGGGCAGCAGCATAATACAAATGAGACTTCCCTCTAACACCAGTGTAGAGCGCTATAGAACAATAAGCCGTATATGGTTTAAGAATGTCGGTTTTACCAGCGCTTCCACTGCGATTATTTATAATAATGATTCAGGATTAGGTAATAATCTTCTCATTTTAGAATCCTGTATATTCAGCGGCAGTTATGGCACAGCGTACGGCGCTATATTTAATCTTGGTATGATGAGTGTAAAAGGCTGTACCTTCTATGAAAATTCTGGCAGTGCTAGCGGAGCGATTTTTCATACTGGTCCCCCGCTTGCTACTCTTACATTGACCGGAAATATTTTTTATGGCAATACCAGTATGACTGACATAAGAGCTTCCAATACATATAGCTATTGTAAAGTAGTATCCAATGGATACAATGTCTTTGAAAATAATTACATTGTGAATTCTTCCTATGCAGCAATGCCTGCAGCGCCTAATGATATCGTTTCAACAGGATTATTTATTAACCATGAATTTAAAATCCTTCCCGGCTCAAAAGCAGACGGCATTATCACAACAATTCCTATAGGCTACCCCTCATTTGATTTCTACGGCGCACCCATAACAAACGGCGCGTCAGCAGGAGCGGTACAGGCAAAAGCAACAGGAAGCGGGTATTACCTTAGCGCAAAAGCTAATAATAGCGAAAGAGGAGAAATTAGCGTAACACCACAAAATGCGAATAGTTTTTATTCAGGACCTGTCACTATTACAGCGCAGGCAAACAGCGGCTTCATATTTTCGCATTGGGTAATAAACGGAACCGAATCAGGCGATTCTAATCCATTAACATTAACGCTTAAAGAACACACAGAATTGCAGGCTTTTTTTGGCATTGCAGTTACATCCGACGAAGATGACGGTCCGGGAACTTTTAGACAGGCAATTACAGACATGGTAAATAATGATGTAATAGTTTTTGATTTACCTGCCGGCGCTATAATAACAGTTGAGGGTTCGCTTCCCTCTATTGGTAAAAATGTAACAATAAAAGGTAACGGGGTAACGCTTACATATTCATATATGGTTGCAGTTTATACGCCTCTTTTATACATATATAACGATACTATTGTAAAAATAAATCGTGTATGGTTTAAAGAATCCAGAGGTTACAGCGCGCTTAATATAGCTGCGGGAACCGGAACCGGGAGCGTTACTTTAGAGTCCTGTATATTCAGCGCAACTGCTACAAACCCGTATTCTGTTATTTTTGGCGCCGCTATTAGTAATGGCGGTACAAATTTGAGCGTAACAGGCTGTACGTTTTATGGAAATGTATCTAATATTGCCGGCGCAATTTATCATAGCGCAGGCACTCTTACATTAGCCGGAAATATTTTTTATGGTAATACCGCCCGCGGCAATCTCGGCAATACAATGATGGCTATAGGTACGATTAACAACAAAGGTTATAATATTTTTGACATTTACATCGAAGGTCCTTCAGGCGATAATTATGATACGCTGCCTGTAAACATCAACGACAAAATTGTCGTAGAACTACCATTCACCAACACAACCGACTTTAAACCAACCGCCTCAACCAAAACCATAATCCCCGGCGGCTCCTGGGCGCAAGCCAACATGCCCACGGTAGACTTCTACGGCACCGCAAGAGACTGGACAACAGCAGGCGCGCCGGGCGCGGTGGAGTAGAGGGTTTTTATCCAAGCCTGGTGTACAGGTTTGGTACACAGGGACCACGGATTAAACGGATTACTCTGCGTGTTGTAAGCTGGCGGCGTGTAAGCTACCAGCTTTATTTTAGTTCAGGATTAGCGCGGATTATTTTTTTAGGGTTGGGATCTTCATCCTCCCCCTTAATCCTCTTAAATCCTGAAGTACGATAACCTCTCTAGCTGACGCGGGTATGGGAACCCTCTCCCCGAGAAATCCGCGCTAATCAGCGGTTTTTGGGTATCAGGTATTGCTATAAATTCGCAATATCTTTAAGGGAAAGACCTGTGATTTTTTGGACAAATTCAGGAGTAGAGCCTTCAGCAAGAAGGTTACGAGCAATAATGTGTTTTTCTTCTTCACGACCTTCGGCGTGTCCTTCCGCGTGTCCCTCAGCGTGACCTTCTACAAGACCTGTTGCATGTCCTAATGCATGACCTGCTGCATGTCCTAACGCGTGTCCTTCAGCGTGTCCCACTGCATGTCCTTCTTCGCGGGCTTCTGCGCGCCATACTTTTTTTGCGTCTTTCAAATTCCATTCGTAAAGCATACCTAAAACCCTCCTGCCGTGAATCTCCAAGAACTCCTTCAGTATACCATGATCATGAC
>Ga0209755_10006660_pt1 | contig 12696 bp, 11 predicted proteins | sample TergutCo191P1_FD_187301 | JGI IMG/M metagenome (GOLD analysis project Ga0209755, IMG submission 187301) | Cornitermes sp. P1 segment gut microbial communities from Petit-Saut dam, French Guiana - Co191P1 (SPAdes) (version 2) | ecosystem: Host-associated > Arthropoda: Insects > Digestive system... | reverse complement strand
GTTCATATTCATTAAAAGCGGCAGCTGCAAAACTTTCCGCCTCATTATCTTTACCGTCAATCTGCTGTGCAAGAGATTCCGCAATATTTAAAATATTACCTACATTCAATGGAGAATCCCCCGCCACAAAAAAGAAAATTTCGTATTTTGGCGCGTCATCCAGTTTAAACGCTTCATCTAAGGGAATATCTTTTCCTGTTATTAAAACTGTATCCTGCCTTTGATTATACGGATAATGCAAGGTAACATGATTGCGCCCATCTATCGAGAATATTGTTCCGTATTTATCTTTTGTATCATTTTTATTTATAAAATAAGCAAGTTGAATTACATTCCCTTCGTGAATCATTGCCTTATTCTCAAGTTTTACAGCTTCACCGGCTGTGTCTCCCATAACGTAAACATTTAATTCAATGGAATTATTGCTGACTGACGCGCCTTTAATTCTTTCGCCATGTTCAGGCAGAAAAGAATTCTTTAATAAAAACACCGGAAACGCGACAAGAAAGAGCATAGCCGCAGCGCAAAGCCCTAAGACAGGTTTTGAAACAGAATGAAAACTGTATATTTTGATACGGCGCGCATTCGCCGGGAAAAGTTTTTCTTTAGGAAACTGCTGGTAAAAATTAGAATTGGCTTGTTTTAATTCAGAAAGAGAAGCGGCTAAAGCAGCATCTTCCGCAAGCGCCTTCTCTATTTTAATTTTTTCCTTGTTTGTAACTTCGCCGATATTATAACGTTCTAATAAAAAGTTAGATATTCTAGTTTTACTCATAACTTTTCTCCTTCTACCGACAATTTATTTTGAGCGCGGGTTTTAAAAGCCAGAAGACGTTTTCGTACTCCGGAAACAGATAAACCCGTTGTTTCACCAATTTCACTTAATGTCATTCCATCAGCGTAATACATAAAGCAAATCATTCTTGTTGATTCCGATTCATCCTGTAAAATCGTGTCCATCAACATACCATCCTCTACTCTCTCATACTGAGGATCGTTAACAGCGCATAAAGGAATTTGCTGATCCTCAATACTGCCTCCATGCCACTTCCGCTGCTTTAGCTTATTAAGGCATGTATTCGTCGCAATGGTGTACAGTAAACTGGATAAAAACCTGCCATGAAGACGTTTATGGTTTCGCAATAAACTTACGAATACATCTTGTGAAGCATCCAACGCTTCGTCCTGATCTCTCAAGATAAAAGAACACCTGCGAAAGACCATGGGCGCGTATTTTTTGTAACACTCTTCTATATCAATATTCATAGTTCATAATAATACAACAAATCAAAGGCGGAAAAATGCACTTTTTTGTCCAAATTTTTGAGATAAATATTAGCTTGTATAGAAACTTTCGGGCGGTCCAAGGTATGATTTTAAAGGTTTCTTGTTCTTTCTGTAGATTAATATTTTTTCAAGCACAAGCCCGGCTTCAAGCGCCCCGATTGAAATTTCTCTAATGCCTTTTTCAAAAGTTAACGATATTTCGTTTTTTCTGATATTGTTCAGAACACCTTCGCTCCATAAAGGATTGAAAGGATCTCCTGCATGATAATCCAGAGGCACAGTTGTAATTATATGATCAGTTCCCTTTGCGTCTGTTAACATAAAGCGCAGAGCCTGATTTTTATGAACAGAATTAGCCGGCGCTGTCCAGATTTCGGAAATATATTCGCCCGCTTCTTCTATTAAGAACTTATACCAAAGCGTTGGTTTTTCATCCTTTTCAGTAAAGCTTGCCGTTGCGGGGAAAACTTTCATGGCATCACTGAGCCTTCCGTAATTTTTTAGCTCGGTAAAACTGCTGCCGGAAACATTTTTCTTGCCGCAGAAATGATTCGCTTCCATGACAATTACGCCGTTGTTTTCCAGGAATGTCATTTGCGTCAAATTATCTGTAATAATTTTCTTTGCTTTAATTTCAACCGCTACAGTTGTTTCCTTATCTTTAATAAGAAGCCGTGATGTTTGAATTTCCTCGGTAAGTTTATTTCTGTTAACCTGCAAAACAACTTCTTCCTGAAACTCAACCTTACCTTTTAAGGAACTTATTTCCAGCCAATCGTTTTTTTCGTCTTGTTCTATTATATAATCGAGCTTGCCTTTTCCGTCGTTTGCTATTTCTAAAATTACAGAATCGCATCCGGCATAAAGAAAATCATTAACCTCTATAGTCATTGGATTACCGTAAGCTTTTGTATATATTTTTTCGCTGTCCTTGCGTGAAACAAGCATGCGCGGTTTATTCACAGGTTCAATTAAAATACGTTGAGGATATCTGCAGCCGTCTTCGTTCCATCTGACAAAACCGACATGCGCCGCAAGCTGCATACCGCTCCATTTATTATTTTTAAATCTAGCGAACTCTTCCGCCAATTTGCGATCTTTATCGATACACTCATTTACTAAAGAAGCGTAATTATTGGCGTCCTTTTTATTTTGATTAGCGTAATGCTTATTTTTTGCGGCGTATAAATTCATACGAAGCAGATTAACGCTTGCCTTTGCGGGGAAATAAATAAGACTGTAATACGCGTCTTTTTCTTTTGAAAGAGCGGAATATACTTCTTCATTTAAATCATCAATATCTTGCGCAAATTTTAACATTCTGTCTGCTTCTAAATAATTACAGGGATGATAAATATCAGAGTTAAGCGCTTCCGGACGTCTTAATGAATTTAATTTAATATATCCGGTAAAAACCTTTGCCATCTTGCTTCTTATTGCTTTATCTGCTGCAGGAAATGTTTTTTCCAGCCATATATCAATATAATTTTCGATACTGTTAGGCGAAGAGCTTCCCCATTTTTTAAAATCATAGGCAAGTTCCATAAAATAGGCTAATGGAGCTTCGTTGAATTTAAGATCGCCGACATTTACTATCCATATATCTCTTACACCGTAATCATAAGCCATGCACATCTGTTCCCAGGTTCTTTCCAGAGAAGTGGAAGGCAGCCATTCATAGGAAACGGGCGAACCATGGTAATCAAAATGGTAATACATTCCAAAGCCGCCTTTGTGAGAGCGAATTTCATCGGTTGGCAGAGTCCGTACAAAGCCGAAATTGTCTTCGCATAACATACATATAACATTTTCCAGCTCGTCCCAGTCTTTTAACCCTTCTGTCTTTTCATTTCCGAAAAAATACTCTTCTACTTCTTTATACAAAGCAAGTAATTGCGGAACCTTATCTAGATCGGAATTAACGTGTTTTTTTATCAGCTCTCTTTGGCTTTTTATTACATCTTTTAATAAATCAATATTATCTTTAAGCGAGGAGTCTCTTCCAAGCATCGAAGTGTCACGCTCTCCCCTCATGCCTATGGTAATAATTTTTTCGTATTTTCCGCTCCTTATTAAACCGTCTTCCCAATATTTTAAAAGCCCTTTTTTATTTGTGTAAAAATTCCATTCTTTACCGTACTCAGGTTTAGGTCTCTTCGCCTTCCCCCATTCCTCGCTCGCGCGAAGACAGGGCTCATGATGCGATGAGCCGATTACAACGCCGTAAATGTCGGCTAACTCTTCGTTTAGGTTTCCCGGTCCGTCAAGAGCAAATGAAGACGACCACATTGCCGGCCAGAGATAATTACCTTTTAAACGCAGCAAAAGCTCAAAAACATGATCATACATTTTTACGTTAAAGCCGCCAAAAAGCTGGTTTGTCCATGTTCCAAAGCAGGGCCATTCGTCATTAATAAAAAAACCGCGGTATTTAACATCAGGTTCTTTTGAAACAGTTTCGATCTTTTCGTCTATAACGATATTCTCACAGCGGACAGGATCAACATCTCCCCAGAAGTGCAAGGGAGAAACACCGATATATTCCGATACGGCGAAAATGCCGTAAATTGTCCCGCGCTTGTCGCTTCCACATACAAGAAGAGTTTTATTCGCACCGTCAATAAATTTTATTTTATACACTTCTCTCTTGCCGATTATATCGGAAGGATCAAATATCGCTTCTCTTATCAGCCTATCTGTAATAGAGCTTTTACCCATAGTGGCAAAAATAATTGTTATTTCATTAGCGGAAGCGGCTAGCAGAGTTTCCATAATAACAGGAAGCTTACCGGAAACTTTTTCAAAATCCAAAGCCGCCTTTTGCGCAATTCTTTTTATGCCTTCATAACTTTCGGCTTCAACAGTAAAATTAAATTTGTTCATTTGTGTTAGCTGCGTTCTTTCATTGGTATGTAAGACTGCTGCTTCGTCACAGACTTGTAAGCGGGGCGTATTATCTTTCCGTTATTTACAAGTTCTTCCAGCCTATGAGCGCTCCAGCCAGCGATACGCGCGACAGCGAATATCGGTGTAAAAAGTTCCGCGGGAAGATCCAGCATACTGTAAACAAAACCTGAATAAAAGTCGATGTTAGCGCTGACGCCTTTATAAATCTTTCGAATCTTGCCAATCATAAGAGGAGCAAGTGTTTCTACTTTTGAGTAAAGCTTGTATTCGTCGTAACGGCCTTTTTCTTTTGAAAGCTGCTCAACAAATTGTCTGAGGATATGAGCGCGCGGGTCTGACAGCGAGTAAACAGCGTGTCCCATTCCGTAAATCAAACCTGATTTATCGAATGCTTCTTTATTAAGCAATTTTTCTAAATATTTGTTTATCTCATCATCATCATTCCAATCGGAAACATTATCCATTAAGTCGCGAACCATTTGCACAACTTTAATATTCGCGCCGCCATGACGCGGACCTTTGAGCGATGCAAGTGAAGCTACAACAGCGGAGTAGGTATCGGTATGCGAAGAAGTAACAACGTGATTTGTAAATGTCGAGTTATTACCGCCGCCGTGTTCAGCGTGAAGAACAAGAGCGAGATCTAAAATCTTTGCTTCCAGGTCTGTGTAGCTGGAATCCGGGCGAAGCATATGCAGAATATTCTCGGCAATAAACGCGCCCTTTTGCGGCGGATGAATCATAAGGCTTTCGTTTTGGTGAAAGTGATGGAATGACTGATACCCGTAAACAGCGAGCAGCGGAAACTGCGCAATAAGACTGATAGACTGACGCAAAACATTTTGAATGGAAATCTCATCAGGGTTTTCATCATATGCGTAAAGAGTAAGCACGCTCTTGGAAAGAGAGTTCATTAAATCTTTGGAAGGAGCGCTCATGATCGTATCACGCACGAAATTATGAGGAAGGTCTGTGTTCTCTCCGAGGACATCGAAGAAATCATTAAATTCGTTTTTATTGGGAAGATGCCCAAACAATAAGAGGAAACAAGCTTCTTCAAAACCAAAACGCTTTTCGTTTAAAAAACCATCAACAAGTTTTTGAATATTAATGCCGCGGTAATACAGCTTACCTTCGCAGGGAACAAGATCGCCGTCCTCTATAACGTAGGAAATAATTTCTGAGATTTCGGTAAGACCGACAAGAACACCCTTTCCGCTGATGTCACGCAAACCTCGTTTTACTTCGTATTTTGAGTAAAGTTCGTTATTTATCGCTCCATGCTCCAGCATGTAACTTGAGTACTTTTCTATAAAACTGTTTACTAACTCGTTATTCATTGTGTTATTCTATACCATTTTATCATTTTTATCAACAGCAATGCCGGATGTCAGTCTGGCAGTAAATTGCAATTTTTGATAAAATACAGCAAGGAGATAAAGATGGTTTTTATACTTAAGCCCAATACACCAAAAGAAAAGATTGACAAATTTGTCGCTGAATGGGAACAAAAGGGGTTCTCTACCATATATAGCGTCGGTACAGAACATACCGCTGTCTGTCTGATTGGAAATACGATGTCGGTCGATTTGGATCATGTTGTAGAAACCAACGATATTATTGATTTTGGAAGACGTATAACTGAACAGTTTAAAGCGGTTAACAGAACTGTACATGAGTACGGCACGATTGTAAAAGTCGGAGATGTATCGATAGGTGAAGGTTTTTTCACGGTTATTTCGGGACCCTGTTCTGTTGAAAGTAATGAGCAAATCCTTGAAATTGCTAAAAGCGTAAAAGCAAGCGGCGCGAAAATCCTTCGCGGCGGCGCATTTAAGCCAAGGACTTCGCCTTACGCTTTCCAGGGTAAACAGGTTGAAGGCTTAGACATGCTTCGCATGGCAAAAAAAGAAACCGGCTTACCGATAGTCTCTGAAATTATGAATCAAACTCAGATAGATTTATTTGAAGATGTTGATATTGTGCAAATCGGCGCGAGAAATATGCAGAACTTTGATTTATTAAAAGTTGTGGGCAAGATTAATAAGCCTGTGCTTTTAAAACGAGGTCTTGCCAACACTATCGAGGAATTATTAATGAGCGCCGAATACATTGTCTCGTCAGGTAACCCAAATGTAATCCTTTGCGAGAGGGGCATACGCACCTTTGAGACAATGACACGTAACACTCTGGATTTATCCGCTGTCGCGGTTATAAAGCAAAAATCGCACCTTCCCGTTATTGTAGACCCAAGCCATGCTTCAGGCAGCAGAAGCCTTGTGCCGCCGCTTGCCAAAGCCGCTCTTGCTGTCGGCGCCGATGGTCTTATGATTGAAGCGCATAACAATCCCGCAAAGGCGTTATGCGACGGCGCGCAATCGCTGGATTTGGAACAGTTTGCCGCGTTGATGGTAGAGCTTAAAAAACGCGCTGTGGTTGAGGAGAAGATTATTTAAATGACAAAACCGGATTTTAATGAAGCGAGTATAATTGCGGATAAAAAGCAATACAATATCGTTCCATTAAGTACTGAGATATACTCTGATATGCTTACGCCGATTGATGTGTTAAAAAAACTCATGAATGTAAGCAAGCATTGCTTTATTCTTGAAAGCGCCGAGGACAACAAAACATGGGGCAGGTATACCTTCCTTGGTTTTGATCCTTCGCTGGAAATTACCTGCATAAATGGCGCTATGACGCTTACTTCAAATTTTAAAATAAATGATCAGGTTGAAAAAAAGACAATTAACACAAGCAATCCCAATGAGCAAATTCAAGAAGTTTTGGATAACCACAAAAGCATCAAGTTTGATTATTTGCCGCCATTTACAGGCGGGCTCGTTGGCTACTTTGCATACGATTACGCCAAGTACTGCGAACCAACGCTTAAACTTGACGCAAATGATGAGGAAAAATTTAATGATGTGGACTTAATGCTCTTTGACAAGGTAATTGCCTTTGACAATTACAAGCAAAAAATTGTTTTAATAGTAAATATCAAAACTGATAATATCGAAACCGAATATGAAAGAGGTAAAACACAGCTTGAGAATTTAAAAAAGCTAATAAAAACCGGAAGTTACGCGCAAACTCCGGCAGCAAATATAAAATCTGATTTTAAATCTTTGTTTACAAAAGACGAGTACTGCCAAATGGTAACAAGGGCAAAGGGACATATAAAAGAGGGTGATATTTTCCAGGTTGTGTTGTCCAATCGATACGAAGCGGATTTTGAAGGCAGTATATTTGATACCTATCGGGTACTGCGAACGATTAATCCCTCGCCTTATATGTTTTACTTTAGCGGAAGCAATTTGGAAATAGCGGGAGCTTCCCCCGAAACTTTGGTTAAACTGCACAAGGGCAAGTTGTTTACCTATCCTTTGGCGGGAACGCGAAAACGCGGCGAAACTGACGAGGAAGACCTTGCGCTTGAAACAGAATTGCTTGCGGACGAAAAAGAACTTGCCGAACACAATATGCTGGTAGACCTTGGCAGAAACGATCTTGGAAAAATCAGCAAGTTTGGCTCCGTTAAAGTTGATAATTATTTGTCTATACTTAGGTTCTCTCACGTTATGCACATAGGTTCCACAGTAAACGGAGACATCTGCGATGACAAAAAAGGTTTGGATGCTATTAACGCTGTCCTTCCCGCCGGCACTTTATCGGGAGCGCCAAAGATTCGCGCGATGCAAATAATAAATGAACAGGAAAAAAATAAACGAGGTATTTACGGCGGTGCGATTGGTTACCTTGATTTTACTGGTAACATGGACACCTGCATCGCAATCAGGATTGTATACAGGCGAAACAACAAAGTTTTTATAAGAAGCGGCGCGGGTATTGTCGCAGACAGCAACCCCGAATCGGAATTCCAGGAATGTGTAAATAAATCCGCCGCTGTCATGAATGCGTTAAAACTTTCGTCGGGAGGCATCGAATGATCCTCTTAATCGATAATTACGACAGTTTTTCTTATAACCTGTATCAGCTAATAGGCTCGATAAACCCCGATATAAAAGTTGTGCGTAACGACGCTCTCAATATAGAAGAAATAAAAAACATGGCTCCAAAACATATTTTTATTTCTCCAGGTCCCGGCAAACCATCTGATGCCGGTATCTGCGTTAATTTAATCAGGCAGCTTCATACTGTTATACCAATTTTTGGCATCTGCCTTGGACATCAGGCGATTTTTGAAGCTTTCGGCGGCACGGTGTCTTACGCGAGCAAGTTAATGCATGGGAAATCTTCGCAGGTTACAATAGACACAGAGGACACTTTATTCAAAGATATGCCGAATGTTATAAAAGCAGCGAGGTATCATTCGCTTGCAGGAATTAAATCGACATTACCCGATGTTTTAAAAATTACGGCATGGACAGAAGATAAGGAAATAATGGCTGTTAGTCATAAGGAATATGCGGTTTACGGGGTGCAGTTTCATCCCGAGTCGATACTTACCTCTGATGGAGAAAAGATCGTTAAGAATTTTTTAAATGATAAAAATAATTAATATAAAACATTTAATTCCGCGCATTATTGCGGCAGTAATAGGAATTTCCTTTTTATCACTTGGAATTTCTTTTATGCGTTACGCACTATTCGGCGTTGACCCAATGTCATGTTTTAATGTGGGCATGGCAAGACGGCTTGATATGTCTTTTGGAACATGGATGGTGATAATTTGCTTTATTATGCTGTTCGGCGTATTCTTTGCGGATAAAAAGAAAATAGGTTTTGGAACAGTTTATGTTATGCTTCTTTGCGGTTACACGTCAGATTTCTTTTTATGGCTGATTAATTTAATTCCTTTTTTGGAATTCACAATGGAATACAGAATTGCCGCACTTGTGCTGGGATTATTTTTTAATTTTTTTGGAGCTGCGGTTTATATTGAATCAAACATGGGGCTTTCTCCTTACGACGCTGTGGCGATTATTATTTCTGAAAAAATTAAAAAAGAACATTGGTTTAGATGGATAAGAATAGGAACTGATGCCCTATGCGTATTAGGCGGGTTTTTAACAAAGAGCGAAATTGGCGTTGGAACTTTAATTACTGTAGTTATATGCGGTCCCTGTATCGCGTTTTTTAGAAAACATTTAAAAAAATTTAAAATATTCCAAGTTGAACAAAAAGATTTATTAACTAATATTCTTAAAGAAGCGTCAGCCTCCGTTAATGTGCCTGTTCTCGAGCAAGCTCAAATACCTACAACTGCTCTTGTCTTCTCGCCTGCTTTGCTTGAATATTGCAAAACCAACGCCTGCGGCTGTTATAATAAATCGTGGACTTGCCCGCCTGCATGCGGTTCTATAAACGAACAGCAAAAAAAAATACTTGCTTACAAAAACGCATTTGTATTCACGACCAAGCACGAAATAGAAGACCCTCTTGATTATGACGGGATGACCAAGGGCAAAGAACATCACGCTCTGCTCACCGCCGAAATAAAAAAAGTGTTGGGTAACGCTCCTGTTTACGGCGCAGGACAGTGTCCTGTTTGCAAAAATTGTTCTTTTCCTGAACCATGCTTGTTTCCTGAAAAACAAATCGGCTCGATTGAAGCCGCCGGGATAGATGTTACAGAATTGAGCAAAACTGCTTGTCTTAAGTATAACAATGGTGAGAACACGGTTACGTTTTTTAGCATGGTGTTGTTGTGAGGGAAAAATTTTGAGAGAATGTCTCTCACGGGGGCACGGAGGATCTGGATACAATATCTTAACTTGAATCCTATTTTGATAATTTGTATACAACTTATTAAAATCGAAATTAAAGTAAAATGCTGTTTCTAATTCCTTCGTGTCTCCGTGCGAGGTCTTTTGAGAAATATTTAATACAAAATAATTAAGTTCCAAGCTTTGGACGTAAATTATAACCTTTATTTGGATCATTTGCGCCGAGTTCTCTGATATAATACTCTTCCTTGTCTTTGAGTTCGTGTGGCGTAGCAGTTTCACTTTCCCATAGAATCTCTTTGTGTATGCAAAAACTTTTCAAATCTTTAAAATCGTTATTAATATAGTCATGATTCCCGCTTCCGAAATAAGTCATCAGACTATCTGTAGTATCCTGCCCAACATAGATTTTATCGTTGGGGTAAGTGATTTTATAAACAACTTTCATATCTGCCTCCAAAATTATATATTTTAACGGTAAATATCACCGTCTATGTTTAATACAGTTCCGACAATAGTTCCGTATGAATAATTACCTTTAGCTGAAAGAAAGATAACTGTATTGCCGTTAACGCGATAAGTTCCCATAGTTTGATCATTGAGAAGTGCTTGATCTAAAAAATTCGAAGAGGTTGTTCTCTGTTCAAAAACATAATTACCATCGCCAAAATTATAAGTTGCAATAAGGAATAAGCTTGTGTCCGTATACCTTCTTGAAGTATTTCTTAAATTGCCTAAATTATTACCTGCCTGCTTGTACAGATTCGCTAGTCTTTCCTGTTCTGCTTTTCTTGCCTGTTCTTGTTGAACTTTCTGAGCTTCTTCCTTTGCCGCTTTTTCTGCTGCCTGTTTTGCTTTTGCAGCTTCTTCTTTTGCAATCTTTGCTTTAGCCTCTTCAACAGGCATTAATCCGTCTATCCGATCAACATCAATATAATTAGAACAGTAAATTGTATATACTTTATCTTTCTCAATTCTTTCTTTAAGTAATTCCTCATTAAAATTTTTTACTGAAACTTCTATTTTACCAGCTGTATCCAACAAAGTCAGGCTTCTTATACCCCAGATATCATAATTTATAGATATTCTTGTTTCTGTCACAAATTTAGAATTAAGAACTATTTTAAAATTTTCTGGAGGTATTTTTACATATTCTGGTTCACTTGCGCAAGCCAACCCTAATACGATAAACACCACCAAAACCTTTACCACAACAATATGCATTCTCCAATCTTTCTTCATACAATTCTCCTTAAAATTAAAAATCTATATAGTAAGCCTTCAACGAAGGCTGCTATACCCATAAAAAATATATCTAAGCAGTCAAATGTTCCTGGAACTTTTTTTAAAAGCTGGCTTATTTCAAAAGCCAATCCAATTGCATAGAAAGACAAAATGTACACCGTTTGTATTTTTAGTTTGAAAAACCAAATAAATCTGATAAATAAAATCGCTGATATAAACCAGAGCATATCCGGTAAATGGTATTTTAAGAAATCTGAAAATATCGTTTGCTTTAGAGGAATTAAAGTTGTTTGCAGAAATTGCGGTTTCTGTATCCATGTAAAAAGAACAATGTTGCTTATATCTCTGAATATGAGGTATATAATTATTCCCAAAAGAAGCGTAAGCAGCGATAAAAGACCATAAAACTTTCTTGACTTATCCACCTTCTTCACCATTTTAGCGTAATATACTCCAACTATACGCTGGATATTACAATTCTCATAGATGTTGGCTACTTTGTCAAGCCTAAAGAATAATTTTATTATGCTTAAAGGTGGAATATGACAGAGAGAGAAGTATTAAAAGTCCTGAGTGAGAATATTAAACTGTACCGAAAGCGAAATGACTTGACGCAAGCTGAATTAGCAGAAAAAATTAATATATCAATAAATTTTTTAAGCGATATAGAAACAGGAAAAAAGTGGGCATCTCCAATAACATTAGTTAAATTAGCAAATGTATTTAGCATTGAAGTATTCGAACTTTTAAAACCAAACGATATTACACCTGATAATGTTAATATATTTATGGAGAAATATACGGAAGATATTTTTACATCAATTACTCAAGTACATAATTCCTATAAAGCAAAATTAAAAAAGAAAAAAACTACGCATTAGAAAATAAAACAGGCAACGAAAAATATAACTTGGTAATTAATTCCTCTGTGCCTCCGTGTGAGATCTTCTGTAATTAACGCTTGCTCATTTCTATTCTTCTCTCTCTTACAACAGCAAGTCTTTTTTCCAACTCGCCTGCATTGTCGCTGCCGATTAAATCTTTTAAATCGTCAAGGCTTTTTTCAAATTGTTCGATGCGATCCAAAAGCGCGCCGCGGTTTTCCATGAAAAGTTCTGTCCACATTGGCGCGTTGAGCATGGCGATGCGTGTGAGGTCTTCGAAACTGCCGCCGCCGAAACGGGTGATTTCTGTGTCGCTTTCGCAGTCAATAAGAGCAGCGGCAATAACGTGGCAGAGCTGGCTTGTAAAGGCAATTTTGCGGTCATGCTCGGCAGGCGTTACTTCGGTGATGCGTGAGAAACCCATGCGGGAGATTAAGTTTTCTAAAAACTTAATGTTCTCAGGTTTGTTACACGAAATGGGAGTAAGGATATAATTCTTCCCGTTAAAATTACAAAGCTTTGCGTTTGCAAAACCGCTTTTTTCCGCGCCTGCCATCGGGTGTCCGGGGATAAAATCGACATTACTGTCTGCTCTGCTTCTGCAAAAATTTACGGCGGCGGCGGCAATGCTCTCCTTGGTTCCGGCAATATCGGTAAGAAGGCAGCCGTTTTTAAAAGAATCT
>Ga0209755_10006659_pt1 | contig 12697 bp, 8 predicted proteins | sample TergutCo191P1_FD_187301 | JGI IMG/M metagenome (GOLD analysis project Ga0209755, IMG submission 187301) | Cornitermes sp. P1 segment gut microbial communities from Petit-Saut dam, French Guiana - Co191P1 (SPAdes) (version 2) | ecosystem: Host-associated > Arthropoda: Insects > Digestive system >... | reverse complement strand
GGGAGCGGAGAGGTGGTTTCCCCAAAGTTGTATTGTGCATCCCGCTACACCCATTTCGATTTTGCAAATTTTTTTCTTGCTTTTTCTTGAGGCATAAACAAAGAAAGCGCCGCATCCAAAGTTGATTGTATCACCGTCAACGCGGCAGTTGCTGTCAATCATCAATTTATCTATGTCAGTAAGCCAACGCACTATTTCCGGCGACTGGGTACTTATGTATTGGTTAAGATATACTGCTTGCTTTTTGGGTTTGGGATTTGCCAATGGGTAAAAATCGCCGCGCATGAAGGCGGTCGTAAATTTATAGTCGTTTGCTTTTATGTTTGCTTGCGCTTCAGCAAGCAGTTTTATTCCCACGGGCAAAAACTCATCATGGTCATATTGCACATAAAACATTCCTGTGTTATCAAGGTCAACTCTCTCTGTGAAATTGGCGTCTTCGAAGTAAAAGCCGACATCCGAAAGGAAATTGAACACTTCCGTTTTCCGTTCGCTTGTCATTTTGCGTATAGAGTAACGTATCTCACTTTTTGGGGGCAACGGCATAAGCAAATCGCACCCGGAAACGGCAATTTCTTTTCTCTGGCTTGTTTCAAGGCGACCATGATATCCAATGGCAAATAAAACCATAGCAAGTTCATTTATCATCGGGAAATGCTTGTGTATGGAACCCCCGTCGCGCACACTTGTTTTTGGATTGTAATTCATGCCTGTCTTAACATCAATGCTGTCTTTGCTTGCGCTTATGATGTCAAAGAATCTGTATAAAAACGAACGAAATGACGCTATTCCCAGCTTTATTTCATCATCCGTCAACCCATGCCTAAATTTTTCGATTACAGTAAAATCATTCGGTGTTTCCACTATTATTGCGTTTTTTAAGAATCGGCAAACATCTGATAAATTAAAGCTACTCATAAGGGTTCCTCCATGCTTTTGACGTGGCAAGCCCCGCAAGGCGCGTGACTGCCTGCGCTCACCCCTCCTTGGATGGACTGATTTCTCCCCAAGTATAGCACAGTTAACATGACAACAGCATGGCATATTAAAATAAATTTTCGATATCCTCCAAAACAGCCTAAAGTCTTAGTGGTAACATAGCCCCCAATTGAGTATAATCAAGGCACAGAAACGCGAGGAGGGGTAAGGTGCATAACCAAATAAAAAACAGCGAGTGGGGCAATGCTGACTTCTTGAATGAAGTTTGCGATAAATTGTTGCTTGAGCATGAACTCGGCGACATTCCCGATTTTGAAAACTTTGCGCACATTGAACCGATTACTAAGGGCTGGTCGGAAGACAAAAAATACTGCATAACCAAAGCAAGCGGCATAAAAAACTTGCTTCGCGTTACGCCAATTTCTCGTTACGAAACTCGGAAATCCCTGTTTGAAATGCTGAAACAAGTAGCCGCGCTTGATATCCCCATGTGTATGCCTGTCGAGTTTGGCACTTGTAACGGTGGCGTGTATTCTATGCAAAGTTGGATAAATGGCGAGGACTTGGAAGCGGTTTTGCCAAAACTATCCGAAACAGAGCAATATGTACTTGGCTTAAAATCGGGCGAAATTTTGCGCAAGATACATTCTGTCCCCGCACCGAAAACGCAGGAAGAATGGGAAGCCCGATTTGGACGCAAAACAGACACAAAGATAGAAAAATACAGGGAATGCGGCTTGCGGTTTTCGGGTGACGAACACATCATAAATTATATCCGGCAAAACCGCCACTTGCTGAAAAACCGCCCTCAATGTTTCCAGCATGGTGACTATCATGTCGGAAACATGATGATTGAAAATGGCGAATTGAGAATCATCGACTTTGACCGTTATGACTATGGCGACCCGTGGGAAGAATTTAACCGCATTGTTTGGTGTGCGACCTCAAGCCCTCATTTTGCGACGGGGCAGCTTAGGGGTTACTTTGACGGCGAGCCGCCAATAGAGTTTTTCAGTCTGCTGGCTTTTTATATCGCCGTCAATACGCTTTCGTCAATATATTGGGCGATACCATTCGGACAATCTGAAATTGATACTATGATGAAGCAATCGCAAGATGTTTTGGCTTGGTACGATAATATGAATAACCCGGTGCCAACGTGGTACTTGAAGGATTTTTATGTTCAATGGACAGACGGCGTACCATACAAGCTAAGCGCGCCATATGACTTTTCCTTTTTGAGCAAGTATGGAAAGGTGTTCAAGGCATTTGATGAACAGGGGTCCGGCAATATTGCTTTCGGAACAGAAAAAGACGGCAAGCGTTATTTCGTCAAATTTGCGGGCGCGCCAAAGCCAAACTACATCGCAAATCGTGACAGCGGCGAAGTTGATACAGAAAGTGCGATTAATCTGTTAAAAACTGCCGTGCCCATGTATAGAAAGTTGGCGCATCCGACTTTAATAAAATTTGTGACAGCCGAAGAAATCGGCGGCGGTTATGCGGCTGTGTTTGAGTATGAGAGCGCAATAGGGATAGAGCCGAAAGACTCGCCCGATTATTTGAGATTTATGCAAATGCCTTTGGAAAATAAAATGCGGGCATTTGAAGATATTGCAGAATTTCATATCCATGTTGCCGAACAAGGCTATGTTGCACTTGATTTTTACGATGGCAGTATTTTGTACGATTATGATAAAGAGAAAGTCATTATCTGCGACATAGATTTATACCAAAAATCACCTTTCATAAATGTCGGCGGAATGGGGATTATTGGTTCGGCAAGATATGTTTCGCCCGAGGAATGTGCCGAAGATGAGGTCATTGATGAAATCACAAATGTTTACACAATGGGGGCAACGGCATTTGCACTGTTTGCATATGGCAATCGCACTCTTGAAAAATGGACTTTGGGCAAAGGGCTGTATGATGTTGCGCTGAAAGCGGTCAGCGATGAACGGGATAACCGCCAGCAAAGCATTAAGCAATTCATAACCGAGTGGAGAGCGGCGCATTGATGTCGAAATCGTTGTCAGTTACATCGGAATCCCCGCAAAAGAGCGCAGCCCGAAAAACCGTGCTGCGCTCTGCCGAGTTACGGAGTATCCTCGCCTGTAATAACCGCATTGCCTTTTATATATTTTCTGCTCATCAAATGCCGTGCTTTCCTGTTTTCGACCGTATCAAAAATGATTGAGAAATCATAGTCCTCCGGATAAAGTTCGGAAGCAGCCACTCTCAATTTTATGCGCTTATGGTTAATCAGTTGTTTTTTGGTGCTTATCTGCACACCTATCTCCCCCTTTTCATTGGCTTTTTTATACACAATGCCTATGCTTTTTTGGGGGTATACTGTCACGCTGTCGCCTATATTGAAACTTTGGCTTCGCGGTATGGGGGCTTCTTTTTCCGGCTCTTTTTTTATTTCCAGCGGCGTAACGGATATTATAGAATTTTTTGCGCCGTCAGTTTTATGATTCACAACAGCAATTTTTCTGCCGGAATATGTTATCTCTTTTGCTCGCGTCAAAAGATGTTGCGGCATACCAAGCCTTTCCGCTATATGCAAAGCACAGCTTTCACCTGCTTCACCAATTTCAAGCCGATATAAAGGCAACAGGCTTTCACGGTCGAATGCCATCCGCGCGTTAATTATGCCCTTGGTGTGCGCGGCAAAATCCTTTATTTCGGGATAATGCGTTGTAACGGTAAACAAGCAACCCTTTGCCAACAATTCCTCCAAAATGGCCGTAGCAATTCCCATGCCCTCCGCCGGGTCTGTGCCGGAGCCCAATTCGTCAAACAGTATCAATGAATTGCTTGTAGCTTTCCCCAAAACATCAATGATATTAGTCATATGCGACGAAAATGTAGAAAGATTTTGGGATATGCTTTGCCCATCCCCTATGTCACACCAAACCGAATCAAAAACGCACACGCTGCTGCGCTCATCTGCCGGAACATGCAACCCGCTTTGCGCCATCAGCGAAAACAGCCCAACCGTTTTGATTGCAACCGTCTTGCCTCCTGTATTCGGCCCTGTTATCACAATTCCTTTTGTGCCGCTGCCCAGCGCAAAATCAAGGGGAACACTGCCTTGCGTCGGAAGCAACGGATGCCGTGCAGACAGCAACCTAACCTCCATTTCTTCCGTCAGCCTAATCTGTGTTGCTTTCATTGATATGCTTAACTTTGCCTTTGCAAAAACAAAATCCAAAGTTTCCATTGCTTCCATGTTCATTTTAATTGATGGCAAATTTTCGTGAATCAGGGCGGTCAGGGTGTAAAGTATGATACGAACCTCGTTATCCTCCTCAATCCTTAATAATGCCAACTCATCTTGCAACTTGGATATGGCATTCGGCTCTATAAAGCAAGTACCGCCCGTGTTAGACATTTCAACCAAAATGCCCGCTATCTTATTTTTGTACTTTTTTTGCACAGGAATGGTGTATCTGCCGTTGCGAACGGAGACAAATCCGTCGGTGCAATATTGCTTATTATTTTTCAGTATAGACTCGACCTTTGCCTTGATTTGCTCACTTTTGCGCTCAATGCTTCGGCGCAAGTCGTGAAGTTTTGGGGTTGCTCTGTCGTCAACCTGACCGTTTTGCAAACAGCGGTTAATTTCTTCCTCAAGCCCCGTCAAATCTGCCATGGAATTGCCGTAAAATGCAATGTCGGCTTGGGTGGATTCAGCTTTTTTCAGATAGGATTTCATGCGTTTGCATGACATAAGAAATGCCATAACATTGCCTATATTCTCCGGCGTCAACATGGCGTCAATGTCCAGTAAAGCAATGATTTTCTCAAGGTCTGTCATTACCGCAACAGGCGGGCTTCCGGCATATTCCATGATATTTCGGGCTTCTGATGTTTGGCTTGTAAGGCGAACGGCTTCCTCAATAGTTGTTGCCTGCGTGACAGCCATGCAGCGCTCTTTGGTGGCGGATGAAACCGCGCAGTCGGCAAGTTGGCTCAATATAATGTCAAATTCCAAGGTCTTGGCGTGGTTCATGGGTATTCCTCCAATACATATGATAGATTTTATTTTTAAACGCAAAAATGCCACAAATAAGCAGCCCCCAAGAAGGCTACCTATTTGCGGCATTACGAATTTATCGCACTCCACAAATGTTTAGTATTCAAAAAAAGGTTACTGATTTATCGGCACACAAAAAACACGCGGTCTACGCACGCTCAATCTTTTGCCCTGTGCCGTGGTATTCGGTTTTAGGTCCTGACCACCGATACCGATTTTATACTCACAAAACATTCCCCCTTCCGAAGAATAACTTTTATTTTTCTTGCGTTACTTTAGCATGATACAGGATGTCGGGTCAATGGGTTATTTTATGAACCGCATTTTACTCACCTCAAAACCGGGAAGTTTTATTCCATCCTTCTGATTGAGCCCGAGCCGCTTATATTCTGTGTTATGGTCGGATTGCCTATATATCTGATATTGGCAAAACCGCTTAATGTGGCGTCTATGCTGCTTGAAGCCGACAATTCCGCTCGCGTTGAACCGGAGCCGTCTATTGCAACATCAGTTGTTTGCAGGTCGCTTGCCATTATATTTACAAGACCGGAAGCTGTAATATTGACATCGGTTGCGTTTCCCCACAGTTCAATCGTGGACGAGCCTGACGTATCGATAGAAAGATTGCTTACTTCAAGCGGCGCGGAGAAACCCACAAAACCACTTGTGACTACGGAAAGTGCTTGGGTCTGTATCGTGTCCCAATTTTCTGTTCTAACCGAGCCGCTAAAGTTGATGCTCGTGAGGTAGGGCGCATGGATATATACCCTTGGCCTGTAATCACCAAATTCGATTCCGACCCTATTATTTCTTGTCGGCCTTATTAGCAATGTACCGCGCCGCACAGAAACATCGTGGTAGTCGAACAGATTTTCCTGCATTTCAACATAAACCGCTATTTCATCTGATTGATTAAAAACAACGGTAAAAAAGCCCCCTATGTCTAATTCGGTAAAATCCTCTACTTGAAAACTTCGTGAAACCATCTCACCGATTCCCTGCACAGCGGGGGTATTGCCCCGGGCGTCTACACACGCGCTGAACAGCATAATGATACCCAGCGAAAACAACGCAATGAATGAAATTCTTTTACCCATAAAACAACTCATCTCCTCGTTTTTTGAATGTTATTACATGGCAACAAATCTATGTACGGAATTTGAATTAAAAAGTTTGGTGAAAAAAAACACTCCCTGAAAAATTTGAACAGCCCTCGCCCGCTGTTTCGTGTTCAGCGGATATCGGATATTTGGTTGTCATTGCGGGCGAACGCAGTTCGCCCCTACGTTGTGTAATCGCGCAAGTAAGGATGTTTTTACTCTCGACTTTCACGTTCCATTTCATCAATGCCTTCAAATGCCAATGTTTGATGTTCCGGCAGACCAATTGAAAGCGCGTATTTCTGCATGGAATCCCAGTCGGCTTTAATTTTTTTATCAAGCTTGAAAATTTTGCCCGGGAAAATCACATAATGGAATCGGTAGTTCTTGAAGTCGGCATACCAATTGCCGATATGCTCCACATCAAGCGCATTTGCCAATTTCGCCGCAACATCTTCGGCATCTTGCATGGATACCGATACAGTGTGCATCGTCCACTGCTTTAGCCACGGTGTTTCATGCTTGTCCGTGACATTCACAATTTTAGTATCAACAATTTTGATACTTCTGAGAATGCCTGTGTCGCTCAAACTTTCTTCAATTATCACACCACTGAAATCCATATTTGCCTCCTGCAAATTTTGCAACATGGCATACCCTCGTATGTTGCGGTAGGGTCCTTATCTGCACATATTCTTCCGCAAATGACTTGCTCTTTCTCATGCTGCCACCTTTTATTTGCTTCAATACAGCCCCATCACGGCTTATAAAAATCCCCTATCTTGCCAATGCATTTGCCGATTTATTGACATCAGGATATTCCGATTTCAGCGATTTGTCAATAAATTCGGCGGAACTTTAATTGACCTCTAATCCCGCAGCCTGTCAACAAGCGAGCCCTTGCTTATGTTTTTGTAGGCGATTTCAGGTGTTATGGTGCAGATAATTATGATGGCAATGTACGCAATAATAATCGGGACAATGGGATATACGAAATGTGTGAACATTGTGATTGACGGGTTGCTTATCAGGAAATGAAGCAACCCGAACGCAATGCCTGTGCCGAGCGTAAGGGACAAAGCCAGTACGATAATGCAGTAAATTGCGCCTTCACTGCGCAGCAGTTTTCGTAGTTGCGCCTTGGTCATGCCTACGCTTTCAAGCGTCGCGAATTCCCGTTTGCGTACAATCAACCCCACGGACAGCGTGTTTACAAAGTTCAAAATGCCAATCAGCGCCAAAATTGCCGATATGCCCGAGCCAAAAACAGCCATTACCATACGCTCATTTTCGATGGCGCGGCGGGCTTCATAGCGGGAATTCATTGCGCTTGCGCCATGCACCATCATGGCTTCAAGCGCGGTGTTTACCTGCGCGTCCGTGTCGGGTCGGACATTTATGCCAATATGCGTTATGTCATTCATCCCGTGATGTTGCTGCAAGTACGCGCTTGACATTACCAAATCGGGCATACGTCTCAGTCCGGTGCCCATGCCTACACCAAAGCCTGTGAGAGGCCAAACCCGATGAATTTCACCCGCGATTGTTATTTCGGACAGTTGCTCCGCCGAGCCGATTTCCACCGTGAGGGTGTAGCCCACGGGCAAATATAAGGGGTTTGCGTCAAAAGCAAGAAAAGTACTGTGTGCCAGCGCAATTTCGCCGCGCTCAAAAGCTTCAATATCCAAGGTGTACGCAAAGGTTGGGTCAATGGCAATGAGCCAATCGGTATCAATGCCAAAAACAGCGCTTGACGACATCTCGGCGCGATAAACGGCAAATGATTGAGTGATTTGATGTATTTCCGTCACGTCGGGGATTGCGGCTACCCGGCTTATGAAATCCCCGTCTATGAACCCAATGGCGCCCGAGACGGCAAAATCATGGTCGTACCATGTGGCGATTTCGTTGTCAATGTCCATGCTTGAAACAATGGACATGATAACCCCAAACACCGTTATTCCCAGAAAAAGGCTGAGCAACACAATCCTGACGCGCTTGCGTTCGCGGAACACATTACGCCACGCCATGCGCCACGGCTTGCCGCCACGCCCAAGCTGACGGGGTTTTATATGTTGCTCGCCAATGTATTTTACGGATTCAACAGGCGAAACTGCGGCAGCCTTGCGCGCGGGGGTGAGTGCGCCAATATATGCCGTCAGAAAGCTGAAAACTATACCAAACAAATAAATAATAGGAGAAAACGAAACAACAGCCCCTGTTGGGATTCCCCCCGAAACAAAAAAGGCAGGGACAATCACAAGCGACGCCACCGCCGCAACCACCGCCCCAACAGGCAACCCGATTAAGCACAGGTAAAATACCTGCCCGTTTACAATGCGGCGCAATTGGCGCGGGGTTGTGCCTAATGTTTTCAGCATACCGTAAAACTGCACATCATTGGAAACGGATGCATACATGACATTGTAGATTAACAGAAACCCTGTAAACATCAAAAATGCCACAATAATGGCGATTGTGATATACATAACCTCTGTATCAAGCCCCATCCCGCCAAAAAGAGCGGGATGTAAACCATATTCTTGGTCGTGGCGAAGCGGCAGTTCTTCCAAAAGGCGCAAGGCATAATCACGGGCGCGCGTCGTGTTTGTGAAAATAATATTGACGCTCGTATAGTCTCCAGTGCCGTGCCGCATTGCAAAAGCGTGTGACACAAAAATGGGCGTAAACACAACCCCGGGTTGCGCGCTGACAAATTCCGTGTATATTGCGGACAGGATGAAGGTTTCATAAATAATTTCATGCGCATTAAAAATAGAAAAAGATAAGGGAATTTCCATGCCAAGGTATGGGTCGTCTATGCCCATGGCAGAGAGTTTTGCCCGTGACATCATGATTTCATTCTCTGCGGTTGCAAAACGTCCGCGCAGATTGGTGTAGGTAGGTGTTAGGAATTCATTCCAATTTGTTTCGCAAGCGTAAATAATAAGCATACCATTTTCAAACGCGGGTATGTACGCCATTCCCAATCGTTCTGTATGGCTTATATGCCGCACATAATCCAGTTCTTTCAGTGTTGCGAGTTGTTCTTCATCCGGGCTGTCGATACCCATGTGGGTTCTTGTGCCTTCCAAACGAAAGGGGAACAGCGCCACGGATTCATAAAAACTGACGCCCACGCTGAATACTGATGTCAGCATAAATGCGGTAAGCGCGATTGCGGAGAGGATGAAAAAATTACGTTTTTTGTTTGCGCTTAAAGCGCGGCGGGTGATTTTTTTGATTATCGCCTTATTATTGTTTTTCATCACGCCGCACCCTTAACCTTTCCGTCCTCTATGTGGATAACCCTGTCCGCAAGTTGGGCGATATATTCATTGTGGGTAATCATCACAATGGTTTGCTTAAACTGTTTTGCCGTCAGTTTAAGCGCGCCAAGCACATCTTGCCCTGTTTTTGAATCCAAGTTTCCTGTGGGTTCGTCCGCCAAGATAATGGAAGGTTTTGCGGCAAGTGCGCGCGCAATTGCCACGCGCTGTTGCTGGCCGCCCGACAGTTGGTTTGGCATGGCGTTTCTTTTTTCCGCAACCCCCAGCGCGCTTTGTATTTCGTCCACAAAACCTGTATCAATCGTACTGCCGTCCAGCTCTATCGGCAGTATAATATTTTCATAAACATTTAAGACAGGCACAAGGTTAAAGCTTTGGAATACAAAACCCACGTTGCGCCTGCGAAAAATTGTTAGGGCGTCGTCATTTAACTTGGATAAATCAAACCCGCCCACGATTACCGTCCCTTCCGTAGGTGTGTCCAAGCCGCCCAACATATGCAGCAGCGTGGACTTTCCAGAGCCCGACTGCCCTATTATCGCGACAAATTCATTTTCGTGAATCTCCAAACTGACCCCGTCAAGCGCGCGCACCAAATTTGGCTCTGCGCCGTAATACTTTCGTAAATCGTTTGTTTTCAGTATCGCCATATGAACCACTCCCTTTATTTTTATGCTTCCGAGTATAACTCCAACGCATACAAAAAAACCTTACAGGGTTGTAAGATTTGAGTGTCATTTTAGTTCGTTTTGTAAAAACAAGGAAAATGTTGTGTATTCGCCCATGTCCGAGTCTACCATGACATAACCGCCTTGCTTTTCCATAATAAGCGTGACAAGATACAGCCCAAGCCCCGCGCCTTCTGTGGATTTTGCGTTTTTGCCACGGTAAAACCGCTTGAAAATCAAATGCCAATCGCTTCTGCTTATGCCAATGCCGTTATCGGTGATGTTTATTTTCGTGTGCATAGGCAATGGTTCAACCGCAATATGGATAGTGCTGTCAGGCACGGAATATTTAATTGCGTTTTCCAATATATTGCTTATGGCTTCCTGTGTCCATTTTTCGTCATGGAGCAAGGGGATATCCGTGAAATCCTCAACGGTTATATCAATGTTCTTTTTTGATGCAGACGCCAAAATCCTTGTTATTGAGTCGAAAATGGTCTGTTTTATGTTTTGGTAAGCGGGCGACAATTGAATCGCGCCTATCTCCAGACGCGACATTTTTATTAAGCTCTCCATCATCCATTGCAAATTATCCGTACCTGATTTTATCCGAGCGAAAAATTCTTGCTGTTCTTCCGTGGTTGCAGTCCCTTCAATAAGCAAGTCAGCATACATGGATATGCCGGATAGCGGCGTTTTCATTTGGTGCGCCATGTCGGAAATGAATTCTTGGATTGCATTTTTTTCCTTTTTTGTTTGCTGTGTTTCGGTAATATACATATCCATTACGCGCCCGGCTTTGTGCGCCAGCTTTGAAATCCTGTCCTCCCCCGTTGTTTCAAGGCGCAGGCTCTCGTCCCCCGCAAGAATGCGGTCAAGGGTATGATCAATTGAATTATGTGCTTTTTGCGCATATCGGTAGGAAAAAAATATAACCACTGCACAAAGCATAATCGCGGTAATTGCAATCAGCAAAACAGCCATGCCTGTCACACCCCTGCCCAAACATAACCAACGCCGTGTATAGTTTTTATTATGCTTGGTTTTTTCGGTTTTTCTTCAATTTTTGAACGTAGGCGGCTGATGTTTACCGACAAGGCATTGTCGTCCACATAATCCTCTTGATTATCCCAAAGTGCCGCCGCAATTTGTTCTTTTGGCAGGATTTTCCCTGTGTTTGCCATCAGCAAGCGCAGTATGCGGAATTCGGTGGTGCTTATGGGGATTTCGTCATTGCTTCGATACAGTTTGCATAAATCCGTGTCCAATTTGAATATCCCGGAGTGTATTATATTTTTGACGGAAGAATCAAAGCGGCGCAGCAAATTTTCCACACGCGCCCGTAAAATTGAAACAGAAAACGGTTTTGTGATGTAATCATCCGCGCCTGCCGAAAGCCCCGCCAGTTCGTCGGCTTCCATGTCGCGGACGGTCAGCATGATTATGGGTGTGTTTGAATTTTCGCGGATAGTGTTGCAAAAGTCTATGCCGTCACCATCGGGCAGGTTTAAGTCAAGTATTACAAGGTCAATGGGGCGCTGTTTAAAAATGCTTTCACCCTCGCCCAGCGTCCCTGCGCCGTGGACGGAAAAGCCTCCTTTTTCAAGGCTGAAGGCAATGCCGCGGCTTATGTTGTTGTCGTCTTCAATTATTAGGATTGTTTTCATGGTGTGGTCATTCCTCATTTCACGCAAGAGAACACGGTTCGCCTACCAAGGATACATAATATTTTACGTCGCTGCAAGGGCAATAAAAATGCCACAGCCCCGATGATTGCAGGGCTATGGCTTAGTTGGCTTGAATATTATTTTATCTTTGCAATGCTCCGTCTATAAACACTCGTCCGTGTCTGCCTGATGCTATATCCGCGTTGTCCATATTTGTGTCAATGTTTGAAAGCATTACTGTGCCGTTTGAGACTCTTGAGAAAAGGCGGCCTTCTATGCGGGAATTGCTTAGTGCTATTGTCCCGTTTGTGGATACGGCAGAGGCGTTTTGCTTGGCTGTTACAGTGTGCCAGCCTATGCTTCCGTTGGTTACTTCCGCGGACAAATTTTCGGCAAAACTACTGTTGTAAAGTGCAATGGAACCATTTGTCGTTCTTATGGAAAATGGGCTTAGTATTTGAGAATCTGATACGGCTATGCTTCCGTTGGTTGTGCGCATTGATGTGTTTCCATCAACAACCGCGCCTGTTAACGCAAGGGAGCCATTGGAGGCTGCAAGGCTTATATCCTGCAAAAAAACGTCGGTAAGCGCTACGGAACCGTTACCTGTAGTTGCGTAAACGCTTTGTATCGTAAGGCTGTTTTCACCAAAGACCCTCATGCTTGCGCTTCCGGTTTCAATGCTGATTGCTTCAATTGTAAAGTCTTCGGGAACGTAAATTACCACAATCCCCGTGTCTACAAAGGTTATTCCGTCAATTGCGTTCAGGTCAACGCCTTGGACAGGTCTGCCGTCAACTATTACCTGACGGTTGCGGTGGCGTACGTTCCCGGTGTTTCTTATATCAACGCGTCCCCTTACAATTCCGGCGGGGGTTATGCTTATGCCTGACACACGCTCGGCATAATGCTCTTGCGTTAAGTACAGCACGCCTGTTTCCGTGTCAAAATCAAACTGCGGGCGGTTGCCTGTTTCAAATTCCGGAATCAC
>Ga0209755_10006658_pt1 | contig 12697 bp, 7 predicted proteins | sample TergutCo191P1_FD_187301 | JGI IMG/M metagenome (GOLD analysis project Ga0209755, IMG submission 187301) | Cornitermes sp. P1 segment gut microbial communities from Petit-Saut dam, French Guiana - Co191P1 (SPAdes) (version 2) | ecosystem: Host-associated > Arthropoda: Insects > Digestive system >... | reverse complement strand
GTTGTACCGTATGTCCTTCCCGTGCTCGCGGACAAGCCGCGAGGCGTTGGTCGAGTCGGTAAACTGGACGTTGCCGCGTTTCAGTTCCATGATCCGCAGATAGATGCCCTCGTCCCCAATTTGTTCTCTCATAAGAACCTCCACAGAATATATCTGCGGTTATTGTTACCTGTCATTTGTCATATGCATTTAGGTAAAATGTGCAATTTGTTTGGGAAGAGCTTGTCAATATGGGTTGCCACTTCTCCGCAATTCTCAAGGGCTGCGCCAGGGCTTTCATCAACGAGGGCGATCTCATTAAAACGATTATCGGGTACTACGTGCGGGAAATCCGCCCGCGCGCCCTTGCGGAAAAAAGCGTGGAGATTTTCTGCACCTCGTCTCGCACATCGACGACGACTACCGCAGCGAAAGCTGGAACGACTGATCGAGATTTCCACTATGGCATATATGACATTCTTTATTTCTTCATGCGACACTGAATTTTATGCAGAAAACCATGATTTCACACAAAATGATTCTTGGCCCATAACGAACAATCTGTTTCTTCAATCTCGCCTCCACGAGAACAGGCATGGATACAAAGCACGGGAGTTACTAGTGCTCCACGAAAGCTAAATCCGTGGATACAAATGCCGCAGCCTGATCCTTGCGTCTGCCGTGGTGCACCGCCAGCGCACCGCAGCTTTCTCGGTGTTCCGTTGCGTCCTTTAAGACGGGGATTCTTATTGCGGGAAGCCACGAAAAATACAACGCTTTTTGGTTTCATTATGCGCTAGCCCAGAGGTATCTTCATCTCCCCAATTGAAAGGTAAAAGACACAGTAAATTTTCATAAATACAGAAATATACGCCAAATAAAACAAATATTTGCGATAATACTACATAAAACCTTTGAAATATTAGATGATTTATCCCAAATATCCAGTAAATCACTATACAATTAAAACGCTTCCGTCTTGAGTTAGCCCATTGACTATAGTAATTCCCTATGGTAGTATAACTCAATAATAAGACAATTCCGTTCAAATGCATTGAACGGCTTTACGTGGAAAAGAGGATAAATGCGTACAGCTACTGAAAATCTTACTGTATTACGGCTTGAGTACACTTCAAGCAATCGCACCTATCTATGTACCACTGATGAAAACAAGAAGCAGGTTGTCGAGAAAATAGCAAGGAAAGAGTTGCCATGAGAATCGCCTCCATCAGAATAATGAATTTTCGTAAGCTGAAAAATGTATGGATAGAAATCAATGAGACAACAACCTTATTTGTCGGGGCAAACAACAGTGGAAAAACTTCCGCAATGGACGCTATGCAGAAATTTTTTGTTAAAAACGATGATTTTATTTTTAACGATTTAACCGTTACTGACCGCAATTTGATTAACAAAACAGGTGAAACCTGGGAACAGGATGAACCTCAAAAACCGTCTGATTTGACAGACTGGGTAAATATCGCTCCCACAATGGATGTTTGGCTTGATATAGATAATGACGAATTTCACTATATTCCATCTCTAGATTGGGCGGGTGGTAAACTAGGAGTGCGCTTGAGCTATCTGCCCAAGGATATTGGCAAACTCTTTGATGACTACAGGGCGGTTTACAAGCAAGCAAGAAGTACCGAGAACAATGACAAGGATAAAAGCACTCCAGTAAAATTATACCCTTTGAATTTATGCGATTTTATAGAAAAGAATATTAGTAAATATTTTGGTGTGAAAGCATTTGTTCTCGATCCTACTAAAGTCAATGATATACAAAGTACTGATTTTGCTAATGAATGCGAAGATAAAAATCCACTCAGCAAACTTATTAAGATTGACACGATTGGTGCCCAGCGTGGCTTTACAGACGCAGATTCTTCAAACGATGTCGTTAGCTTGTCGCGTCAATTTAAGACATATTACAATAAGCACCTTGATATTGACAAGGTTACACTACCTGAAGATTTAGAAGTACTCAAGGTGTTAGAAAAGGCAACAGAAGGTTTTAACAAAACACTTAAAGAAAAATTCGCAGATTCTTTGGAAGAGCTGCGAATGCTTGGCTATCCGGGTATTACTGATCCACGAATAAGCATCAAATCGAAAATAAAGGAAAGTACAGCACTTGAGCATGATTCCAATGTTCAGTACGCTCTGTCAGATGAAGATGACAGTTTTCGTTTGCCCGAGAAGTACAATGGACTAGGCTATCAAAATTTAATATCAATTGTATTCAAATTGATAAGTTTTCGTGACGACAGGCTTCACAAAGGCAAGGCATCAGGTGATGTTGATTCTGACCGTGTAGCTCGATTGCACCTGGTTTTGCTTGAAGAGCCAGAAGCACATCTGCATATTCAGGTGCAGCAAGTGTTGATTAAAAAGGCTTTTGGTGTTCTTACTAAGGGGCTGGAACCGTGGCAGAAAACACAACTTGTTGTCAGCACGCATTCGAGCCATATAGCAAAGGAAGTGGAATTTAGTCAAATTAGATATTTCAAACGTGCCGTAGCTGACAATAATGTGAAAACCCCTACGGCAGAAGTAATTAACCTAACGGATACGTTTGGGGAAGATCAGCAAACTGAAAAATTTGTGCAACGTTATATTAATGTAACCCATTGTGATTTATTTTTCGCTGATGCCATAATCTTTGTTGAAGGCACATCTGAAAATGTGCTTGTGCCATATTTCATACAGAACAATTATAATGAGCTAGATAGTAGGTACATTACTATTCTCCCAGTGGGAGGAAGCCACTCGCATAAATTTAGACGTCTTGTGGAGCGATTATGTGTCCCTACACTAATCATTACCGACATAGACTCGGCAGCGGATACTAGGTATCGAGAGACTAAGACACCAAAAAGGGAAGCCAATCTGATTACAAGAAATGCGTCTATACGGGAATGGGGTATTCAGGATAATTCGTTAGATTATCTATTTGATTTAGATTCCAGTAACAAGATGTTCCAAAATAATACAATTTATGTAGCTTATCAAACCCCCATGCAAATCTCTATTGGTAAAAATCCAATAGAGGCTTTAGCGGCGACATTTGAAGAAACTTTGATATATGCTAATATGGATGAAATTTGCGTCCTTGATTTTGACGGAATCGTCAAAGATGTGAAAGATGCCGTTTCTAAAATGATAACTAAAAATTCTAATGCAGAAAGTTTTTGTGAGGAAATCTATGGTGCGATATATAGTTCTTCAGGCAGAAAGGTTTCATTTGCATTGGAATTGATGCATGAGCTTGAGCAAATAAAAATACCTCCGTACATTGCAGAAGGGTTAGATTGGCTTCAGGGAAAACTGTGCCTTGCACACGATGCAAGCCATATTGAGGTGTAATAAGGATGGGTGTTAAATCTGCAAATAAAGGCACAATTGATAACCACGTAGATGACCATGTTGATGATGAAATCAAGACATGTATCCAAAAAAAGAAGAATTTTTTTATGTTTGCAGGCGCAGGTTCAGGGAAGACACGCAGCTTGGTCAATACGCTCAGTTTTATTGCGGCGGAACAGGGTGCCTCCCTAATGCTAAAATCCAAACAGGTTGCCGTGATAACATATACAAACGTGGCTTGCGACGAAATAATGCGACGAGTCGGGTATAACACACTGTTTGCCGTTTCAACTATTCATAGTTTTTTATGGACGCTTATAAAACCTTTCCAAAGAGATATAAAAGTATGGGTAAAAGCAGATGTTGAGAATAGTATTGCAGAGCAACGTGAAAAATTGGAAAATCCTCGTGTCCGTAAACCTGAAACATATATTGAAAAGATAAATAAACTAATCAAACGGTTAGAAAATTTAGAGCATGTCTCTAAATTCGTGTACAACCCCAACGGAGAGAACGTGGGACGAGATTCATTGGATCATTCTCAAGTTATAAAAATGGGAACAGAATTTATTGAGACGAAAGCAACTATGCAAAGAGTGCTGATGGATAAATTCCCCATATTATTGATTGACGAAAGCCAGGATACAAAAAAAGAGCTTGTAGATGCACTTTTGTCGATTGAAAAACGAGATGATTTTGTTATAGGTATGTTCGGCGATACGATGCAACGAATCTATCTGGATGGAAAAGAAGATTTAGAATCAATTATAACTGACTGGGAATGTCCAAACAAAATCATGAATCATCGTAGCAATAAACGAATCGTTTCCCTAGCAAACACAATTCGAGCCACTGCCGATGGACGTAAACAGCAAGCTCGTTCTGATAAGAAAAATGGGTTCGTCAGATTGTTTGTTGTGCCGAACCCCCTTGAGCAAAAACGTACTGAAAAATATATTTACGATAAAATGGCTGAAATTGCAAAAGATGAAAAATGGAAGATTGCAGAAGAACGAAAAACGCTTGTGCTGGAACATAGCATGGCGGCGAAGAGAATAGGGTTTGAAACCCTTGAAACTGCCTTATCAAGGCAGTTTTCCCAAAGTTTTCGCGATGGAACTTTGGTAGAGCTGTCCTTTTTAATGAAGGTTATTTATCCTACCGTTCTTGCAAAACGGGATAATGATGGCTTTGCCCTAATGAAAATTTTAAAGGCAAATTCACCATTGTTAAAAACCGAAAATTTCATTAGGTATTCAGAGCAAAAACAGGTGCTGAAAAGTATTCAAGATAATGTACATGGTCTTGTGTCCATGTGGGAAACTGATGAAGACTTAAAATGTATTGATGTTTATAAGAAACTCCATGCAATGAAATTATTTTATTTGCCCAAAAGAATTGATGATATTATTGATGAGAGCGCTGAAACCAACGATGCAATAGAAGCATTGCGAGAAGGTTTGAAAGTACCTTTTACGGAACTTATTGCATATTGGAACTACATTAGTGATAAAACTCAATTTGCAACGCATCAGGGTATAAAAGGCTTGGAATATGATCGCGTAGCTGTTATTATGGATGATGAGAGTGCCGCCGGGTTTTTATTCAGCTATGAGAAATTGTTTGGGGCTAAAAAAATATCTGATACAGATAAGAGAAATGTCAATGAAGGGAAAGACAATGCCATATCTAGGACAATGCGATTGCTCTATGTAACCTGCACAAGGGCAAGGGAAAGTTTGGTGTTGATTGCTTATACAAGCGATGTGGATGCAGTTAAAAAAACGGCAATAGATTACGGGTGGTTTACACCTGAAGAAATAGAAATAGTGGAGGAGCAAACTAATGCCTAAAAAACCAGCCACCAGCCCAAAGCCCAAGGAAATAGATACCTACACCCACGATGAAAAAACCCGCGCAAACATTCCGCCTGTGGGCATGGCGCAGTATGACACTGGTGAAAACTCCGAAAAGAAATACGAATATGACCCGCACATAGACCCTTCTTTGCAATGGGCTGGAAAAGCCGAAGGAACGTCTTTTACTGTTCCAACATCCTCAATTCACATTCATGAAAGCATAAAGCCGCACAAAATTCTTCGCTCGGTGCAAACAATAGGCGATGACTACGCCGATGTTCAGCCAGATTTATTTGAATCTGACTCTGAAAGGGCAAGACGGCGGAATGACGCAATCGAGTTCTATCAACACAAGAATAAATGGACCAACCGCCTCATTGCTGGCGATAGTCTTGTGATCATGAATTCTTTGCTCGAAAAGGAAGGCATGGCGGGACAGGTGCAAACGGTCTACATTGACCCGCCTTACGGGATAAAATATGGTTCCAATTTCCAGCCATTTGTGAATAAACGGGATGTGAAGGACAGATCGGACGAAGATCTATCTTCCGAACCTGAAATGATAAAGGCGTTTAGGGACACTTGGGAATTGGGGATACATTCGTATCTGTCATATTTGCGGGATAGGCTCCTGCTGGCAAAGGAGTTGCTCTGCGAATCTGGTAGTGTTTTTGTGCAGATAAGCGATGAAAATATACATCATGTTCGGGAAATTTGCGATGAGGTTTTTGGCGTGGAAAATTTTTGTAGTATAATTAGCTATGCTACAGCGAGTGGATTTACAACAAACACGCTTAGCAGGGCAGGTGATTATATCGTATGGTATTCAAAAAAATACAATGCGGTAAAGTATCATCAATTATTTATGGACAAGACGGATGCTGTGGATGTCTCTAGGTATGATCAAGTTGAACTTGCAGATGGTGAACGTAGGCCTATGACGCAACAGGAACGAAAAGGAGAAATGGATATTCCTATTAATTCAAAAGCTTTTATTCTTGGTGATATTACAAGCCAGGGAGGAACAGGAACACCAACGCCGTTTATATTTGAAGGGAAAGAATATAATCCTATTGAAAGTAGACATTGGACAGTAACTTATCCGCAGGGAATGGAAAATTTAGTAAAAGCAAACCGTATTGTCTCTACAGGAACAAAACTAAATTATGTTAGGTATGTAGATGACTTTCCTGTAAGACCTATAAATAACCTATGGACAGATATTTTTGGTAGCGTCAAAAATCGTTCTGATCCTAAAATTTATGCTGTGCAAACTGGTACTCCAGTCACCCAGCGTTGCATCCTTATGACTACAGATCCAGGTGATCTTGTGCTTGACATCACCTGCGGAAGCGGAACCACCGCATACGTTGCCGAGCAATGGGGACGACGTTGGATAACGTGCGACACTTCCCGCATTGCCATCACTTTGGCAAAAAAGCGACTCATGACCGCGACATTCGACTATTATAAACTTTCCCATCCCGAACAAGGTGTATCAAGCGGCTTCATTTACAAAACCGTTCCCCACATAACCCTTAAATCAATTGCAAACAACGAACCGCACAAAGAGGAAACGCTTTATGATCAGCCAGAAATCGAAAAACACAAGGTTCGCATTTCAGGGCCTTTCACCGTGGAGGCTCTTCCGGCTCCGGTAGTAACACCTCTTGCAATCGAGGGTGAAACTCCCGCTCCGTTCTTTCACGAAAACGCCGCAAAAAAACAATCGGACTGGATGCAGGAATTACAGGCGACGGGTATACTGGGTCAGGGCGGGAAGCGGATTCATTTTTCCAGGGTAGAAGCCTTGGACGGCTCAAAATTCCTACACGCCTGTGCCGAAACTAAAGAGCCTGAAAGTCGTCATGCTGTTATCTGCTTTGCCGGGGAGACGCATCCTCTTGACAAGCGTATGGTAAGCCAAGCACTGGACGAAGCGGAAAACATAAGACCCAAACCAGCCTATATCATTTTTGCGGCATTCCAGTTCGATCCATTTGCCGCAAAACTTATAGATGATACCAAATGGCGAGACATTACCCTGCTAAAAGTCCAAATGAACACAGACCTTATGACCGCCGATCTAAAAAAGAAAAGCTCTGGTAGTCAAAGTTTCTGGCTAATAGGGCAGCCCGACGTTGAATTTGTCAAAATCACCAAAGGGGAGAACAAGGGCAAGTATAAAATCAAGGTCAAAGGATTCGACTATTACGATGTTAGAAAAGGTGTGGTGAATTCCGGCGGTACGGACAAAATCGCAATGTGGATGCTTGATATTGATTATGACGGAATGTCCATTGAACCCAAACAGGTGTTTTTCCCAATGGAAGGAAAGAACGGGGGATGGGACAGACTGGCAAAAACGCTCAAGGCCGGAATCGATCATGACCTTATCGAAAAATACCGCGGAACGGAATCCTTGCCATTTGATGTAAAGGAAAACTCGCGAATAGCCGTTAAAATCGTAGACGACCGCGGAATAGAGAGTTTGAAAGTAATTTCGGTAGGCGAAAGTGGCTAAGGACGCACTTCAGGCTGAAAATGCCGTTTACGACAATATACATTCCGTTCTTGTTTCTGCCCGAAAAAAGGTACATTCCGCCATCAATTTTGCCATGGTGGAAGCCTATTGGGAAATTGGCCGCCAAATTGCGGAAGCCCAGAAAACCCAGCGGGCCGAGTATGGGACAAAACTAATACCATACCTTGCAAAGCGGTTAACCAAGGAATTTGGAAAGGGTTTTACGGAAACGAACCTTAGATATATGCGCCAGTTTTATTCGACGTTCCCAATTCGTCACGCACTGCGTGACGAGTTAAGCTGGACGCATTACCGCATGTTAATGAAAATAGACAATGCGCCAAGGCTGGAATTTTATCTTAGGGAATGCGCCGAAAGCAACTGGAGTTCACGCCAGCTTGAACGGCAAATAAACTCTTTCTTCTATGAGCGTCTTCTTGCCACCCAGAAGGAAAGCAAGGATAGCGTAAAGAACGAAATTTATACAACGGAGCCAAAGACAGACCCCGATTATATTTTGAAGGATCCTTACATTCTGGAATTCCTCGATCTAAAAGAAACTACTAAATACCATGAAAGCGAAATTGAGCAAGCTCTGATAAACAAATTGCAAGAATTCCTTCTTGAGCTGGGAAAAGGCTTTTCTTTTGTCGCAAGGCAAAAGCGCATTACCATCGAAGGCGACCACTATTATGTCGATCTTGTTTTTTACAACTACATACTCAAATGCTTTGTGATTATTGATTTGAAAACTGGCAAATTATCCTATCAAGATATTGGACAAATAGACTTTTACGTCCGTTATTTTGACGATCAAGTTAAGCTACCTGAAGACAACCCCACTTTGGGCATTATTTTGTGTGCGGAAAAGAATGAAACGATGGCAAAATATTCTGTGCTATCCGATAAGGACAACTTGTTTGCCTCAAAATACATGCTTTATCTTCCTACGGAAGAGGAATTGAAAATGGAACTGGAACGCGAGCGGGCTTTTATCGAAAGCAGGTTGAAGGAAGGCGAAAATGGCTAAAATAGATCAGTTAATTATCAATTCCCCATATGAAGAACCAAAGGAACATTGGAGCTACAATCCTAACAGCCTGTCTTTTGATCGCATTCCTGGGCGGCGTTCGGCGGGATATTTTATCGCTGGGCAGGGTAGCAATCAGTACAACGATTTAGGCGAATTCAAACAAATTCCTTTGGTCAACGAAATTCGCAAACGGGTGAAAATATGGCGAAACAGCAAATACCCTGGAATAACAAGTGTTACAAGAAAACTGCTGGAACATTGGTATCTAAAAGATGTGCGTAATTTCCCTTTCTTTTTCTGCCAATTGGACGCAATCGAAACCCTTATCTGGTTTGCGGAAGCCCCAGACACTGAAAAGACGGGGCTTGACATAAAAGGCGACGGTGGAGCGTTTAAGCGTATTTGCACGAAACTTTGCACAGGCGGCGGCAAAACAACCGTCATGGCGATGCTGGTTGCATGGCAAATTTGCAACAAAGTTTCTTACCCTCAAGACAAACGGTTTTCAAAAAACGTCTTCATAGTGGCTCCTGGTCTTACGGTTCGTAGCCGTTTGCAGGTTTTGCAAACAGGCGACGACAATAACTATTATTTCGAATTCAACATCGTTCCCCCTTCATTGCTCGATAAGCTGCATCAAGGCAAAGTGATTATTAATAACTGGCAAGCACTTTCATGGGAAGATGGGGAAGCCCTTAAAAAAAAGAAATCGGTGGACAAACGTGGCCCAAAAAGTAACGAAGCCTATGCCCGTCAGGTTTTGGGAGCCATTTCAAAAGCGCAAAATATATTGGTCATTAACGACGAAGCGCACCACGCATGGCGACGCAATCCAGAAATTAAAGAGAGATTATCAAGAGAGGAAAAGGAAGCCGAAAGGGAAGCCACAATATGGGTAAGCGGTCTTGATCGTATTCATGCCGCACGAAGAATATTGGCCTGTTACGATTTTTCAGCCACTCCCTTTGCTCCGTCTGGTAATAGAAACGATTCCGAGGCTCTTTTTACATGGATAGTAAGCGATTTTGGCCTAAATGACGGCATTGAATCGGGTCTTGTTAAGACCCCGCGCATTGTAATTCGCGATGACAATACGCCAAGTGCAAAAACTTATCGTTCAAAGTTATACCACATATATGCAGATGAAACGGTAAAAAACAACGTTAATCATGCAGCCAAACCAGAAGCCCCGCTCCCAGATCTTGTTATTCAGGCATACAATCTTTTGGGTGCCGATTGGTTGGAGACGTTCAGATCATGGAAAGCCCAAGGCTCGGAAATCCCACCGGTAATGATTACCGTTGCCAATCTTACCGAAACCGCAGAACGTATTGAGTATGCGTTTAAGACCAAGCAAATTCTAATCGATGAATTGTGCGATATTGAATTCTTACGACACATTGATTCAAAAAAATTAAAACAGGCTGAAACAGAAAATATATCCATTGAGGAAGACGAAACAGAGGGAAAACGAAAATTTACCCAGAAAGAGCAAGGCGCAGTATTGCGGGAGACGGTGAACACCGTTGGTCAGATTGGCAAACTTGGCGAGCAAATCCGCAATGTAATATCCGTTGGTATGCTTACTGAAGGATGGGATGCGAAAACCGTAACCCACATTATGGGGTTGCGGGCTTTTTCAAGCCAATTATTATGCGAACAGGTGATCGGTCGCGGTCTTCGCCGTTCGTCCTATGAAATCGGGGAGAATGGTTTGTACACTCCAGAGTATGTGAATATTTTCGGCATACCGTTTTCTTTTCTCCCCCATGAAGGGGACGGCACCGAAACAAATAAGCCAAAAAATCCCAAATTTCAAGTTTCCGTTAACCATGAAAACGCCCAATACGAAATATCCTGGCCCAACATTGCCCGTATAGATCACGAATTAAATCCCCTGCTTGCGTGGACATTTCTAAAATAAAACCGCTAACTCTTGATGCCTCGAAAACACGAATAAGTGCGGAACTTGCGCCGTTTCTTGACGGCCAGCCTTATTTAACGAATTGCACACAGATTGATCTTGAAAAATTGGAAAAACATTTGCGTATGCAGGAAATTATTTTTAAGACTTCTGTCCGTGTGTATGAAAACATGAAATATGGATGGAAGGATAAGGGAACTCCGTATGTTTTGCTTGGCCAGGTATTCCGTTGGGTTGAACGCTACCTCGAATCCGACACAATAATAATCGAACCTGTGTTGTTTGTAGGCAAAGATTCTTTGAAAAAAAGAATTATGTATATGCTAAACATGAATAAAATCGTTCAACATTTGTGTGAATCCCTTGAATGCCAAATGACCTCTAAGTTGGTGCCTTATTTCAGCCCAGGCGGTAAAACCCGTTCCACAGGCGATATGCCTACTTGGTGGACTACCAAATATTGCGAACCGTTAAAGAAATCACACATAAGCCATTGCGTATTTGACAGCACATGGGAAGCCACGGAAGCTTACAAAATTGAAAAGAATCACCATGTAACTTCGTTCGCTAAAAATGACCATTTGGGTTTTGGCATTCTTTATACCTATGAAGGTATTTCGCATCATTACTATCCCGATTTTCTCATCAGACTTGACAATGGCAAGACCCTTGTTCTGGAAATCAAAGGGCAAGACAGTCCCCATGTGCAGGAAAAACTCCGCGCTCTTGCTGAATGGATAGATGCTGTCAACTCTTTGATGGAATACGGTGAATGGTGTAGTGACATTTCCTATAATGTTGCTGATATTGATGGGATAATAGCGAAACATATTGGTTCTGATTTGTAACTTTTCTTAATTTCAAAATCAATGCTGGGGATCTGACTTTCGAATTTAAGAAGCCGCCTACCGCGCTATTTACGTTAGGCAGTCGGCTTTTCGCTCACTCATAATCAAAAAACCTGTCGCATTTCCGTTTCACCGCCGCCCACTGGGGAACCGGCCTATCGCTTCTGCGCTCCTTTTTCCGGTTGTAAAGCCGAATATCCTTCGGTGTCACAAGCTCCATTTCCCATGCAAGCGCCACCATCTCGGTACGGTTGTGCACGTGAAAAGCGGCATACAGACTGTAGAGGTGGCTGTAAACCGTTCTTCTTGACACGTTCAGGGCTTCCCCGATTTGGCCAGGGGTAAGCCCGCAGCACAGCATGATTAGGCATTCCTTCTGCCGCCTGGTCATTTTGTTTTTGGTGTCGGGCCATTCCCCGCAACTGTCAATCAGGCTTTGCACCTTCGGCGCAATATACGGCTTGCCCTCACTTACAATCCGAAAGCCGCGCTTGAATTCCCCGTATCCTTCCCACAGGTGAAGGTATGACTTCGCCCCTTCCCAGATGAACCACGGGGCGTTGCTCAAAGGAAAGTCGTGGAGGGAAACCACGGCGATGTTCAGCTTGGGGAACAGTTTTAGCAATTCACATATTCTGCGGGGCGTGCCGTTTTGGTAAAACCAGCTGTCGATGATTACCAGCCGCGGTTTCCTGTCGCAGATAACCGTATTCAGAGCGTCGTTTTTCCTGCTGGTAACGGTCACATCCTCAAAGCCCATTCTTTCAAGCCACGCCTTGAACTCCGCGTGAAGCCCCGTCGCCCCGGTCACCGCCAACGTTCCGGCCATTATTTCCCCTCCACGGTGCCATGCCAGACCACGTTTTTCCGGCTTGCCCTCGAACAGGGGCACGGCAAAGACAGGGCATATAAAGCCTTGCCGTATGGTTTCGCCTTTTTTGCCTCCGGCCATCGTTTCCCCCCGATGGAATCGGGCTTTTCGCTCATCCGACTCAAGACGGAATCCCCCTTAGTTTGCGCATCCGTGCCGCCAAATTTTCCCGCTCCCCGCCGCTTTTCGGCCTAATCGGCGGGTGCCTGTCAAGCCAATTTTTTTCGGCGGCTTTGCGATCCGCATCGGTTCCGTCGGGACATATGCCGGCCATCTTTTTCCCGATGACG
>Ga0209755_10006657_pt1 | contig 12699 bp, 16 predicted proteins | sample TergutCo191P1_FD_187301 | JGI IMG/M metagenome (GOLD analysis project Ga0209755, IMG submission 187301) | Cornitermes sp. P1 segment gut microbial communities from Petit-Saut dam, French Guiana - Co191P1 (SPAdes) (version 2) | ecosystem: Host-associated > Arthropoda: Insects > Digestive system... | reverse complement strand
ACAATACCATCAAGTGTGACGAGTATCGGTGAAGGTGCGTTCGTTAGTTGCAGCAGCTTGACCAGTATCACAATACCATCAAGTGTGACGAGTATCGGTTATAATGCGTTCTCTGGTTGCAGCAGCTTGACCAGTATCACAATACCATCAAGTGTTACGAGTATTAGCAGTGGTGCGTTCTTTGGTTGCAGCAGTTTGACCAGTATCACAATACCGTCAAGCGTTACGAGTATCGGTGGTTATGCGTTCTCTGACTGCAGCAGCTTGACCAGTATCACAATACCATCAAGCGTTACGAGTATCGGTGCTTATGCGTTCTATGGCTGCAGCAGCTTGACCAGTATCACAATACCATCAAGTGTTACGAATATCGGTGGTGGAGCGTTCAATGGCTGCAGCAGCTTGACCAGTATCACAATACCATCAAGTGTTACGAATATCGGTGGTGGAGCGTTCAATGGCTGCAGCAGCTTGACCAGTATCACTATACCATCAAGTGTAACGAGTATTGGTAATAATGCGTTCAATGGTTGCAGCAGCTTGACCAGTATAACAATACCAACAAGCGTAACGAGTATCGGCGATGGTGCGTTCTCTGGTTGCAACAGCCTGACCAGCATTACAATACCATCAAGCGTTACGAGTATCAGTGATAATGCGTTCTATGGCTGCAGCAGCTTGACCAGTATCACAATACCATCAAGCGTGACGAGTATTGGCGATTGGGCGTTCATTGGTTGCAGCATCTTGACAACTGTTTTTTATGGCGGAGCGAATAACGATGCCTTGAGCGATATATCAATTAGTTATTTCGGTAACTATTACTTAATAAATGCCACCATTTACTGCTATTCTGAAACGCATCCGGGGACGGCGAACACGCATTGGAGGTATGTGAACGGAGAGCCAACTGTGTGGAATTAAATTAACCTACTGATTATTTAATAATGAACAAAGCGGGCTGCGCAAATACCTTTCAGGGTTATTCGGTGTGGATCACGTACAATGCCACACCAAAGTGTGCGTTGCAGACGGTCACAGCCGTTTATGACCCCGACAGGGATTTGCGCAGCCCGTATTTAATAATTATTGAATATTATTAGGTAAAATAATATCATACAGACAACATGTTAAAAAAAATCATCCTAATTCAATTGGCGCTATTATTCCTCTGCCTGACAAACTGTAACAGTAAACCGGCAGCGTTAAAGGCCGTATATAAAAAAGACTTTCTCATTGGAAATGTCATTAACCATGTGTACATGAGCGGAGGGCATTTTGATCTTCTAAAAAAACATTTTAATACCGTAACATGCGAAAACGAAATGAAGCCTGAAAACCTCGCTCCCTTAAGCAAAAGCGGCGAGTACAAATGGCAGATGGCAGACAGCATGGTGAATAAAATGAAAGAGAACGGTATCCAGGTACACGGGCATACGCTTATTTGGCATTCGCAGACGCGCACGTGGATGACTTCCGGCTCTCCGCAGGAAGCAAAAGAGAATATGATAAACCATATCAACACTGTACTGGATCATTTCAGGGGCAAAGTTGTTTCATGGGATGTAGTAAACGAAGCGATGGCGGATGGTATTACAGATCCTTCGGACTGGAAAAGCTGCCTGCGCGCTGAAAGCGGGTGGTATAAGACTCTTGGACCGGATTATGTGGAACTGGCGTTCAGAACCGCGCGTCAGGCTGATCCGGAAATAATTCTCTATTATAACGACTACGGTTTAAATGACTGCAATAAAGCCGCCGCAGTAAGAAATATGGTTAAAGACATTAATGACAGATACAAAGCCGAAGGAAACAATCGCAGCCTTATAGACGGCATAGGCATGCAGGGGCATTACGGGCTTTGGCTGAATGTCAATGATGTGCGCGCTTCTCTGGAAATGTTTAAAGAAACCGGAGTTGAAATATCCATTACCGAACTGGACATTGAATCCCGCCTTACAAACAGCAGGGAATGGGGCGTTAACAGAAATACCGTAATGCCGCAGGAGCAGGCGCAGCAGCAGGCAAAACTTTACGCGCAACTTTTCCGTCTTTTCAGGGAATACAAAGACACAATAGCGCGTGTAACTTTCTGGGGAATGGATGATAAAAATAGCTGGAAATCAATAGGCAACCCCTGTCTTTTCGACGGGGAACTCAATCCAAAACCCGCTTTTTTCGCGGTTTCCAATCCTGATGAATATTAAATTACGATGATATGCTCTGTTGATCTGTTCGTTCTTTCTTGTTTATATATATTCCATAAAAAATACCAATAATTCCTACAAATGACAAAGGTCCTAAAAAACCTATAATAACCATTAAAGCCTGTTCCATGTTATTTCTCCTCAAATATTGTCACAAGAATGACCCCAAGAGCCGCCCCGACTCCCGAAGCTATTATACCCGCAACCAGTAAAGTTGATTGCGGTACATCTCCTTTAATAATGGTGCCAAGTACAAGACTTGCAAAACTTAATTTTGTAACATCAAGTATCAGTTTACCAAGATTTAGAAAAAAAAGACGCAATTTATTTCTTTTTGCTATTTTTTTATTATCGTCCATGTATATGCAATTTTATATTAGATATTAACAATAGTAAAGTAATATTGATCGCAGCGGTGATTGGTATTTACATAAAAAAAGACCGGTTACCCGGCCTTTTTTTTACCATGCTTTACATTAACCCATATCGTTAAAGCGTTCCATGGGTGATACAATTTCTGTTACGCGCACGCCGAAGTTTTCATCAATAACTACAACTTCGCCTTTGGCAATTAATTTATGGTTTACAAGAATATCAACAGGCTCGCCTGCAAGTTTGTCCAACTCTATAATTGTGCCTTCGCCCATGCCCAGTATTTCCTTGATGAGCTTGCGTGTGCGGCCAAGTTCTACGGTCATCTCCATGAATACATCCATGATTAGACCGATATTGCCTGATTCATGGGCGCCCAATTGAGGCTGCATTAAATTGGGGAATTGTATAGGCTGAACATTTGTAGGACCCAGGTTCGGCATTCCCATGCCTGGCATACCCATTCCCATGTTTGGCATTTGCATTCCCGGCATTCCCATACCCATGCCCATATTTGGCATTTGCATTCCGGGCATTCCCATTCCCATGTTGGGCATCTGCATACCCATGTTGGGCATCCCCATATTGGGAGCATGAGCATTTGGCTGACCCACCCCGGCATTGGCGGAGGAACCGCCGCTTAAACCGTGGGAAATATCAGTGGCCGGATTAGAACCTAAAACTTCCCAAATCTGATGGGTCATACCATCGCCCATATCAAGGCTGTATGTCATAACGGCAAAATCACCGGCGGGAAGCGCGGCGGCGGCTTTTGGCACATTAGCGGCGGAAGGGGAAGAGGCTACAATGGATTTATTGCCTGTTTTGTCTGTAAGGGCGGTTATCTGTGTTCCAACCATCTGGGAAACAACCTCTCCTATAACGGACATTGCCATTTCATCAAGCTGGATATCAGTTTCCTTGGTCATCAGGCTTGCTATGGCTTTCGCTGACTCTTCAGAAAAAATAAATAAGTGTTCACCGGGAAATCCGGAAGTATAATTTGCGGAAACAACAGTTACCATGCTGGGAAGCGTCATCAGGTAATTATCCCGGGACATTGCATCAACCTCGGGACCCATGAGCGTTACATTGGTGCCGGTAAGAGCGGAAAGGTTGGATGAAAGAGCGTTATTTACCGAAGAAAAGAATTTTTCAAGAGCTCCTTTATCAAAATTGACAACAGCCGCAGGAGCCGCCGCTGCGGGAGCTTTACTGCCGCCTTTGGAACCTCCCATAGCCGAAGAATCTACGCCTGATAATAATGCGTCTATCTCATCCTGTGAAAGTGCGCCGTCGCTCATAATTCATCTCCTTCAGATACGAGCTCTTCAAATTCTTCCTGTCCAAGCTCGGCTATTTTCTGTGTAATTTGAACCGCCATTTTCTTTCCGATAACGCCGGGGCGGCACAGAAACTTTTTCCTTGAGCCGATATTTAGTGAATAGGGATCGCCAATGCGGGTATTATAAAGCCGGACTACATCCCCAATCTGTAAGGAAAGCACGTCCCGGACAGGCACGTTTATCTTTCCAATTTCGGCCGTTATATTAACATCGACTGAAGCGAGCTTCTCCTTTAGTACATTGAGATTCTCGGTGGTAGCGTTTCTGCGGACGGAAGAATACCAGAACTGAGCGGATAATTTTCCGATGATTGGCTCGATAGTAAGATAGGGGATACAGAAATTCATCATGCCTTCTACATCGCCGACCTTGGTTTCAAGCGTTACCAGCACAACCATTTCCGTGGGAGGCACAATCTGCGCAAACTGCGGATTTGTATCGATCTGTCCAAGGCGCGGCCGCAGATCGATAACTGTCGTCCAAGCTTCGCGCATATTTCCCAGAATACGGACAATAATCCCTTCCATTACAGACTGCTCAATATCGGTAAGCTCATGCTGGGATTTTGTTCCCTCGCCCGTGCCGCCGAAAAGACGGTCAATAATGGAAAAAGTGATGGCAGGGTCAATTTCAAGAATGGCGTTCCCTTTCAGGGGGTCCATATTGATAATAGCCAAAGTGGTAGGAGTGGGAATTGAGCGGATAAACTCTTCATAAGTCAGCTGATCTACGGAGGCTACATGCACATGAACCATGCTCCGAAGCTGGGCGGAAAGGCTCGTGGTAGTTAAACGGGCAAAGGTCTCATGCATTATTGAAACAGTGCGAATCTGCTCTTTTGAAAATTTATCGGGGCGTTTAAAGTCATAGATTTTTATTTTACGGCTGTCCGCAGCCGGCCTGAAATCCTCAGGCTCGGTATCTCCTGCGTTTATCGCGGTTAATAACTGGTCTATCTCATCCTGTGACAGAACTTCTGTCATATTATCCCCTCTTGACCATTTAAATTAAATATCCAACCGCATATCCTTCTTTTTAACAGAATATATACGGTCAGATTAAATAATAAACCTATAACCTGTTCTTGACAAGCTCGATTTAATAAGCTTCCATCACGTCCAATTTATTAAACAGAATGATTCGCGCTCTTGCTGTATCCAGAAAACGGGTATTCAACTGCTCGCGGATTTCTCTTTTCAGTTCTTCTTCTCTTTCGGGAGCAAGTTCAACGGCGGATTTACTGGTAAAATAACGACGTAAAAAGTCTCGCATTTCATACTGACGGCTGTTCAATTCAGAAGCCGCAAGCTGATCATTCAAATCATATCCGATAATCACTTCTACAGTTACTGTTGAACTGTTCGGGTAATCACTGGTTCTTGTTGTAATGGATCCAAGCAGGGTATACATGGCGTATTCAGCGCGTTTGCCTATATACGGTGAGGAAGGATCGGAAATTACCGTCTGTGTTTTTCCGCCTTTATTCATAATGCTATAGGTAATAACTGATACAGTAACTATAAAAATCAGCGCGCCTATGCCAATTGCCACAAACTTTAGGATAGTAGGCAGCAAATTGCCAAGTCCGCCGCCTCTTTTCTTTGAAGAACCGCCGGCTTCCGGAGCCTCACCGCCTTCAAGATCAATATCATCGCTGTCTGACATTCCAAAAACCTCCCTGAAAACAATTATATTTCAATATATGAAAAATTTACACGTTCCTGTAGTATCATCGGCGTATTTTACGAATGGTTTTAGGGAAAATGAAACACAGGCTCAGATTAATTGGGAGGTGAATATTTCAGCGATATATGGTAATATAATATATGATTAAAACGATTTTAGCGTTTGGGTATGTGATTCTTTCAATGATACTTTATTTTCCTTTAGGCTTAATTGGAATTGTTTTTCGTTTACTGAGGTTCAAAAAGCTGACAGCCCGTTTTGTTCACTGGTTTGGTTATACCTGGTCACGATCAATGATCAAAGTTATAGGATGTACGGTAACTGTCACAGGCGTTGAAAATATTCCCAAAGAGGGAGGCGTTTGTTTTGTCAGCAATCACGACGGATACTTCGATATTATACTGTTATTTGCCTATAGCGGACGGCTGATAGGATTTATCGCGAAAAAGGAACTTTTATTTATACCTCTCCTTAATTGCTGGATTTATATGGTTGGCGGATTATTTATTGACCGGAAAAACGGCAGAAAAGCAATCCGTACAATCAACAAGGGCGTAGAACGTATTAAATCCGGCGGCAGTTTGGTCATTTTCCCTGAAGGACACCGTTCCAAGGGAAAAGGTTTACAACCTTTCCACCCCGGTTCCCTGAAACTTGCGACCATGGCAGAAGCGCCTATAGTGCCTGTCGCCATAAAAGGCACCTATGAAGTTTTTGAAAAAGACCTTCGTGTAAAATCCACAGAGTTGAAACTTACATTCTGCGAGCCTATCGAAACAGCCGGCATTCCAACAGCCGACAGAAAACTGGTTCTTTCTGATAAAATCTATTCAGTAATTAAAGAGAAACTGGAAACATAAACCTTATAATAGCGCTATCAGTTTATCTACTTCATCTTCATTTGTCGCCCAACTGCAAACCAGGCGTATAACAGAATTATCGTCATCAACTTTTTCCCAAACATGAAATATAAAATATTTTTGAAGTTCAGCTATTTTCCTGTTTGATAAAACAGGGAATATTTGATTGGTCGGCGAAGGAGATCTCATTGTATATCCCTTGTCAATAAAGGCTTTCGCAAGTCTTTGCGCGGCAGTATTTGAACATTTCGCAAGATCAAAGTAAAGATCATTTTCAAAAAGCGTTTTAAAGCAGCTTCCAATCAGAGCGCCCTTTGCAAGCATAGCGCCATGCTGTTTAAGATAATAGCGAAAATCCTTTTTAAGATTTTCATTGACAATGCAGAGAGCCTCGCCCAAAGGGCTTCCGTTTTTTGTCCCGCCAATATAAAACGCGTCGCACAGTTTTGCCATGTCTTCAGGCTTAACATCCATACCATTACTCGCTAACGCTGTCCCAAGCCTGGCTCCGTCAATAAAAAAATAACAATTAAACTTTTTGCAGATATTAAACAAATCTGTAAGTTCCTGTTTAAAATAAACAGTGCCTTTTTCCGTCGATTGGGAAATATAAACAAGCTTTGGCCTTACCATATGTTCATCGGTATGGGCATTGCAAACCGCCGCAATATCAGACGGTAATATTTTTCCGTCTTTGTTAACGGCGCTCAGAATCTTGTTGCCATTATGTTCTATTGCCCCGCATTCATGTCCCAATATATGACCGCTGTCAGCCGCTATAACCGCATCGACAGAAGCAAGAGCTGAATTGATTAAAACCAGATTTGCCTGCGTTCCGCCGCATAAAAAATGAATGTCAGCGTTTCGAAGATCAAACCGTTTTTTTATCAATTCCTTTGCCTGCGTACAGATGTCATCTGTTCCATAACCGTTCAACTGCGTCCTTGATATTTTCAATAACTCATTGAATATTTTTTCATGTCCCAACTCTGAATAATCGTCTTTAAATGAATACATTTTTTTTCCTTATGCCTTCAACAATAACATAAGAAAACAAATACTTCTATAATCATCCCTATGGATATTTTTTACGCGATATTTTACTTTCCTAATTGTTTTACTATTTGTGATCGATTGCAGTCTGTATGCTGTTCATGTAACCTAACCATGGAGCTGTTGACAAAATCATGCAAATTTCATAGGCTTTATCCGTAAGACAGGCACAAATGACCTGTTGTTTAAGACACGCTCCCCGGTTGTGTAATGGACAAAAGGGGAGTATACTTAAAATAGAAAATCGTAAGTCTATATATAATATGGATTTACGTGATACCACCCTTTTCAAAGGGCGTATCTAAATCACTTATAAACGACAACGACACATGAAACGACAGATGCCGTTTTGGATGTCGCTTATAAGGAACTGGATATGCTCGATGCCCTGCCTTATTCAATCTTTAAAAGATCGAATCGTCCCTATTACTTTGTTTCATTCAAGAATGAAATCACAGGGAAGTATCTACCTGCAATCAGTACTAAACAGGCAACCAAAACTGCGGCATTAAAAACAGTTTTGGAATGGCTTCGAACTGGTATACCGCAAAAAGGCGATACTGTAATCAGTTTGAAATTATTAACCTTACGAACTCTCTTTAAAGAATCTGAAATAACTCAAGAAGATGCCGCTTTTTTTATTGAAGATTTAAAGCAACGTAAACTGATAAAGTCCGCTGTTTTTATTGGAAGCAAACAGGACCGCGAATTCGGTCAATTCCTTGAAGATTGTTGGACTTGGGAAAGGTCAGAATATATCTCTGAAAAACTACGGCGTGATCACAGTATCCATAAAACATACGCCAAAAGCCAATTGCTCTCTGCTAAGAAATATTGGCTTCCTGCATTTACCGGAAAGACCCTTGGAGGTCTTACCAGAGATGACATTGAGGAATTTATAAAAAGCTTCAAGGTAATGCAAGTCTCAGCGGCGCGGAAAAACCAGATATTAAAAGCCGGGTTAGTCCCTTTAAAATGGGCTTATAAAAAACGCCTGATAGATGATAATATAGGAGCAGGGCTGACAATGTTTTCCGGTGAGGATGCAGAAAGAGTAATTCTTACGCCGGAGATTGCCAAGTCCTTGTTTACCAAAACATGGATTGATGACCGTGCCCGCTTAGCGAATATGCTGGCTATGGTAACAGGAATGAGAGCAGGAGAGTTGCAAGGTTTGAGGCTTCAGGATATGGAAGTGATTGTATTTATGTACACCATTCATGGAATTATCAAGACGGTTTAAAACCTCCTAAGAATAATAAACCCAGAACCGTTGAAGTTCCTTTCCCTTTTCTTATTAAAGAGTTAATGGATTTGGCATCAAAGAATCCTCATGGCTGCACTATGGATAGCTTCATTTTCTGGAGTAAAGCGATGGAAGAAAAGCCAATGGAAAGCCCGTTATTCCTTGAGGCTCTTAGAGATGCTTTAGTAAAAACAGGAATTAATGAGAAGGAAGCTGTAAAGTTTACTTTTCATGGTTGGCGGCACTATTTTACGTCTTATATGAAGGATAAAATTAATGAGAAGCTGTTCCAGTCTCAGACCGGGCATAAATCACTTGCCATGCTCAATCATTATGGCGAACACAGGATTATTGGGGACAAAGAGAGAATTCAAGCTGCACAGCTTGAGATTTTTGGCAGGTTACTGCCAGAAGGTTGTAATTATTAAGGAGTTGCATATTATGGAAACAAACAGTAGTGGTATATCAATAAATGAAGAATTAGATGGTCTAAAAGTTAGTTTCCTAATGACAGGAAACAATATCTCTTTAGATATTTACTATCAAAATAACCTTATTTTTCAACAAGTATTTTCTGACAAAAATAACAAGATACCAGAAATAATTAAAGATTTTCCAACAGAAAAGAAAACCGAATATCTTATGACTCTTCTGGAAAAAAGCACAAAATTAATGTATAAATTAGATTGTTTTAGAGCAGGCGCAATAGTTCATATTTGTAATATTTTTAATGAGTTAACAACAACCAATAATTATGATCTTCTTAATAAGAATATCTCTCCAAAGCCTTTATGGTTTTTTGAAAAACTTGAGGTGGAAGGAAAAATAAAAAGAATAAATAATGGAAAATATAAAGTCATTGGTACGATGATTAACTTTATTAAATTTTGTTTTGATGCTGGTTACATAGAGGAAGAAAAAGGAAGTTTAGATGTTTTAACTCCAGAGATACTAATTGAATATATCGAAACCAAGAGAAGCCCTGATACAATAAAAAAATATATTCGTGATTTAAAAGACCCAAAACCTAAGAAAAAATCCGGATAATTCCGGATTTTTTCGGTAATGTGAAAAATTATAACTAGTTTATCCTCCTATAAGAAATTGTTCAGGAGGAATATTTATGAATCAATTACAAACAGAAACTCTGCTTAGTCGGAATGATGCCGCAAAATTTCTTGGCGGTATCTGCTTAACAACTCTACATAGGCTTAAGATTCCAAAGCTTAGAATTCGCCGCAGGGTTTTTTACAGACATGAGGATTTGAAGTGTTGGTTGGTTGAACAAGCCTATGTGACGGAGATAAAAAATGACTAAGGTTGATCTAAGACAGGAACTGACATCAATGGTTGAAGAACTTCATAGAAATGCCAAAAGCGTAAAATTTGGCGAGGTTGTTCTTTTGTTAAGAATTCATGATTCAAGAATAATTTCTGTAACAAATTCAATTACTCAAAACATTATAGAAAAGAGAGGTGATAAAAATGTTCAAATGTAAAAAATGTGGAAATTTCTCGATTTCTCCAAGTATAAAATGTAGTCACTGTTTTACTCCAGGAACATTGGAACTTACAATAAATCCACAAAAAATGCTCCCAAAACTAGCTTCTGAAAAAGAGTTTACTACAATAAGCACAGGTTTTAACAATGTCGATAACCTTATAGGTGGCGGTGCGAGAACGAGTAGTATAAAATTTATGGCTGCTTCTCCTGGTGTTGAAAAATCAACATTTTGTTTTCAATTATCAGCTTATCAAAAAATGACAGGAAAAAAAATATATTATTTCACCATAGAAGAGACCAATGAACTTATTAAAGCACGAGCAGAACGGATAGGTATTAGTGATTTTTTACTTCAAATATTTTTTAACAAAGACATCAGAGAAATTTCTGATATAGTAAGATGTGACCCGCCGAATGTGTTGATAATCGATTCAATACAATCAACAATCGGCTCCAATGAATATCGATTGTCTACAATTGCGCTCTCCACAGTAATGTTACAACTTCGAAAAATTACAAATATGTATGGAATATCAACATGGATTATTGGGCAAGTAAACAAAGATTTGAAATTTTCTGGTCCACAATCATTAAGCCATTACTGTGATGTTTTCATTGAAGTCAAAAAAGGGCTTAATAGCGAGGTGGTATTTACAACTCCTGAAAAAAATAGATTTGGTGCCACTGATAAAAGAGCGATTTTCAGGATGACAGAAAAAGGACTGATAGAGAAAAGCGAAGAAGAAACTGGTTATATTCTACGACACTCGTTACCATCTATCATTGGTGTCTCTGCTTTTGTTTTAAAAACAGCTAATGATTTTACAACAGATGAAATAACAGTTACAACAAATCAAAAGAATAAAAATGTGCTTGTTGGTAGTTCAAATAACCATGCTGTATTCCTTACAACAATAATAAATCAATATTTTGAAGATTTTGAACCAGGTTTTATTGTAAGAGCAAATCAGGCAGATAAAATTCCGAAATATGCTGACCTTGCTATTTTGATTGGTATTTTATCGGTTTTCTATAAAAAACCAATACCAAGAACAATGGCTTTCATAGCTTCAATAGATGGATCTGGTAGGCTTTTGCCAACGCCTGAAATGGACTCTATGGTAAAGCGTGCAAAGGTTCAAGGGTATTCATGTGTTTTCGGCGCTTCACCTATTGGCAGCCAAACTGCCTCATGGGAAATAGCAGATTCTATATCTAATGTTTGGAAGAAATTAGGGTTTTGAATCTTTATCGGGAGTAGTCTTATCTACTCCCGGTTGAATTTAGGGTAAATAAACACTAATTACCAAGAATTCAACCAAATATTTTATTTTTGAAAGGAGAATGAAGATGAGAATTAAAATTGACAGAAAAAACTTAAAGCATGAATTGGCAAACCATAATTTTTCTTATCGAGAATTGGAAGAAATTACCGACATTAATATTAATCGCTGGAAGCATATACTTAATCAAGGGGGGTATATCAATGATTCCGAATTAAATATTATTCTTAATGTTATCCAATGTGATCGAAAATTAATTATTGATCAAAATTTTCAGATTAAACAAAATACACCGGTAGAAATTGAATTACTGGTTAATAAACTGTACGAAAAACGAAAGGGAGATATACAACCAGTTTATGAAAGTATAATGAGAGATTTTCAAAATAACGGAAAGATTGAAATTTTTATTGGTGAAGCAAACAGACTCTTAGATAAATTATTTTCTGATGATAATTTTAATATTGATCCTTCTTCGGCATTATCATTAATAATTGACTAATTCCAAAAGGAAAGAATATTTTCTGGAAGCCATACAGAGATTGACGAATGTATAATTACAAATATATATAAAGTCATAAACAACAGTGTTCATAATAATTCTGCTCAAAAAGCTCTATCTGTATTCCTCTATTCACTTGTGCTATTTGATACCATATTTTTACATGAAGCAATCGCTTCGGTAACACAATTTTCAACTGAACGTTTTGGTGATAAAGCTGAGCAATATTCTTTATTAACACATAAGACAGAAATCCTACGAAATACACTTATATATCAATTAACCGAAAAAGATTTAACAATGAATGAATCTATGGTTCAAGAGATAGCTGATGAATTGTTGTCAGGAGTTCAGCTTATGCTTTTAGCTTGTTATAAGGTCGGACAGCATATAAATGGCAATCATTTTTCTAGTGAATATGTTAACAGAACGGAATTAAACGCTATCATAACTGAACTTACTCGAATTATTAAAAAAGAACTTTTAATTTTTTTTGTGTAAAACGAAAAATAACTCATAACGGGACTCTGTCTCCGTAGATGAGCGCGAATTGGTTTAACGCTTCTCCCCAATTCCTGATAGGCATTGTCCATCTTTTTGATATTCTTTGCAAGATCATAAAAATCAGTTTCATCGCGGC
>Ga0209755_10006656_pt1 | contig 12700 bp, 4 predicted proteins | sample TergutCo191P1_FD_187301 | JGI IMG/M metagenome (GOLD analysis project Ga0209755, IMG submission 187301) | Cornitermes sp. P1 segment gut microbial communities from Petit-Saut dam, French Guiana - Co191P1 (SPAdes) (version 2) | ecosystem: Host-associated > Arthropoda: Insects > Digestive system >... | reverse complement strand
AACGACAGACAAGTGTAACGCAAGTGCTGTTTCGTCCGGAAAGAATTGTTATAAATGCTCAATGACTCTGAGCTTTGAGAACCTTGCCAGTACTCTTTCTTGCTATTTGAAGCTTAGGCCCGTTTCTTGGGCTAGATGATTTTCCTCCAAATTTCTGTCTCACTTTTGTCGTCTTCATGTCCGTGTCTGCTGCAAATTTACGGAATTCCTCCTATCTCATTTGGACTTTTCCACGGACCTTCTTCCTGCTGAATATCCGTCCATCAATATTTGGGAGATACACAAGTATCATCCACTATTACCACGTGGCCAGCACGCTGTAGCCTTCTGTGCTAATACGGTGTGAAGAATGATTTGTTGGAATGCCGAGCCCTTCCTTACATTGATTTTGTGATGTGCAAATATCCTCGGATGGATAAAATTAATCAAGAAATTACTACAAAACTTACGTTTCAGATTTTTCTTCATTATCTGCTAAAAGCAAGTGAGGTTCGCCAGAATTTTAAGTAATTAATGATCATGAATATTGGCGAGAAATTTATGCAAGTAGTTTCCAGTAGGCCAAACAGAATCCAGCTGCTTTATATCTGTTTGGTATAAACTAAGATTCGCAGGCTGTTATTAAATATTAATTTTTATCATAAATTTTTACAATATTTTGTATTTATACTTAAGACTAAACTTGCTACTAAATTACCGAAATTTATTTGGAGTGTTTATTTATTTTGTTATCAAGCCGAAAACGAAAATACAGATTATGCGTGCCTGCACGTAATTATTTGTGTATTGTACAGTATAAACATGTGTGACTCTTATGCACACATTTATTACTACAGTTACCACAGAGCACTACATTACATTATGTTACTTTACCTGCACATGAAATTCCGCATGACAGCCATATTTTTATTGATTTTGGACATGAAATTGAATACGAAAGTTGTGAGTTGTCTGCAGTTTCCATAGCATTCCTACAACTTTTATGTAACTGCTGTCAGACGTGTTCGAAATACGCTAAGGACAGAGACATGACACAAAAAAGGCACTTCTGGAAAGCGGATATGTTCAACGCTGACTAGATTATATGAGTGGAATAAGATATGCGCAGTTATTGTACGGAACATTTGGTTATTTGCTGTGTGCCAGCACTTTCTAGTTACATCCAAAGTTCCAATTACTATAAAGGCCAAGGGAAGACTGTTTAGCCTACACATTTGCATCATTACCTTGGTAACTTCTCAAAATGCAGATTCATGAAACAATACCATTAAATTATACTTATGAGTTATTCTTCGCTTAATCTCTCTTCCCATGACCAAGTATCCTTGTCGCCGTTAAGCAAATACAATCTGAAATTGTATAAAGCAGTTGATGAATTTTATGTTCGTGGTTCCGTTTCTCGCTGACAGAATTCTTAATAACTGTCCAACGAGATGCAACACTAAGCAGTATATTTATTATTCTTCAAGTTCACTCTACTCTCGATGAAGGGTGTGGTTAGCGCCCGAAACATGTAGAGTGAACTTGCAGAATAATAAATAGACTGCTTAGTGTTGCATCTCGTTGGACAATTACTCAAAATCGTATAAAGCAGATGTATCAGTGGCGTCGTTTTTGAGGAAACAGTCCACCGCTGTTGACGCAGGTTTACCTGCTACCTGCTACTAGTTACCTTTCTTTCACGAACCGTAGAACCCTTAACAAGAAGGCAAAACTTTTTTCAAGCCGTCACAGCGTCACACACCAGAAGAACACCACCATCGTTTACACCGCCACGAAAACCTCAAATATCACAAATATTATATTTTTCTTCTTCTTAAATGGCAACATAGGCTAATGCGGCCCGGGGTGTCTTGTTTTCCAGAGTTATGAGTCATATTTCTAGACGTTAAGTATGCGATTATATAAACTTACAATGAAAATTCTTTCACTGTGTTCGGTTCTTTACTGTTGTGTTACTGCGTGAAAACTGGAAGAAACTTGAGGGGAAAAAATAGGGAAGGTATTTGGCTTTCATAGGGATTAAAGAAAGGAAGAAGAAATGCAAGGAAAAAGAAGTGGATAAAATTGCAGAACAAAGATTACACACACCCCAAGAAGAAATTTCTGTCTGCCTCCCATGTTGACGTCAGTCTTCGACTTTGTGATGTTGACTTAGCACTACAGACTGAACACTTCCTTGTTGAACTTACATTTGTTGTTCACAACTCAGTCATCTTAATAGGTATTATCTGATAAAACAATTGTTGTGTTTCAGTAGTGAGAAGTAAAATCTTAGATGTTCTAGTAAATACTTTGTCTTAACAATTTCGGAAGGAATACAACGACTGTTTACTGCAGTTTTTTGTGGTCTCCGTTGCTGTTAACGTGACGAAACATTTTAAACAGTCTGCCGATGGATAATAAGAATCATCGTCCTCTACATGAAACACAGTTCTCTGGACATTGACCGATCAGTTAATCCGCAGACCATAACGTCACACAACAAGCAATGGTGGGCTTCAGGACTGAATGGCAATATCCTGCGAATTCATAGAGAAAATCCTTCGATGGGTGACGTATAAAAGCTGGTTGCTAGGAAAGTGGACTGCAAGTTTCAACTTGTTAATTTCTGAGCGGATTTTCATGGAAGATCAATATTAATTGATTTTTCTGTGGGAAAATATGTAACACACACACACACACACACTTGTATATATAACTAAAAGAAAGGACGACCAACCTACTTGTACAGTCCCTAGAAATAATTCGTTCGAAGATGTTCATAGTTTGTAGTCTTTACATAGACCAATATTGTGATGATTATTAAATACAAACAATCGATTGGGCAGGCATGTCGCACGCACGTAGACTATTATAAAAGCTATAATTCTTATGGTCCGAAGATACTAAAGTTAATACTTGTGAAATACACAATCTTTAAAACTTCGAAAAGAAAGGTTTCAGGGGAACTGCGAATTGACAGAAAAGTAGAAGGAATCGGTCGTGGATGTTGTGTAGGTGTTTTCCGCAAGGAGTGAGAGTGAAAAGAAGAAAATAGCGTTTAAGGACAGCGATTGCAAATTCAAGCAAGGCTATAATGAGGGCAAGAAATTTCATTTATTACGTGCTGGAGATTGTAGACAGAATGAATGGATGTTATGAAGGATTTAACTTCCTTTCCTCCCTTTTTGCATCGCTCCAAAGTCAGTGTCAATGGCGTTCCTTTCTCTCAGGTCTCCCTAACTGTCTTCACGTCGTTTCAGTGCCTGTTCTTTAGTTGCGTTATTAGCAGGTTATAACAGGTATGTTAACTATCTTTCATGTGTTCTTAATTGTATACTCCTTCATATAAGCAGTTACCTGAAAAAGAACTAAATCATTTGCGATTATATTTGATGCTAGTTCGAATTACTTTCACAGCTCCACCCAGTGACACTTCGAGAACCTGGTGCTACCTTAAGTTTACTTTCCTTTCTCTCGGATTTTCGGGGGTGCAAATCTCCAACACTGCATTTGAAACTTAGTCCGTTTGGATCTAAACAGGTTCTGACAGACTTCCCATGGCTTCTTCTCTCCTTTCGTACGAACAATTTTATTGTACTTTAAAATAGGTTAAATTTATTTTTAAAACCCATAACGTATGAAGGACTGTGAGATTTGAGTTTTTCACTTCAGAAGCTACAAAGATTAATTACTGTCCTCTATTACGTGACATCGCGAAGTTGGCAGTTAACTGTCCTTTTACCTAGAAGATGGAGGTTGCACATTTCTCCGAATCTTTGGTACCTATATAGCAAACTACGTAGCGTTACATCGTGAAAGACCCCAATCACTGTAGCAATAATTCGTATTGTAATTTTCAATAAATATAGATTTGTAAGCTCTGTTAAAATTAAAATTATTTTTGAACACAAGATTCCAAAAAAAAAGGTACATATTTAATTACGTCCAAAACCCTTTGAATAAAACGTGTTATAGGTTTATATGTTTTACCCTTTACAGCTAAGTAAAGAATTTGTATACCAACTTGCATTTTACCTACAGTTTTCCTTTGTTTTTCCACCGTAGATCTCCGTGTAAATAGCGATTTTATCCCCTTTCTTGTGCCGTGAGAAATAAAATTATACATTTTACATTTATTATGCGTATAAACTCCTTGTTTTCAAGTACAAAGGAAGTGGTACCTAATTCCACAGAGCAAACTGACTGTCTGTTGCTGGATAGATTTTACCAGGAAACAAAAACGTTAAAAGGAAGAGGGGCCGTGATATTTTCCTAGCACATCTTCAGCCCCCACAAAAAGCTGTTTAGTGAGACGACCCCTCAGCACGTTTCGGACTCGTAGGGTCGCCCATCTTACTATAGTGGCCTTAAACTGATAATTATTAAGATAATTCTGCTGCGTCCTGCTTTTCAAGTAAAACATCATTGTATCAACTCAACGCTCGTTACTCACGGCTGCTATGATACAGGCGGACATGATCGTGATCCTCGCTTAATGAAGACGTTAATTCTTCTCACCTGCCACCAGACACTCGCTTGGTTGTCGTCTCCTCGCACCCTGCTTTATATAGTGAACTAAAGCACAAGACGCCCTTGTGACGCGGAGATGCAGTGATGGGATGACAGCATGAGGAAGGGGAAGACGGAGAAGGATCAGGTTTAGCATATCGTTTCTTTTATTTGTATAAACAGACAATAAAAACTGCGATGTATTGAATGTGGGTGTGGCAGAATTAAAGTTTTATGGTAGTGACGCCGTATAGTCTGGTAGGCATATACCGACATCACTGAGGATTCTGTCGCCTTCATCATGAGGTTAAGTAAATACATGTGAGAGTCTCATGGTAGGCATAAACTATGTATGTGAAGGTAAGAACCCCATCTGAACTGCATGTAAACTTGTGCAAAATTACATCAAAACAGAGAGGATAGCAATATTATTGTCACTGCCTTAAGAACATCAAAACCTGTGGGTAAAGATGGAGAAGGAGTTTTGATATGTTCGTAACTTTTATAGCAAGTATTTTCTGTAATTACCAACACAAATTTATGCAGGATATTCATCTGTGTTGATGGTGTACACTGTCGTGTAACAGAGCAAAAGCACTCAACAGCACTAGATATTCAAGAAGGCATAGTCATTCCCTGGTCCAAAATGTGTGCCCGAGATGTCCCCGACACGTAACAGGAATGCTGTCCTCTTAACCGCAAGGTCAGGAATTATCTTGCATGCAAAGCGCAAAATTACCCACCTGGTCAGTGAATTTCACATTTCCATAAAACCCGAAGGCGTAACCGTATTAACAAATCCCGTCAGTGGTCTCTGTTTTGAGCCAGTTGAAACCAATCTACCCATTTATAACGTGCTATTTCTCTAAGGCTGCAGGTGCACTAACCAAATCGAGCCCAGTCCAGATGCACTGAGTGTAACTCACTTAGATGCTAAATCCTGCACACATATTTCGACAGGTAGAGCCACTGATGACCCGCTTTCACAGCACCTTAGACTGGGCTCAGTGTGTTTAGTGGGTTCGCATCTCATGGTCGGCCCGTGTTCAATTCCACAGCTACTGCTACCTGTTCAAATATGCCTGTTTATGTGACGAGCACCCACCACACATTTGTATATTTTCTGCATATTCCTATTCCTTATATGTACAAGTCCTGTACTTCCTTCTGGGTCTGACACCTCTAAAAACAGCTTATCGGGTTAGGTCCACAGATTATGAAGCCCATCATTATCTTCTTGATGAACGGCTGTGCTGCTGCTACAAAATACTAGTACGCTAAGCATGACGCCAGGCGTCTTTTTTTTAAAGAGTTTTCTAGACTACCTGTGTTCTTCGGTATTAGCAAAGTGTGAAAGTGGTCGGTAATATCAGCGGTTTTGAGGAACGCGCTATATCCATCGAAATTCCACCGACTTTTAAAATGGGTGCATCAGTTTATGGAAAGATTTGCTACATACCCCGCAAAATAAAAGCTGAACAGGATAGAAATAGCAAGAAACTACTGTGTGTAAGATGAAGACCGATACGTTTGGCTGCATTGTTGAATGATTTCACCAAGCTGACAAGAGGAGAGAGACGGGATCCTAACATCAATGAACGTGGAAACATGTATGTTAATTGAAAATGCTATTGGCATCTGAGACACGGAACGGAAATGCTGTTTCGTGCTTCAGTTGACTGCGTGTTCCACCCAACATATTTTAGGTAATGGAATGTTTGAACCTTTGTACTTTTTTCCAAATTCTGGGTGATACGTTTTGACAGCACCTATTTTTCTTTGCAAGTGGAGTTCTGTATGATTTGGTTAGCGATAAAAATAAGGTAATGATGATGATGATGATGATGATGATGATGATAATAATAATAATAATAATAATAATAATAATAATAATAGAGCTACTTATTCTTTCTCGACGTAATCTTTACTCATAGAGACAGGGCCGCCGAGATCAGGTTCGAGCCCCAGTGAAAAAATTTTTTCGGGCCTCCTAGCAAGGGCGGACCGGCTAAAAATCTTGGCACTACATCGAAAAGACTGACTCTATTTGTCGAGCTACTTGGGCTAGGTCTAAAAGGTTAATTTGTAACATCGACAAATAATGATACTTTCGAGGAAGATACAAACATATGAAACATAGCCGGACCCCTTTCAGCCGGTTTGGTCCCCTAATTTGTACCGTCCTCCCCTCCGCCTCGTTGGCATTGAATACAGATACTATTACTCCATAAAGTTTTGAAATTTAATATAAAATTTTGGCAATGGGGTCGTATGTTTTTCTTTTAATTTACAAGGAAAGCTTCGACATATATTTTATAATTAATTATGAACTTCCATTACCAACATAACGCAAACACACAGCCAGAGTTTTTCCCTAGTAATTGCTGAAAGCTACAAGGCTGGCACCATCGTCATATTGTTTCATATCCCGCAAAGAGTGTCACCTTAGAAGTTGCATAAGAGTGCCACTGTCTGCAATATTTCTGTCAGCAAATGTCGCTGTAGCGAGGTTCCAAAATCTGCTGCTTTTCGACGTTTTCCTTTTTCGGTTATTGTCACAAAGACCTTCTGTTCCTTGTGTATCCCTTCTTCTGGGTTATGATGCCACGTCAGCGGGCTCCTGACCCTTCGAGACAAAGTAGTGGTGACATTCTCAACTGCTGAAATGTCTTTCTTCTAGGGCAGTTTGAAAGTTGAAGATAAGAATATTACATTCTCTCGAAAAGCTAGGAACCGATCATCCAATGACGAGACATCGTATTCCAGAAGAACATACATCTCAGCTAAACAGCTACGAAACACCTGAACATTCACACGTTATTTTCCTGTGTCAGTCGTTATTTCTAGCCTCTTCCTGCAAGGAAGTGCCAAAATAGCACATTAAATAGCCAGCTAACTTCTTTTTTCACGTTTTCCCCAGATTTTTTCATCACAATCAACAGCCCCTCATAACACATACGAATCACGTAGTTTCTAAAGCGCCTTTCAGTAAACACAGTAACACGAACGTGACCACAGTTAGAAAAGGAATATTTTGGACGGTTTGAAATAATACAATAGGGTAGTAAGTAGATTACCAGCGCTGTTGGAATCACAAATGGATGATAGCAATAGGACTACATTGAAATAAAAGACTGTTAGCGACATTTGACGCTCTAAAAGTAGTGCTGATGAAGATTCGAAACTTCTGAGAGAGTATGACATGTAGGATTGTAAACAGTTTTCGATAGACACTACGTCACATATCAGAAGTTCTGAATTCTGTGAATGCTTTGCTTCTTCGTGACACACTGTATGACGCTACTCATACAGAGCACAACACATTGATATGGTAACCGTAATACTGTACTTTACGACTGTCATACATCTAATGGTAAACATTTTTTTCCGGGCTTCCAGGTGACTTTAGCTTTCGAATTACTAGTATAGAAACTTACAGCTGATCCCGTTTGCTGCCATCTTCAGCAGGACGATATAAGAGTACTGAATTTATGTTCAGATGGAAACCGACAAGTGAAAAAATTGTGAACACTAAATAAATTAATGTTGGCCCTGTATTTTAAGTTATTTTTGGCTATTATTTAACAATTCAAGGTGAAAAGAAAGAATATTGCATCTGTTATGAAGGTGGTAGCTTTTACATCGTGATTACACATGCAACGATGCATTTAGAAACTCCACGCTGAAGCACGTGGTTTCTACAAGAGGATCCACACTACATTCTTACATGCTGTCCAAAAGGAAGATCTCAGCTTTCACATGATAGACGGATGAGCAATGGAAATATGTGGTGCATTTAGACTGTTCTTGGAACTCGCGTTATTCGTATAACGCATAATAGTAGGATCATAAAGGATAATTATTGGAAAAAATGTTAAAAAAAGATAGTGGCTTAACTTTAAGTACTCTACAGGGGGTCTGAGAAACGTGACGGAAGCTTTAATCGAGATATTCCGTGTAGAGCCAAGAAATAGTCACGTCTGCATGCTGAAGTGCAAGTATGTGACACTGAAGTGATTTAAGGTCCTGGAGAGCAATGTTGTATACTTTGTCCGCAACAAATGAAAGTAGGTGCCATTTGGCACGCCTAGTCTGAAAGAACGAAGTGGTGAATGTGTTCATTCCATTTGGAGTACAGGGTCATTCTCTTTTTGTCCTGTCATATTATCCCATTATTTCACTTTTCTCAGACCTGTTGCTTCGAGGTTTCAAATAGCTGCAGATAGAATAACAATACCTCAGGTAGTGACCACAGATTCACCCTGAAGTATTTATTTTCTCTTCTCCTTTTGCTGTATCACATTAACTCCTTGTTGGTTAACAAACCGTCGTATCATTTAACACTTCCTAATAACTCTGTCAATTGTCATCGTCTGGTGTTTTAAAATTAACGAAAGAAAAGAACAAAGTAAAAAAGATAATACGAGTAAATGTGATAAACGATCGTTAGAATCTTACAGACGAGTGTTTAGCGATTTATATAAAATTATCCACACCCAAAAACCGTTGAAAATTATACAGAGCCTTTAACTCCACAATGCGAATCCTTCCTGAGACACTGGTATTCGATTAGCAAATACAGAAATACTAAACCTCATGCCGACCTCAAAGTTTAATTAGTTATTTTTCCTAAAAGAACTGCCATCGGAACCTGTTATGATCCAGGGGAATCCAATTGCCATCCCAGTGTTCTATTCTTATAAAATTCGCCTTTACTTTATCTTCCCCTCTAAACTTAAATTTCTGTTTATTCACACTAAACTTTTTCTGACCTTCCTCAGGAGGAAAACACGCCCGTCAGTATTATCCTCCATGGGTTATACACTCCGTAAATAAAATTTATATGAATTTGACGGTAGGTGTTCTATTCCTAGTGGGGTCAATGACTCAAAATTCATCACCCAAAGTGGAGCTCATCTAGTTTTAAATTCAGAGTTTTCTAGAAGATCTCTCTTACCGGCAGTACAGCGGCAGGAGTGTGAATGTGAACAGACGTCAAAGTGTGGTAGCGGCAAGAATTCGTGGATCTTTATGTTTACTGTCCACCCCCCACCCCCCAAACGCCGTCATAACACCATGTTAAAAAACTTGGACATTTTTAATTTCCTTTTTTCCGGTCTCATAAGGCTCCAATGTTAGATATACAGTGCTTTGTGGAACGTACGAAATAATTAGAGATAAGCATGCTTCGGTTTGTCACCAACAGTGTACAGAAGGATGAACGTTGAATCAATGCCAGTACTGACTTTTGTGCTGCTTCTGTTCTTTAAATTGAAGAAGTTAACTTACGACATAACTATACCGTATATGTGACTGTATGCTTAGCTCACTTAGAGTTATGACTCATTCATCCGATTGGTATGGAAACTATGCCATTAGATGACACTTCAACATCGTACTTTATAATTTCCTGCAATTGGGAATAACATGGCGTACATTTTATGTTCGGAGTTTGAAGTAACATTTGCGACACTTCACTGCGCGTTCAATGTGACTGACATATTTTGGCAAAAATGTTCATTTTAGCATTCAGTTGGTTCTAGATTAAGCAGATCTGTAAAAGTAAAGCAGTCCCGTTACAGGCCTGGAGTGGCCCAAAGGGTTCCAGGAAATTAAGGTTCCCAGATTTCATGACAACGGCACAGGATAGTGGTACGTTTGTCAGCCTTACGCACCGGCCGCCTTTATCCCCAGGAAATGGTCCTGGTACTCATTTCTGTTAGAGGCTGAATCGACCCCAGGGCCATAGTGCGATCCGAAGGATTTTATGTCAATGCAATGACACCAGCTGGGATCGAACCAGCAACCTTCCGATTTGTAGCACAGCACCTTAACCACTGTGCCACCGCGGTCCCCAAGCAACTCTGTAGCAGATCAAATATGTCTCATGGAATTTATCATTGTCAAGTTAGAGTCGGGTTTTGGCATTTGTCAAAATTCCGTTGCTAATGATCTCAGTCCTGCTCTGGCCACTTTACTTCCAAAGGAAATAATCCTGCCCCTTAGGTGCAAGATTTGTAACTCCCAAGCCACTTTTCACACAGTGTTTGCAAAATGGCAAACTTCTCGCTGCATAGTAGCTCGGTTCCTGACCGAGCATCTCGTAACCAGCCACATGGCAAAAAATCCTACTGTCCTTATCGAGACTACATCCTTGATCGTTCAGACCGTATCCAATTAATTTACTGGCACGTAAAATAGAACTTCTTCACTCCTGCAATGCAATAGATCGTGAGCAATGCCTGGGTTTAACCTGATCGCCTAAGAGCCAAGACACAGAGGTAGGAGTGCTGAAGGTCTCGTACTGGGAGGGTCGGACAAACATTCTGCATATTTCGTGTCTGAAGTAATAACCTCTTAATATCCGAGGAAAGAGGCATGTGGTTTGACACAACAGATAGGCCTATATGCGGACTTCTCTTCATCATTACATTCTCCGGCTCCGGATCCTCTTTCCGATGCTCCTCCTCCGACTAATTTCTCTCAAATTATGAAGAAGGAAGAATATTTGGTATGGAGATATTTGATCTTGATTGCAAGGTCACTCGAAATTTAGCACTGTCGAAATGCCAGTTAAGCAGCCGAAGATATTTCACCGTTGTCATTCTCTGCCTTTTTCATAAGCGGCTTACTGAAGTATAGTTAAGGCTTCACGACAGGCCAAACCGTGCGGTTTTATAAAAACACGTGTGCATAAACTATATTGACAATATTCTTACATTTTTTCATACTTAAATGAGGCCTATATGTTCTTGCGGTGTGCCCTAACAGTGCAATGAATAAACATCACATTTATAAACATTTCCTATAAGTAATAATAAATTAGAATGGACACAGGAAGTTTTGAGATTACAGATATTGTTCTTCAAAGGTACAGTGTGTATCGAAAACGAAGAAGACGAAAATGGTCTAGGCAACGTAAGTTAAACAATATTACCAGCGAATAAGTTGGAAAAGCAAAATTGAGCAAGATCTTACACATATTCCTAAAATTATAAATTATTTGTAAATATGTATACATACATTTCAGTATAAACTGTCGCTGCACAACGCTTGGAGAAATTTTTGTTTTATTGCATGAGTTTAATGGCAAGCGAAAGCATTAACTTAGAGAGTAGCGCGCTTTACTTTCACTGGGACATTCCTTGGATTGAATTGTTAGTCACTGCATGTGAGATGTTTGTCTTTTCACTTATTTATTTCTACCCTCATACTGCCCCCTTTATTCTCTTGGATTTAATTACAGTAACAAGTTTAAGGGAAGGTGCCAATTAAGAATGCAGAATTACATAATTTGTACAGAATAGTATTAGATCTTGTTTCTGTACGTCCAAATATATATCCCACCATTCCATTTAATTAGATGTGGCCTTCCGAAACAGATAGTACTTTCATATTATACAAAACAACAGTACTTTTCTGACTCTGTTTATTTTAATATTCGATATTATTATACGGGGTTCGCCAGCGAATCGGACGATTTTTAAGTGTTAAAAAAATTAAAAGTATTGGATATCATGATACAGTTACATTTATAAGGAAGTACATACTTTAGCATTTGCAGAAATAAGTGAACCAGTGGTCTTGAAATATAATTACATCCTCAAGATGCCCTCCATTACGCTGCTCACACTCAACAAGCCGATCGTGAACACTATTCATGGCCCTACGTAACACGTCGACCGAGATTCTTGAAATATCTTCCTGTATCCGCAGCTTCAGTTCTTGAGTTGTGCGAGGTGATGGTGCAGAATACGCCACACTCTTAAGGTGGCCCCACAGGTAAAAATCGCACACCGGTAAGTCGGGTGATTTTGCTGGACATTCGATGTCGCCATATCTGGAAATGAGATGTCCAGGAAAAAGTGGGCGCAAAATGTTCATTGCAATTTTTGCAGTGTGGCTGGTAGCCCCATCTTGTTGAAAGTAAGTGGTTTTGTTCACTGGAAGACCTTGGAGACAAGCAATGAAGAAGTCCTGTAACATGTGTGCGTAACGCTCAGAGGTCACAGTTCGTCCTCAAAGAAGTAAGGACCGATAATGGCGAAGTCTGCAACAGCACACCACACCGTTACTTTAGAACTGTGCAGTGGTTTTTGTATACTGTTTCGATGAATCCCGAATTTCTTGCGAAATTCACGTTGGGCGGCAACGTAGCTATCGTTGTTCTTATAAAATGATTTTACGGCGAAAGCACGCTGTGCAC
>Ga0209755_10006655_pt1 | contig 12700 bp, 13 predicted proteins | sample TergutCo191P1_FD_187301 | JGI IMG/M metagenome (GOLD analysis project Ga0209755, IMG submission 187301) | Cornitermes sp. P1 segment gut microbial communities from Petit-Saut dam, French Guiana - Co191P1 (SPAdes) (version 2) | ecosystem: Host-associated > Arthropoda: Insects > Digestive system... | reverse complement strand
AGGGGAGCATTAACAAAATTAAACGCATCAAACACACCATGTATGGTAGAGCTGGTTTTTCTACTCTTAGAACTAAGACCTTGATGTATGAGCGTTGGCGTTGCTTCAACTGATTTGGGAAAGAACCGCAAAGCCCTTGACTAAATGCAACAGGTATTACCCATAATTCCATTTTACATATTTCGGGGCTTATAGTTATATATTTCTCTGCTGAAAATGGCTGTGTTGATAAGTTGTGCTTTGGCAGCCAAGTGCTGAACAGATAGTTCATGCTTTTGCCTAATGCCGAAGTTGTCAATTCCACAATGCTTTCCGCTTCAAAGGAACAAATAATATATTAGGCGGCAGGGAGTTCCCAAATCACAAAATCATCATATGCGGTTGTGCCGGGTATTGCAGAAGCCCCGACAAAATAGTTAAAAGTACCATCTTCATAGTCACCAAATGAAGAAGCGGCAAATTCTATGCAATCATGCTCAAGTCCTTTTATGCTGCTCTTTTGTTTGTGAAATTTATCCCATAATAGACCGGGTACATCTATACCCGTTGTTTCTCCAAGCGGAGCTTGCTCCGATACCGAAACCGGCGCACAATAGCCAATGTAATGTTCGGGAATATCTATTGTTTTGCGTGATATTTCCAAAACAATGCTGTCTGTAATCAACGGCACATTTTCGTCAATCATTGTGTAGTCAAGTAATAAGTCAGGTTTCATAATCTGATTCAGATGAACGGGATTATTGCGATACTCCTCCGGTGTAATGCCAAATGCGCCTTTGAATGTTTTAGTAAAATGTTCATGACTGTTAAAGCCGTGTTCGAGGACAATATCAAGTATATGTTTGCTTTTATCCTCAAGCGTTTCACACGCCCTTGCCAATCTGCGCATTTTCACATACTCGTTTGCTGGACGCTTCACAAGGCGGGTAAACAAGCGTTGAAAATAGAACGGCGAAAGGGCGGCAATCTTTGACAGTTCTTTGGGCGAATGGCTCTGTGCTAAATTGTCCTCGACATAATCCAAAACCTTTTGTATTGATTCCCAAGCGTGCATAATAAAACCTCCGTTATTTTGAAATTACATTTATTCTACACGACAGGGTTGTTGTTCGCTTGTTCGTCAATGCCCTTTTATTTGGTTTATACCCAAAGAACAGTGTAGTGCAATTTTACGAAATATGGTAAACTTTAGACATATTCTAAGAAACGGATGACAAACGGACTGCCTGACAGATGTGAAAGGGAATATTAAATGATTGCTTATGTAAAAGGAAAGCTTGCAATTGTATACGATAATTCCGCCGTGGTGGATGTTGGTGGAGTGGGGTATCTTGTAAATGTTTCGCCCGCCACCATCAGCCGGCTGCCGGCGCGGGGGGGAGATGTCCAGCTTTTTACTTATTTGCAAACCACGGAGAGCGGCCAGTCCCTTCACGGATTTTTGAGTCAGGAAGAAGTGCGGCTGTTTACGCTTTTGATTTCCGTGTCGGGGATTGGGGCAAAAGTGGCGTCGGCGATTTTGGGCACGATGTCGCCCCAGCAAATCATGCTTGCGATTTTGGCCGAGGATGCCGTTGCATTGTCAAAGGCTCCCGGCGTAGGCAAAAAAACCGCTCAGCGACTGATGCTTGAGCTGCGGGATAAAATCAAAACCACGGATTCATGGGAAGATGCGGCACCGGCCGCAGCGGGCAGACACCTGATATCAGGTGTTAGTGACGTAGGAAAACGCGACGCAATGGACGCGCTTCTCGCCTTGGGATACGGCCGCGCCGAAGCAATGCAAGCGGTATTGGAAATAGCCGAAGTGGATATGCCTGCGGAAAGTATTATCCGTTTGGCACTTAAAAAATTAGCAAAGGGCTAACATATGGACGAACGACGACTAAATACCACGGGTTTTAACCAGGTTGAAGACGGGGACATAGAGCTGAAGCTGCGTCCGTCGCGCTTTGATGAGTATATCGGGCAGGCTAAGGTTAAGGAGAACATGCAGGTTTTTGTTAAAGCCGCCCTCGGGAGAGGCGAAACGCTGGACCATGTTTTACTATACGGCCAGCCGGGTCTTGGTAAGACTACCCTTTCGGCAATTATCGCCTCGGCGATGAGCGCCCGCCTAAAAATAACCGCCGGCCCCGCAATCGAACGCCCCGGCGACATGGCGGCTATTCTAAACGACCTTGGGGAAGGGGATTTCCTGTTTATAGATGAAATCCACCGCTTAAATCGCAATATTGAGGAAATCCTGTACCCGGCAATGGAAGACTTCGTGCTGGATATTATCATCGGCAAAGGCCCCGGCGCAAGAAGCATCCGTCTTGATTTGCCGCGTTTTACACTAATTGGTGCGACTACGCGAATCGGACTGCTGACCGCCCCTTTGCGGGACCGTTTTGGTGTTGTCCAGCACCTTGAGCCTTATGGTGTTTCTGATTTGCAAAAAATAATCACCCGCTCATCGACTGTGCTGGACGTGGAAATTGCCCCGGAGGGCGCGGAGGAAATCGCCCGCCGCGCAAGGGGTACGCCTCGCATAGCCAACCGCCTGCTTAAACGTGTGCGGGATTTCGCCCAGGTGCAGTACGACGGCGCGATAACCCTCGACGTGGCCCGCGCCTCGCTGGACAAGCTGGAAATCGACCGTCTGGGGCTGGACTCCGTAGACAAAAAAATCCTTCTGGCCATAATAGAAAAATTCGGCGGCGGGCCCGTTGGACTAGACACCCTTGCCGCCAGCATAGACGAGGAAGCCGGCACTCTTGAAGACGTGGCCGAGCCCTATCTTTTGCAATTGGGCTTTATTCAGCGTACTCCCCGGGGACGCACCGCAACAAGGCTGGCATACACGCATTTTGGCTTGACACACTACTCATCCTCTCAAGAGGACGCGGCGCAAATGACATTAGGAGGTAACTATGAACCCATTTAAACGAATACAGTATAATGCTCCGGTGATTCTCAGTTTTGCTTTGTTGTCTTTACTGGCGTTGGGGCTGGCGGAGCTGACAAACGGGCAAAGCAACCGACTGATATTTTCCGTATATCGTGCCCCGTTTTCCGACCCGCTTATGTATATCCGGCTGTTTACCCATGCTATCGGCCACGCGAATCTGGCGCATTTTTTCAATAATTTTATGATTATTTTAATCATCGGGCCCATGCTGGAGGAACGCTACGGTGCGAAATGGCTGGTTATCATGATGGTGGTGACGGCCTTTGTTACGGGGGTTTTGCATGTGATAATCTCCGACGCGGCCAAGCTTGGGGCCAGCGGCATTGTATTTATGCTGATTCTGCTGGGCTCGTTTACGAATTTGCAAAGGGGACGTGTTCCGCTTACGCTGATTCTGGCGTTGGTAATTTACATTGGGCGGGAAATCGTGGCCAGTGCCGGGGCCGATACCACCAACATAGCCTACATGACTCACATTGTGGGCGGGCTTTGCGGCGCGATGTTTGGATTTATCGCCAATAAGGACGCTCTGAAATAACCGCCTAATAAAAACTATCTGGAGGGCTTTATGGAAAAAGAAAAAAAACCGTTTGTGCTTACGAAAAAAGTAATTCTCATTGTGGCATTTGCCACCGTTGCCATCTTCACAGCCGTATCACTGGCGATACACATAATCCGTGACGACGGGACGATAAGAACATTTTTCTCCGGGGACTCGGTTTATATTATCCTGTTTGCTGCTATATTTATTGTAGTTGCTTCCACCAGGTCTCTTGCCTTTACCCGCAGAAGAGACGAGATACAATACAAAAAAAAGGACGAAGAGTCGCGTGAGTAATGTGTGTTTGCCGGTCAGGGTATTAAAAAAAGCTTTTTTGCATTCTCGCCGGTTTGGGCGCGGACGGCCTCTGCCGACGTGCCTTTTATTTTTGCAATTTCGTCGGCAACAAATGACAAATAGGTCGAATCATTGCGCTTTCCGCGATGAGGGTGGGGCGTGAGATACGGACAATCGGTTTCTAATAAAATATTCTCCAGCGGAATTGCGGCGGTTGCGGCTTGCAGCTTGCCCGTTTTGTCAAAAGTGACGACCCCTCCGATTCCGATATAAAAGCCCATTTCCACATAAGCCAAGGCTAAAGCCGCGTCGCCGGAAAAGCTGTGGATAACACCCCTGCGAATCTTTGAATCTTTTATCATGCTAAAGACCTCCTCGTTGGCGTCGCGGGAATGAATCACCACAGGCAAGCCCAGCTCAAGCGCGACCTCTAACTGCCGCTTGAACCAAAAACGCTGTACGCTCTGCGGTGAGAAGTTATGAAAAAAGTCCAGCCCTATTTCGCCATAGGCAACAACTTTTTTATGTTTGCAGAGGGCTTTTAATTTTGTCAAAACATCCTCGGAAAGGGATTTCGCATCATGGGGATGAACCCCAGCCGTGGCATATACATAGGGATAGACTTCCGCCATTTCAACGGAAGCCCGTGAGGATTTTAAATCACAGCCCACGTTAATAACCATGCCGATGCCAAGGCCGGGCAGGGATTTTAGTAGTTCATCCCGGTCCTTGTTAAACTGCTTGTGGTCGTAGTGGGCGTGAGTGTCAATTATTTGCACAGAGATTCACCTCTTCAGTAATCAAAGTATACCGCGCAGCACAAGCACCCATAATAAGCAGGTTGTAAAGACAAAAATCGCCGCTATTAAAATACCAAAGTTGAATCTGACAGAGCCACTTTGTTCTGTTGGCATCGGTATCAAATTTGCCGTTTGCAGAATTGTTTTTACATGCTTATATAGAAGTATGGTAAATGCAACATTTAGGCCATTTTTTATTATGTTAAACGGCAAGAAAGCCGGCAATAAGAGCCTGGCAACTTCCTCCCTTGGAACACCCATATAGATAGGGGCAACCAGATAATTCCAAAGCATCGCAGCGGCAGTAGCTACAAAGAAGCCTGTTATCAGACCATATACGGCCCCTTTCATGGTGCGGTTTCTTTTGTAAACGTATGCCGCCGTGCAGCAAAAGGCACTGCTGGTAATAATGTTCATAAGTAATCCCCAAAAGGCTGTTTGACTAACCGTAAACATTTCTACCACGGAAACCACAAATGCAATCATAAAAGCCGCCATAGGCCCGTAGATAAAGCCCCCAATCGCGATTATAACATCCTTTGGGTCATAACTGAGAAACAGGACAATCGGCACTCTTGCAAAAGCCGCCAAAACAAAGGCTATCGCGCTAAGCATGGCTAGGGTGGTAATTTTTTTTGTGTTCATTACAGATTCCTCCCATAGATTTGGGGCATATAAAAAGCCCCGTGTAAAATGAACACAGGGCAATAAAAGCAAAGCCATATAACAACATACAGCACTTCTTCCATCCAGACTTAGAGAATTTTGAAAAAATCTCATCACTGTTGGTTTCGGAGTTTCACCGAATCGGCATCCAAAAATAAACACAGGATGTTCGCGGACTATACCGCCAGTAGGGAATTTCACCCCGCCCTGAAGTATGCCTGTATGATATATTGGCTTATATATTTTGTCAACTGATATTGAGGTTCATTTCACGTGAGTCTAATTTGGGGTGGGCGGCGGTTGGGGGTGGCACTCAGATGTGGTTGCTTCACTCTGGCTACGCCTTCACGCGGTTGGTACATCGGTGAAAATCGGCATTCGCCTAACGGCTGACGCCGTTGCGAACGCTCGTTTTTCTGACCGATGTAATGCACCGCTTGGCTTCGCAGTCGTTCCGCAATCCACATCTGAGTGCCACCCCCAACCGCCGCCCTCCCCAAATTAGACTCGCGTGAGGTTCATTTTCAGCTTCGGGGCAGCTCGATTCGTGGGAACGCCGCCGGGCCCTTGGTGACGGTAATTTCGCGGGGAAGCAGGCTGAATTCCTTCGCACTATCCCATTTGGCCAGTGCCGCGTCCTTGATATTAAGCTGCGCGCGGATAATCGCGGGGATATTGGGCATCACAGGAGTAATAGCCACCGCCAGAATGCGTAGGGTTTCGGCCAAGTTATACAGCACATTGGCCAGCTCCGGTTTTTTGCTGTTATCCTTGGCCAGCACCCAAGGCTGGCTTTCATCGATATATTTATTTGCGCGGCGCACAAGATTCCAAATTTCGTTCAAAGCTTCGGAGAAGGCCAACTTGTCCATTTTCTCTTCTACCTTTGAAAGCATAGTCGTGGCTATTTCGAAAAGCTCCCGGTCCGGCTGGGAGTTTTCTATAGGTCTTTCGTCAAACACAGGCAACGTCCCCCCGAAATATTTCTCTACCATGCCCACGGTGCGGGAAAGGAGATTTCCCAAATCGTTGGCCAGGTCGGCATTGTAGCGAGTGACAAGGGCATTTTGGGTAAAGTTGCCGTCGGGGCCGAAGGTAAATTCCCGCAGCAGAAAATATCGGATTGCATCCACGCCGTACTCGTCCACCAGCGACTTGGGGTTGATGGCATTGCCCAGGGATTTCCCCATTTTCTGCCCCTCGTATTGCAGCCATCCGTGACTGAAAACCTGCTTGGGCAACGGTTCGCCCAATGCCATGAGAATGCAGGGCCAAATAATCGTGTGGAAGCGCACGATTTCCTTGGACATCAGGTGCAAATCGGCGGGCCAGTAGCGTTTATAGGCACTGTCGTCATCGGAGAGGAAGCCCAGCGAAGTCACATAGTTGGGCAAGGCGTCAATCCATACATAAATTACATGCCCGGGGTCAAAATCCACGGGAACACCCCATGTAAACGATGTCCGCGACACGCAAAGGTCTTCCAGACCGGGTTTAATAAAATTGTTCATCATCTCGTTGCGGCGGGCGATTGGCACCAGAAAATCCGGATTGTCGGCATAATGCTTCTCCAGCGCGGATTGATACTTGCTCATGCGGAAGAAATAACATTCCTCCACTACCTTCTCCACGGGGCGGCCACATTCGGGGCAATTGCCGTTTACCAGCTCGCGCTCGGTGACAAAGGTTTCGTCGGGGGTGCAGTACAGCCCTTCATAGCTGCCTTTATAGATGTCTCCTTGGTCGTATAATTTTTTGAAAATTTTTTTAACCGCGGCCTGATGCATCGGGTCTGTCGTGCGGGAGAAATAATCGTAGTCGCATTCCATAACACGCCACATTTCCTTGTAAACGTCAACTAAGTTATCTACAAACGCCTGCGGGTGAACCCCCGCTGCCGCTGCTGCTTGCTCCACCTTTTGGCCGTGCTCGTCCGCGCCGGTAAGGAACTTTACATCGAATCCGCGCTCTTTTTTGTACCGCGCCATTACATCCGCCGCCACGGTGCTGTAGGTGTGGCCGATGTGCGGGTCTGCGGTCAAATAGTAAATCGGGGTGGTAATGTAGTAGGTTTTTTGCGTTTCGTTTTTCATGTTAATCCTCCTGTATTGTGAATTCGATTAGTATTAGATGCTCGGTCGCATCTGGCCACTCCCACGGTCTATGGCCTTGAATAAACATATACCGTCCTGGGGTCAGCTCGTCGTGGCGGTCTATGAAAGATACGGCCTCCCGCCTGATTTCGCCGCCGCCTATAATAGTTACAAAGCCAATATTTAACGCCGGTGGAGACGGCACATTTTCCCACGCGCCGTTTACGTAAGCCACCAGTCGCCAATTAAGTCCGTGGTGATACTCACTCTCCGAAAGATTCTTAAAATAAAACGAAATCCCCGTCGTGCTGACACTCGGCTCGCCGTATAACACGATGACTTCACTTGGCTCATACCCGTCCGCGTCCTCAAACATTCGCGGTGCGAGGGTGCCCACCGCCGCCATCATTATAATCATACACAGGAATAATAGCATAGGTAGCATTTTTTTTAAATTCATAACTTCACTCCAATGCCGATATAATGTCCGTTGCGCGTGGCGGGCAGCCGGGGACAAAACGGCTCATATGTCGGGTGCAGTCGCCTATTCCCAAACCGCCGCCGGGTTTTTCGCGAAAGCCCTGCCCGATGCAGATTTCACCGTGGCGTAAATCAGAGCCGCTGGCCCGGTGCAAAGCGTGAATCAGCGCGGCATAACAGGCGGAACACGCGCCGTCTTGGTGAATATTTTTCTCATAACGGGCGGCCAGGCGGCTGGCGGCAACGGAATGCCTAGGCTTTTTGTCTGTATTAAGCTCTATAAGATTTGTATCGGGTGAGAAAAATCCCCCCAGCCCCCAATTTTTCGCGATGTTCAGATATTCGATGTCCGTGGGATAGTAGCCGATTATTTCCGCGCAGAAGGAATCCACCAATACCGGGTCGCGCCCTACTACAATCCGGTTCGCATAGGTGGGATTGCCGCCCTCCTCGAAGGTCAGGTCGCCGCAGATGCCGTCCACCACGCAGTATCCCGTTTTTACCAAGGCGTTAAGCGCGGCAATGGGGCGGTGCAGGCCTATTGTGTGAAAGCGGCGTTTTTCCCGGTCGGGGATGCAACCCTTGAGATTTTTCATGGTGCAGGTCAGGTTTGTTTGACAATGCGCCTTTAAAACTGGCACATTGATTAAAAAATCCGTTTCCAGCGCGCGGTTGCAAATTTCCACCTTGGTTCCGCTAAATTCCAACACCGTACAAGAATCCTGTTTCAGGTCAAAAAGGGATACTCCGTATTTCTTAACCAGCGGCTCGTAGCCGCAATTGGCAAAGGCGCGGCGGGTATCGTCGCCGATTTGCGAGCTTTCGATTATGGAGACTTTCCCGGGCGAGATGCCGAATTCTTGCAGAAATCGCAAAATCCCCTCCACTGCTTCGGGATGGGTTGTCGCGCCGTCGCTTGCCGGACGCGGAGCCACAAGGTTGGGCTTAATCGCCACGGAAAAGTTCGGCTTCAAATAATCGCAAATATCCGACGCGCCCAAGGCTTCGTAAACCGTTTGCGCAATGTCTGTTCCGAAATTTGTAACAAGCATTTCTAACCTCCGTGCCTAGAGAGGGTTTTCTCCCATGTCTTTTCCAATTGGCTTTGGAAAAATTCAATCATCGGGTCAAGATTTTCGTCTGTGTCAAAAGCTTCAAGGGCGGCATAGTAAATCATGCGGTCTTCTTCGTAAATAATCAGAGGCGAGTGGCCGTGTATTAATAGGAAGTGATTCAGCATGGTACGCCCGGTGCGGCCGTTTCCGTCGGTAAAGGGTGGATGTTTTCAATCTTGCCGCTGTTATAAGCAAACAAAACCCTAAAACTATCCAGCCTCGCGTCCAGCTCCACGGTTGTTTTGATGTTAAAATTCTCCTACATGTGCAGGATTTTTTCATAATTTTTCAAGGCCAACACCCTCTAATATCTTTTCACAAAATCCTCAATAATATCTTTTGCCGTTTTTGCCCCAAACCAACCCTCTCCACTGCTAACACAAGGGTATAATCTGTACAAATCGTCCTTTTCTTGTTCGGGCAGCTGTGAAAAATTCTCTTCTTCGCGTTCAGATAAAATCCCTATCAGTTTATGGTCGCCGTCACTTCGTTTGAAAACGCCGACGATTTTAATCGGCAGCTCATCGCCAAGCGAACACTTTTTTTGTGATAATAAAAAAACATCTAAATGCTCTCCCGGTGGTGTGCCAAAGCCCTTTAACCAGCCATAGGGATGCGTAAATCCTCTATGATGAAAGATGCAATCATATTCCGTTTCAGAAAATGCATTCGTCTTAGGGTCATAAGAAATTCGTTTTTCATACTCCTTCGTTTGCTCTACAACAATATAATACATGCTATCCTCCTTTATTCAATTGAATGGTAAAAAATTCGTTTGTGTCGTTTGTCAAATATGATTCCAGTATTCCCGTAGAGTCGTCATGGCGTGCAACAAGCCTAATTTTTTCTGCGTTCAAGCGGGCAAACTTTTGTGACAAATGCGCATTATACAGTTGCAGATTATTCGAATAAGCATTGCTGAGGTCAATATACTGAACAGTTTTAATATCATTGGGCGGTATTATTGTTTGTACGATTACCTCTGGCGAACGAAAATGCCCGCTTTTGTAAGAGGCGTAATCCACGGCGGTTGAATCGTACATCCGGGACAACTCTGCGTAATCGCATAATGCCTCCCCATTTTTGGCCGCAATGAAATTTACAAAAGACGCAGAACTGATATCCATGTTTGCAACTTTGCAAAACCCGGCGTCTATTTCAATTTCCAAGCAGATGTAATTTTCATCGCCCAAATACCCCATCAGGTCATTGTCGGGCGTTAGCCAAAAATAATTCGCGCCCTCGCGCAATTTACTGCCCAACGTCGCATATTTTGTGCCGGGTCTTAGCCCGTCGCGAAATATGGCCTCAAGGTTTTCCTTTTTCGTGAAATGGTATATTTTTGCCCTGTTTGTCATTCCTTCACCTTCATTGACAGGGAAATTCTTTTCTTTTTAATGTCAACGCCAAGGACTTTTACTTTGACCACATCGCCGAGCTGCACGGCCTCCAACGGGTGCTTGATAAATTTGTCACAAATTTGTGAGATATGAACCAGCCCGTCCTGATGCACGCCGATGTCCACAAACGCGCCGAAGTCGATGACATTGCGCACCGTGCCCGTGAGAATCATACCCTCTTGCAGGTCTTCCATTTCAAGGACGTCGCTGCGCAACAGCACAGGGGGCAGTTCGTCGCGGGGGTCGCGGCCGGGTTTTTCCAGCTCCTTTATTATGTCACGAAGGGTCGGCAGGCCCACTTCCAATGTTTTTGCCATGGCCTCGTAGTCGTGCTGTGGCTTGCCGCCCAAGTCTTTGAGGGATTTTGCCGGGGCCTTTACGGGCGGTTTTGCCGCCAGTTTAAGATAATTTTCTGCAATTTTATATGATTCCGGGTGAACTCCGGTGTTATCCATCGGGTTTTTTCCGCCGGGAATGCGTAAAAATCCGGCGCATTGCTCAAAGGCCTTTGGCCCAAGCTTGCTGACCTTTAGCAATTGCGAACGGGATAAAAATTTGCCATTGGCCTCGCGATAAGCCAGAATATTCTTGGCGATGGCGGGGCTGATTCCCGCCACATAAGAAAGCAAGCTGGGAGAGGCGGTGTTTAAATCCACGCCCACGGCGTTTACGCAAGCCTCCACCACGCCGGACAGGGTTCCGCTTAGGCGTTTTTGGTTCATGTCATGCTGATACTGCCCAACGCCGATGCTTCGCGGGTCGATTTTCACAAGCTCCGCCAGGGGGTCTTGCAAACGACGGCCAATGGAAACCGCGCTACGCAAGGCCACATCAAAGTCTGGGAATTCCTCCGCGCCCAGCTTCGAGGCCGAATACACCGACGCACCAGCTTCGTTTACAATTATATACTGCGCTTTCGCGTCCGTTTCTTTTAATAATTCCGCTATGACAAGCTCCGTTTCCCGGGAGGCCGTGCCGTTGCCGATGGCTATTAAATCTGCCTTGTGGCGGTTGATGATTTGGTACAAGGTTTTTTTCGACGGCGTGGTGTCCTTATTGGTGGTGGCATAGACCACGCCGGTTTCAAGGACTTTGCCCGTCTCGTTGACAACGGCCAGCTTACAGCCCGTGCGGAAGCCCGGGTCGATGGCCAGCACAACCCGGTCTTTCACCGGGGGTTGCATCAAAAGCTGGCGCAAATTCTCCGCAAAGACCTTGATTGCCCCCTCTTCGGCTTGCTCGGTCAGAAGATTGCGCATTTCCCGCTCCACGGCAGGGGCGGTCAGCCGTTTATAACTGTCGGCCAGCGCAGCTTCCATCAAAGTCAGCGTGGCGGGATTTTGCTTTATAAAAAGTTTGCGTAAGCCGTCAAGAATTTTCTCTTCCGGTGCTTCGATGTCTATTTTCAGCCAGCTTTCGTTTTCGCCACGATTGATGGCCAAAACGCGATGCCCTGCGATTTTTTTAATCGGCTCGTTGAAATCGAAATACATTTCATAAACGGCGGCCTTGGAGGCGGCTTCGGAATTTGCAGAAGTTTCGGCCTCTGCAATGGCCTCGGCGGTTTTCTTTGATGCAGTTGAAGTGATTATGCCCTCACTCTGCGTAAGTTGCCGCGCCAATGCCCGGCATGTCGGGTCGTCGGAAATCCGCTCGGCTATAATATCGCTTGCACCCGCCAAAGCATCCTCTGCGGTTTCCACACCTTTTTCCGGGTCGATAAATTCTGCGACGGCGGCTTCTAGGTCGGCAAGCTCTTGCGCCCAGATTAAATCCGCCAGGGGTTGCAGGTCTTTTTCAATAGCCATTGTCGCCCGGGTGCGTCGCTTGGGACGGAACGGACGATAAATGTCCTCCACTTCCGTCAGAGTTGCGGCGGCGGCCAGTGCGGTGGCCAATTCGTCGGTTAAATTGTTTTGCTCTACTAAAGCATTGTGCACCGCCTCCTTGCGGTCTTCAAGATTGCGCAGATATTCCAGCCGCTCGCTTAATTCGCGCAGCTTCTGGTCGTCGATTTCCCCCGTTTGCTCCTTACGATAACGCGCAATAAACGGAATCGTATTGTCTGCGTCAATCAGTTCTACCGTGTTCTCCACCTGCCAACGCGCTAGGGCGAATTCCTGTGTCAGTTTTGCAATTATGTCCATTTTCAACGTCTCCTTGTCCATATACCCCCATAATAGCATAAGTACAAGGTTCTTGCTTTAATAAGTAAAAAAGGGGAGTGGCCCAACCGTGTTGGTAAAGGGCGGCGGCGCGGGGAGTGGGCGCGCTAACGCTCGTCATGCAATGATTGACTTTGGCGCGGCAGTGTCTGTGTCGGTCTTGTGCTACACAAGCCCGACGGTGACACAA
>Ga0209755_10006654_pt1 | contig 12701 bp, 9 predicted proteins | sample TergutCo191P1_FD_187301 | JGI IMG/M metagenome (GOLD analysis project Ga0209755, IMG submission 187301) | Cornitermes sp. P1 segment gut microbial communities from Petit-Saut dam, French Guiana - Co191P1 (SPAdes) (version 2) | ecosystem: Host-associated > Arthropoda: Insects > Digestive system >... | reverse complement strand
AGAAAGCCACGTCTTTCCCTCCCCCATTCCTTCATCCCTTATGCACCTACGTCTACTTCCCATCTTTCTCCCACATTCCTTTCATGTGCCCATCTTATCATTATTCCTCTCCCCTTTCATTCTTTTCTCTCCAGCATGTTATAAACATTTCTCCCTCCATCATTCTTTCCTTCCTTTATCCCCTTCATGCCATACTCTCCTTGCTTCTTCATCAAGTATGCTACAAATGACAGATCTACCAATAGCACTAAATGACACACCGGATTTTGCATGAGACAGACCAGAAATGGCTGTTATGTATATGTACATTACAAAATGTATTCATTTTCTTCAATAACACCTAATATTTTTCTTGTTAAAACTGATATGATTTGCGACAGATTTTCAATGTGATTGACATGCATATCAGCTTCTTTAGCATGCAGCTTCATCACACCATGTGCCACTGAACCTTCTGTCATGTTTTGTGTTTACTACAACAGAAACATATCATGAAACGAATCAAACTATTCATTTCAGTCTTTTGGGTGATCTAGTGTTTTTAACCTTACTTTGACATGCTGAGATACACAGATTTCTTATATCATTGCTAGGAGAACTTTATGAAAAAGAATACTAAATTAAAAGACACCTACTTAAAGCTGATATGTTAAAAGTACATAAATAACAATAATACCAACATGTAAATACAATGCAAAACAACAGACTACCAAAATTGGCACACTTATGTTATCCAAAAAGGATACCAGAGGTGTGGGAAGACCAATATTCAGACGGATTGACCAGTTTTAAAACTTCCAGACATTATACTAGCCTTGAAGCACCAAATCCATAGTCGTAGGAAGGAAGAGGAGGAGATAAAGACGAAGATGGCACAAAGCAACACTGGAGCACTCTGCTGTGGACACACATCACACAGGAACTTCAATTATCATTCTCCAAACTAACATAAAAATTTAACTTTTAACTGAATTAAGATTTGTCAACAAAATATAGGTGTATGTATGTTCAAATGTGTCTGACAATATATGTTTTTAGTCACTAGTACAATTACATATGTATGCTGATAAAAAGAGGTGCTACTGAAAAACCGTCCATGTAAAAATGGCATAAACACCGTCAATGTTGACCGTTTCCTTGAGCCCAGCTTTTCCTTCCTAATGCTACTGACACATCTTGGTATAGTATGTCAGGTAACCACATAAGATAAAACAGTGACCCAGAGCCTTGTTAGGCAGGGCATCTTTGTTGAATGGTACAACACATGCCACTACCCTCCCCATAACCTCCTGTGTACAGAGTTCTTATTATCTGGTCACTACATTAACTGGCCACCATATTGCACTGACATTTGTAAAATGAATTTAGACACGAAATAGCAGAGGGCAAGCAAGTATCTCTATAAAGTTTTCATTATTTTATGTGACAAATTGTGTTTCAGTGTGCACCTCCTCCATTAGCAGTCATGTTTGCTCCAGTTACACAAATTCTGCTCTTGATTCAAATAATATAAAAGAACAACAACATAGATAAAACTACACACAGCCATTTGACATCACACATGCACATCATCATTATAGGTTTACTTTGGCTCCAGCAGTATCCTGCACTGACAAATCACTATGAAAGTACAGTCACCACCATCAATTGGGATATAATATAACTATATAAACATTCAAACAGTAACAAAATAAATAAAAAATAACCAAATATACAAACAAGTAACAATTATAGGCAGGAAAACTGTCTTTATAAAACAATGTACTGCATTAACAAAAAGCTCATTTGACGTTACAAAAAAAGTGGCTTATACTACCCCCGCTTAACTTGCATGTATGTACATGTAAAAACAACTGGGAGCAGTTAGATTCATCTGACTAGGAGGGCGAGATTATCCTTTCACCATTTACAGAAACAGGACACTCAAACCAAAAGTATGACCATCCATGTCACTGTTCTTAAGCCCTGCACTCCCTCACTTTTCCTATGAAGAGCATCTTGGTACAGCACGGCAGGTACCCAACCACTTAACAGAAAACATCCACACAGAGCTCCTTTAGATAATATACATAAATTACCTATCTCATAGATGGAGTTGCATCAGAATGTTGGAAAGAACAATTCATTTGAAACAAAACCAACAAACCACCAAAAAAACTGAATATTTGTTTGAAACACTGGTAAAGCAACAAAACCACAACATTATGCCGTCACCCAAACACTGGAAAAGAAGTGTCAACAAACTAACAAGTATGTTATAACAAATAGGTCACATTTCAGACCAGAACACTACTTAGACATAAATTTATGTGTGTTACATATTGGTCTGTGCCATGGATTAGGCAGTTAATTGCTGGCCTCTCATCACGGAGGCCTGGGTTTGATCCCAGTATTGTCCATGTGGCATTTATTGTAGAAGTAGCAGCACTGGGACATTTTTATCTGACTACTTCAGGGTTCCCAACTGTCACATTCCATCAGTGCTCCATATTTGTTCACTGGCACTACATATCCTTAGCAAATGACAGACTTAGAAAGGGTTGCATATTGCCTACCGCCATGCTCCAAATATACTTCAGGCATCACCGGATTCATGTTGTACTCCAATTATAATCACACTCACATTGTGAGCTCATACATTTTGTAATTTTTTAACACAAAGCATTAGTCTCTCCACCATCAAACCAAGCATATACTCATGCTGCACAGACTGTCTGCACTGTGTGGCATTGATGGTAATGCCTATTCTAATACACATAACACTGAAACTACAAAAAACTGCCTTTCCCTTTTTAAACACACAAAAAAAGAGCATCAAGCTGTCAGTCAATGCCTGCCACAACACAGTGCAAACAGCTGCCCTTTCATATCATAATACTTAAAGGTTTAAAATAAATACCATAAATGCAAAATGTGTGTATATACATAATGGAAAAAAAAAAGTCTTCCAATTTTCACACAGCATTATAAAATAACCACCTTGCCTTGTTCTATTGCACTTTACCAAATAATATTAGAAACATAAGAAGGAAGTTAAATTTTTCCACATGCTTTTTGAGTCATCTGAAGGAATTTCAGAGCCACAAAAGTGGACAATGAAAGTAACATTTTATGAGCTGGTACACAGAACTGTCAAAAAACGTTCCAGAATATAAAAGTAAGCAAACAAACAAAAATGAAACTTTACACAACTTTAGCAGGTCCTATTTTACTTTGTGGAATATTGTAACAAAGTGGCAAAATCAGGATATAAATATGGAATTGAAATTCAATTGATGTTTATAGCCAAGACAGTGTGTGTTTACGCAAAATATGAACTGAATCTTTACACACAATTGCATTTAATTTAGTATTTAAAGTGACAACAAGGTTCTCATCTAGCCAGAGAAACAGAGTGAGGTCAGCATTATCCCTTTTCATCTACCTCCTCCTCCAAAGACATTTCCACTTTTATGTGGTCCTGATCAATTTCTTCCCATGTTGCTCTTTCCTTCCGCATGACATTTCCTACTATGTTATTCAAATCTTGATCCTCATCCCCATTTTGGTTGTTTTATTTTCAGACTGACATGAAAAAACATTACTTGGAATTCTGCCATCATTAACCCTTTCCCTGCTAACATGGAGAATATGGTGAAGTCCTAATAATGCCAGCAGATGACAGATGGGATTTAACTTGGTGTTTAAAGGGTTAATTCTTCAAGTATGTCCATATCATCTCATTCTGTCATATTAATTTATCTTCAAAGACTTACTTTCTTACTGTACTTAAAACCTCCATCCCAGCTACAGATACTCTACACACATACCTGGCTTGGTTCACACACATCTGACAGCAAAAGTAAAGCTGTCTCTGAACATGCCATAACACATATACAGGGGATTGCAGGTATAGTTCCACATATCTGTTCCAAGTGTTAATATGGGCACACAGTAACCATTATACAAAAATGGCATGAATAACTGCATATTTACGAAAACAAATTTAAAAAATATATAAAACTAGCCACATGCCTGTCACTTGACAGGTTGTGGTAATATTCATGTGCCACTTCACAGCCATTTTCATGGGTCATTTCTTTATTCTTAGATGAAATCAAGCATTAATTTCATCTTTTGAGTGTTGCCATCTAGTTGTCCTATGCTGTACTATAAGCTTGAACCTCAACTGTTTCTTCAGCCTCAGCATATATCTTTCAATGATTAAGCTCCTTCTCAGTTTTGAAAAACTAGTGCTTTGAACTCAGTGCCTGCCTCACACAAAGCAATATGTTGTTAAAACTGAAACCATGGTATGATTCCAGTGGTTACCATGGTAGCCACAGAGTGACCTCTTCAGTCACACAAGGTTCTTATATAAGGCAGATGGCAATATCTTAGGAATGGCTCTGTATTTCCTTCAGATCTGTAGTAAATTGGATAAACACACCTGCAGTTACAGAGCTTACTGTATGATATAAATATGAGGCAAAACATGAACTTGACCCCAGAGTAACATACTACACAATGCAAAAACAGTAGCTTGTCACTATTATCAACAAAGAAAAAAATAACATATCTGGGACACTAACGATCAAAATACTCAGACATAAAATTGTACCAGTATACCACAAACCAAAATACTGCAACTTCAATACAAATACTGATGGTGAAAACCTTGCATAGTACAGTAGTTTGTGATTAAAAGACTACACTAAAGTTAAGGTGAGAATGAGGGGAAAGTCAAAGGCATCACATATGGGGTAGAGCCATAACTAAGCTTCCTTGAATGGTTATGGTACAGTTATAATGATAGACACACCACTAGTTGATACCAAAATATCCAAATCAAGGTAGCATTAGGTGTGGCATTAAAGGGACTATGCAAGATTTGATGTTCTTGTGGCAGTGACTATGAAGCTTACTGTCTTTTGGGATGTAAATCTTAGTTGTGAGTATTGGTGTTCTCACAGTAATGCTGCTGAGAATGCAAGTCTTGTGGGGTGTGACATACCGCTGCACGTATAGTTCCCTATAAAGTGTCACATAGCAGGAGACCTGCAGCCTTGTAGAAATATGCCAACATTTCAGAGGAAACCCTGCTCCTAAACATTTGGTAAATTTCTACCAGAATATGTGGCATTACATCCCAGAAGATGTTGATCTTCAGCAAAAGGTTAATTTACCTCATAACAAACAGTTTGATTCAAATCAGAATTGGTAACCATAATGCAAAACACAGCTGAACCTGGCCATAATGCCATCGGTTTATGCAACACCATGGCTATAGAGTCAGGTATTCTGTGGTGCCAATTAATTCCTCACTGTCAACTGTAACATTATAACATTCAGCTTGAACAACACTCATTTATGATGACACAAAACACATTCAGTCCCCTTCATGATGTTAACTGAGTTTGCCTGATCTGTGAGTAATACAAATAAATTTTCTGTCTTTCATGATAAATGTGGACAACAAACACCTGTACTGCTGGTCTAGATTACTTTGCCCTGCAACTATATCAATAAATCTTCAGTTAAACTTATTATATATGTAACAACCACATGTTCATAACAAAGTCACATTTCTACCAAAATTACTTGTACTTAGCAAGGTTCTCAGTGTATCTCTATGCCAGCAAACAAACCACACTGAGATGTCTATTTTCCAGGTATCTGGGTATCTCTACATTACATTCACTCTAGAGGCAATGCAACATTGGACTTGCTGCCATCTTGACTGGTGACAGATTGTGAGGTGCGGAGAGATCTCCTACCAAACGGTTCCAGGTAGGCAGATGGTGCCCAGCCCTCTAAATGTGAACCTGAAACGGAATGCAAGCGCACATGCATTTCTACAAACCAAACACTGTGGAAGAGCAAGTGCTGTGGTTCTCACAACATTCACAAATTAACACTGCGGTCTCCTGGGATATGATGCCATATACAGTAAACCCTAATATTCACAAACTCCCTTTCAGATGAAGATACCATGTTCCTCTAAAACACCGGTATCTATACACCAAACAGCATACCATTACATCTCAGAAAGCTGTAATGTCAACTGTGGTATGCAGTAGGCTACCTGCTGTATGCCCAGAATGTCCTAGGCTTGAATATATGGGATATCATTCTCAAGGTTAATGTGGTTTTCCTTAAGTCTCTCATCATACAAGCTGAGATGATTGATTTATGGCAGACACATGACTACTTGTCAAGTCCCTCACAGTTTATCACCCATAATTCTCCTCCAATTTAATGCTACATGACTTGTGCAGTTTCACAAGCTTGTAATCTACTTCTGTAAGATCCTTGGAATATTATGCCCCCCCCCCCAAATTTCTTACAAGGCAATTTAGAAGCCACCATTTCGTATACTATACATTCTTTGTTTCAGCATGCATATTCCATAACCCTTTTGTCTCCTCTGTGCTCTAGTTGCCCTGTGAAACATAAGTCCACTCATTACACACACAATTTCCTCAGTCTTCTGGCACTTCCTCTCTCTCATCTCAAACTGTTCACTTCAGCACAGTGAACTTAAATGCCTTCTCTCAGAGTAACAGATGTTCAAAACCACATAAAAAAACATAAAATTACAGAAAATGAAACATGTTTTCACAAACCCAATACACTTTTTGTGCCAGTTTTACAATTTCAGAGACAAACTAAAGGGTGCAAATCTAATAGACAGGTACTGCACACACTTGTTTAATAACTTGCTTCTTGCCACCTCAATTCCAAATGGCAAACATGTTTTCTTACCAATAACTCTGATGAACCACCAACCAGCACAACCAACCTTCAGAAGCTCAACTGCATCTCCCTCATGCATAGACACTTCACTGTGCCCCATCGCACAGTAATCAGCAAGTGCAGTGAAGCGGTCTCCAACCTGCAACATGAGATACGCACAGCATCCAGGAGATCTAGAAATCAAAATCTTTGACAATAATTTTGTATCAACACACGAATCTTTAAAGAAGTCATTTGGTAAGCATAAGTGATCATTCTGTCTATTGACAAAATCAATCCACTGGTCAAGGTGAGACAGAAGGACAGTAAAGATAAAATGACTAACCACACAGGAGTGTGCTGAAAAGACAGTGAAAGGAATAACAATGCAAAACAACAAGGGTACAACGTGAGGATCTTGGCCATCTCCTTGTAACATCACAATGCCACATAACAAATACAGAGCTCAACAACAATTTCAGGTTTTCATGGCCGTTCAATGCCACTGTGAATCCTGTTGCTAGGTTATGACACCATACAGATATAGGTTGTGATGCTGCGACTGTCTTTTCTTCAAAACAGACACTATATCAGTACAGTATAAATCTATACAATGCTATCATATCAAAACAGGCTCTATATTGGCACACAAAAAATTCACAGCTCAGTTGTTCAGGAAATGTCTTTATGCATTCAGGATTTTAAGGCTTACACAATACTTTAGAGTAGCTCAGACAATATAGCATTGAATGGTATGATAATTAGTAAATAATTAATTACTTGGAAAGGATGTGTCAGGACAGCGTAATCAGTACAGTATGGACCACGGATCAAATTCTGGTGGGAGCTTAATTTTCCACACCTGTCCAGACTGGCCCTGGACCTACCCAGCTTCCTGTACAATGGGTACAGTGACCCTGTCTCAGAGGTAAAGTGGTCAAGGCATGGCAGTGACCACCTGACCCAATCTAGTGCTGAGGTTAAAGAGCGGAGCTATACCTCTATTCCTCCACTGGGATTTCATGGTCTGTTCTAGGGTGAACTTCACAATTTTGTTTAATAGACAAGGCTATGGCAGGAAGATGGTTTGACATAATATCCTTGCACTTGCCTGCCTAGATAGACTGGGAACACAACAAAAAACACTGGTCAGGACACCAAGTCTCAGCATCATAATCTGAAACCAGGGCCTCCCATTAAAAAGTAGGAGTGCCACAAATTGACCACAAAATTTGAAACAACACCATGAAAAACAACAATGGAGATAGATTTGAGGTTCTCACAGTGGCGTGCCTGATGATTCAAGTATTCCAGGATATGATGCCGTGTCATTGGGCAGGTGGTTCGTGATGTTCCTAAGGATCACAGCACTTTCATCCTTATGGGTTAAGCAGTCCAAGAAGAACCATCAAAGACAAAGGTGCCACAATCCTTTGAAATGTAATAAACCACTTTATCTAGTGACACAACATCACATGCCACAAGACTTAAATCCTTAACAATAAAGACAATTGACAGACACATACCTAAACATCAGATGTGGCCTATCACAACATGACAAAAAAGGTATAACAAAGGGTCAGGCAAAACGTAAAGACAAAGTCCAAAAAATGTGTAAACATCCGTGCAACACCTCTATACTATTAGGTAAATGCGTTTACTATTCTCAACCAGAAAATCAGATGTCAATGTACCTCATTGTGCTCAGTGCAGGTGTCCTCATCCTCACTATTGCTATAATCTGAACTCCATGCCCCACCTTCACCCTCCTCCTCACCATTCTCTGACAGTGTGTGCTGTGGTAGGGGATGTGGTGGATGTTTTACAACAGTATCACCGTCTATACTGATGGAAGCCATGTTGTTTGGAACTCCTGTATGACTGTCCCATGAACTGGTTTGGCGGAGAGGCCTAACAGGAAGTAACAACACTTGCAACATCAGGTGACAAGGTGCAAGGACTGCAGTCAGCCCAAGAATTCACTTACTTTCAAGTGCATTCATGCAAATACAGAAATTTTCAAGCGCAGTCACACACCATCTTTTACTCAGGTTGCAGAACAGAGAATAAGTCAGAAACAACCCTGAAGACAAAATGAGTACTAATCACATTGACAACCTCAACAATCATTTAATTATATCATTAAATTTTCAACACTTCTGTTTTAGGCACGTTAATAAAATTGCAAAAAGCGACTATTAGCTTCATCATGTCTGTCTGTCTGTCTGCCTGCCTGCCTGCCTGCCTGTCCATCCACATGGAACAACTTGGCTCCCACTGGATGGATTGTTATGAAACTTGATGTTCGAGTATTTTTAAAAAATCTGTCAAGAAAACACAAGTTTCATTAAAATCTGAAAAGAATAATGGGTACATTGCACGATGACAAATATACATTTATTATAATATCTTGCTCAATTCTACTCAGAATGAGAAATGTTTCAGTCAAATTTGTAGAGAAAATCAAAACATACGTTTCACATTCAGTGACTTTTTCCCAAAACTGTGTTGTTTATGAGATAATGTGGAAAAATACTGTACAGCCAGGCAGGCCACAGATGATAATACAAAACGGCGCATGCACACTGCAGGCTGGATACCTAAGGCTACAAACACACACTCAGAATATGTAATATTTACCGCTTTTCCACGGCAACAATGGATGCACAAATGCGCCTCAACATTATGCTATATATAAACTGCCTGTCTTGTATTATGTTGCTATGGCAATGTGCCCACCATGAACATTTCACTATGCAAACAAATGAGCTGCCATATACCTGTGCACTGGCTTGCCTGTGCCTGCCAATGAGTACTGCCTGATCTTCTCCCCTTTCAGTTCAGCGAGTTGCTCCAAAAGCACGCGTTTGATTTCACACACCCACGCATTTTTCTGTTGCACTGTGAGAGCTTGAATCGTGTGTACCTCCTGCCGACCTTGTAACCACACTTCAAACTTGCGAGCATCCCCTTTCACAGATTCTGTGAGACCAATCTGTGACATCTAATACAAAGGAGTTCCCATAAATTATATGAATCAAGTAAGCACCTTTCTCCTTTCCCTCCCTTTCAGTTTATTAAATCATTTTGCCCAGTTTAAAGGTATGTGATGAGGTGATACACCATTGAGATTATTTACATGAACTGTGCCAGTCATCTTTCATTCTTTATGTTCGCTTCTACAGCCATTTAATAATATTTTATCTGTATATAATCTCTAACGTGTAAATTGATGGGATGGTTATGAAGATTTGTCAAGTACAAATACTCACCAACTTACGAACATGACACATTCCGAACAACTAGTCGTAAGTTGAAAATATAAACGGAGGTGGATTATACATTGTCTAGCAACTCAAGGGAGATTCAAATAAGCATAGTCTTTCAGTTGCAAAATAATAAGAATACAGTCTGTCCCAGTAACAGCTGTTGAGATAATCAGTATAATTTGAAATGCAGTTAAAATTAAATATTAATATCATTTTTATAGTAGTTTGAATTGGAATCTTCCTAAGGAAATTTCAGTTGTAACTTTGGTTGGTCATGAGTGGGATGGTTGTAAGTTGGGAGTGGCTGTATATGCTGCATGTGTTGTGTTCTGCTTCATGACTCAATCATGACACTTGTCTGGAGGAAATGACTGAAACCATGAAAACCTCATTTCTGTGCTGAAGTTAAAATGTCTCTAGTACTTGGTCATTATTCTACCTAACAACTGTCAGTTACAACTTCCCATCAGTTTGTTTATCATACAAATGTTGCCCACTCTTCTGACCATCTACAATTGCAGTAGGGCAGCAGTGGGAAGTGATAAAAGACAGTTTTCAGATGAAATACTGACTCCATGTTTATTATTACTTTCCCTCACACAGGTCAACTGTCAGAAGCCTTCCACCAAATTTTAAACTGTACTGTCTTGTTAAATCTGTGTACAGACATTACATATTTTTTTTATTTACATGCTCTGTTAAACCTTCTAGTAGTTACATTATAGGAACAACAGATGGCAGATGTTTCATTTTACTTTGTATGCATGTATTCACCTCACTTATACCTTATAGCTTTCCAAAATGACTGAAAACAAAAAAAGAGGGGTTGAGGAGGATTAGGAATAAAAATTACCCACCACACAGTTGCATTTGATATGCTCTACGATTACTTACAAACCTACATAAACAGTATACATCAATTTGCAGAACTTAAGATTTATGAATATACCAACAAATGCAATGTATTATTTTATAATATTAGAAAAACCTTACAACATGGTGCATTTGTTGGTGTTTCCTTGAATTCTGACAATTAGTGCATGGATATGAATACAACAATGCTTGCATAACTTACTTTTAGGTACCTCTTGAAGTGGTATGTATCCTTGTTATGCACTTCCTTTGCAGCCTTCTTGCAAAACAGCATGGCTTTCTGGTACAAGAAGATATGTCTCTGCATGGGTTTCAGTCTTAGCTCTCGGAGTCGATCTTTTTTGCTGTCTGTCCACACAGAGAACGACCCTTGCATAAGGAGCTCTCCCTGGTCATGCAGCTCACCCTGCAAATTTCACATGCTGTTAGATTAAGCCTTCACAGACTGAAACTAGTCTACATAATATTTCACAAGACAGAAAAATGTCTGCAGGGCAAAGCACTTCCAAGTGCCTGTGTAAATATAGTAACCAATACGAGCATTGCTAATGACAGAAACCATGAAAGCATATCCATAGGAACATTTCTAACCTCGGTAACCAAGAAAACCATGATAGCCAAGGTATCCACATAAACATTTTTAAACTTGGTCACAAATGTAACCAACACAATCACAAAATCAATGGTAATGTTAGTAACCAAAGCAGCCACGATCACAGAAGTAACCACAGTCACCAAAGAAACACTGGTAAACTTGGCAACAATGGTAACCTCAGTAAAGTTTGTAACCAAAGTAGGTTTTTGCTCTTCCAGAATGTTATGCAGTCATACCTGTATGTAGGTACAAGTAAAGGCAAAGCAGTCCCTGTACAGGCCTGGATAGGCTCTGAGGGCTCCAGGAAGTTCAGGCTCCAAGAGTTCACAACAAACAGCACATTAAGGTAGCAAAGTTGTCTGCCTTATGCACTGGCTGCCTTTACCCCAGAAAATATTCCTGGCACTCATTTCTGTTAGAGGATAAGATGATCCCAGGGCTATAGTGTGGCAGGAAGGATTATGTCAATGAAAAATTCCAACGATACCATCGGGAATTGAAACCACGACCTTCCGGCTTGTAGCACAGTGCCTCAACCAACTGCATCACCATGTGCTCCCAAATGTAGGTAGGTATTCATGCGAAGTGCCTGTTACATTTGTCCAGTTTTAACCAAATTTGAATTTTCTTGCCACATTGCAGTTAAAAAAAAAACCACCAATACAAATTTCTGCAACAATCCATCCTGAGGAGACCAGATTGTTCCACGTGGACAGACAGACATGATGATGCTAGCAACTGCCTTCCAGAACTTTGTAAACATGCCTATAAATTCAATTCCTACCCCACTGTACACATACAGTAACCACTACAATGACCAACATCATGTACACCTATTATATGCAGAACTTGGCATCTCAGCATGTCTATGGAATTGGAAATGATGAACTATAGGCAGTGACTGCAACAGTAAAGTATATGCAACAGTGCTACCATGTCTACATGGAACAAGAAGGGGTATCTGCACTGCCAACATCATTGTCAACAAGACCAGACCAATTGTGTAGGGACTGTGGTGATGTACAAGAAGAAGTGGTCCAGCAAAGGGGACTGTTCTATCTCTTGGATCACTGCACCATGACATGACCACGTCCTTCCTGTTTTCAATTCACTGCCTACGTATCATCTTACCACTTACTACCAGTTCCGACATACTACCCATTAACTTACTCACAGTTAGTATCACTTCCCCACAACTTGTGCTGGAGACATAATTACTGTGATGTTGACCAACTTACCCAGAAGCCTGT
>Ga0209755_10006653_pt1 | contig 12702 bp, 14 predicted proteins | sample TergutCo191P1_FD_187301 | JGI IMG/M metagenome (GOLD analysis project Ga0209755, IMG submission 187301) | Cornitermes sp. P1 segment gut microbial communities from Petit-Saut dam, French Guiana - Co191P1 (SPAdes) (version 2) | ecosystem: Host-associated > Arthropoda: Insects > Digestive system... | reverse complement strand
TTTTGGATTTAAGCGGCGATCCTTTATTTAAACGCGGTTACAGAAGCGAAGGCGGCGCGGCTCCATTACGCGAAACAACCGCAGCGTCAATTTTACTGCTCTCGGGATGGAAACGAAAGTTTCCGTTATACGATCCGTTCTGCGGCTCCGGTACAATTTTAATCGAGGCGGCAATGTATGCATGGGATATGGCGCCGGGTCTTGGCAGACATTTCGCAATAGAAGACATGCTTATCGCCGATACCCAAATCGAGCAAAGGGTACGCGATGAGTTTCGCGCAAAGATCGATTTTACCCGCATCGTAAGAATCGCGGGCAGCGACGACGATCTTCGCACAATTTCAATTGCTCAGTCAAATGCCGCACGTCTTCGTGACATCGCCGAAGGCAGAGATCCTCAGCATGGAATACGTTCAAAGAACGATGCGCCCGGCATCGAGTTAAAAGCTGTCCCAATGAAAGAAGCCGCATCTCCGTTTTCGGATGCAGGTTTTATTTTGACAAATCCGCCCTACGGCAAACGGCTTGGCGATCAAAGCGCGGCGGAAGAAATTTACAAAGAGATGGCGGGTCTTACCTCAAGGTTTCCGGGCTGGAAAATCGCGGTAATCACAGATCACAGCGGCTTTGAAAGCTTTTTTGGAAAAAAGGCGGATTCTTGCAAGGAAATTAGTAATGGTGCAATTCCTTCCTATTTTTATGAATATAATGTATAATAAGGCGGGAGATGTAAATGGCTGTTGCGGTTGAACACGATAAACGACGACAAAAAATTCTGGAAAAAGCTCTCGCAGTTTTTATAGACGATGGTTTTGAGAATGCGACATTTCAAAAAATATCGGACAAATGCGGAATTACCAGAACGATTTTATATCTTTATTTTAAAAACAAAAAAGAGATTTTTAACTACAGTATCAAGCAGCTTTTGCTAAGCGTAGAAGAAAGCATTAACTCGATCTGTTCCGATTCAAATCTTAGCAGCGCCGATAAAATTTCTCAGGTGCTTTTGGCGGTTTTAAAACAGCTTGAGCAGAGCAGACAGCTTCTTTATGTTGTTCTTGATTACCTTTTGCATTTGTCAAAAAGCGGCGTTAATCCCGAAGATCGGGTTCGCCGCAGAACGGTTAAACTTCACCGCATTTTGTCTTCGCTTGTAAACGAAGGAATTAAATCCGGCGAGTTAAAAAAAGCCAATGTAAAAACGACGCATGATTACCTGTATGGTTTTGTCGAGGCCGCGATTTTTCAGTTGACTGTGCTCAAGCGCGAAAATCTAAAAGAGCTGGAAAAAGCGGTGGTCTTTGCTGTGGATAAACTGGCAAGTTAATTTGCTCGCAAGTGGCATCGAAGTTTTTCAACGACAAGTTCATAATCAAGCGGCTTCCCTATGTGATCGTTCATCCCTGCGCTTTCGCCTTTTTCGTTATCCTCTTTGGTTGTGTTTGCCGTCATCGCAATTATCGGCACAGGCTTGTGATTCGGATCGTAAAATTTAAAAGACGCATTTTTCAGCTTGTTCTCGTATTGCCTGATTTCGCGCGTCGTTTCATAACCGTTCATTCCGGGCATATGAATATCCATAAAGATTATTTCGTATCGATTCGGCTCTTGCATAAACATTTCAACAGCCTGAAGCCCGTTTTCTGCGCATTCTATTTCCAGATGTGTCGATTTTAACAGCATCAGCACAATTTCGCGGTTTATCTTCATGTCTTCTACCAGCAGCAATTTGTGCCCGGTAAAATCGTCATCGATATTTTCATCATAGCTCATGTCTTGATTATTTCCCGTACTTTAATAATAATATATTTATGGACGCAGGACAAATCATTTTCATTTCCAGTCAGTTGATTCTTGGCGCAATTGCCGCATTTTTAGCTATCTTGTTATGGCCTAAGATCAGAGACGCCGCGTGGATGCTAGTTATTTTTGGAACAATTGTTTTTTATATAGAAACCGTTTATTCAATCCTTAAAGACTTTGGCATCACGGGCGAAGAGTTCATGATTTTCGGATCAGTCCCGCTAATTTCGTTATTACTTTCGGCTGTAAGGTCGCTTTTTTTCATAGCGGCGTTTGCAATTATGATTTACAAACAATCCAAACATAACTAATATTCATCATAAGGAGAAAAAAAATGAAAGCAGTAATATTCGGTCTTCTGGTAATAGCCGCCGCCGTCTTCGCCATTCTGCCAAAAGAGATCCTTGGCTTTGGACTCGGCTGGGGTGAAGATGTCCTAACCTTCCTTCGCGGCGCCGCTCCCGTACTTGCCATTCTTGTCGGCTTGGTTGCTCTCTTCATCGGTATCGCCGACATGAAAGATCGCGCCGAAGCCAAAAAAGAAGAGAAGGAATAGATAGAACGGACTCTCGCCAACACCACGATTTGCGCAGGTACATATATTTTATTCAACCACGGAGGACACGGAGAATGTGACTCTCGCCAAGGCGCTAAGCTCGCTAAGAACGCCAAGGGGGGAAAGAGATTTTAATCTGGAAGACCGTTAACCGTTCTGATGATTCCGTTTTTCATTAAATCAGTTCCAAAAAAATTCTATACCAAAAATACTGTGCCTTTTTGATTGCCTGCCGCGAGAGCTTCCAGACTGCGGGGTTTACCGCCGTTTGCTAGAATCGTTTGTATGCCGTAAGAGAGCGCCATTTCTGCGGCGTCGAGTTTTGTCGCAATTCCGCCTGTGCCGAAATTGTTTGTCGCTCCTATGGAAATATTCTTTCGTACTTCGGCAATGTCCCGTACCTGCTCTACAAGAACCGCGCTTGAATCTTCTTTGGGGTTCTTGTTGAATAAGCCGTCGATGTCGCTGAACAATATTAAAAGGTCTGCGCTCCAGAGAATTGCAGAACGCGCTGCCAATGTGTCATTGTCGCCGATTTTTATTTCTTCTACAGAAACTGTGTCGTTCTCGTTAATGATGGGAATGATTCCCTCGTCTACCAATGTAAACAAAGTGTTGCGCATGTTCAGCGTTCTGTTTGCATCGCTGAAGTCTTCGCGTGTTAAAAGTATCTGCGCAATGAAAAGATCTTCTTTCTCAAAGGCGCGCCGCCATGCCTTCATAAGCTGTACCTGACCTACCGCGCAAAGAGCCTGCCTGTAATGAATGTCTTTCTTGCGCGGCCACTTGTCCATGGTAGAAAGACCTGCCACTTGAGCGCCCGATGAAACAACTATGACCTGCTTGCCTAATTTCATAAGAGCCGCAGCCTGTTCGGCAAACTCGTCAAGGAAAGTAAAGTTGATCTTCCCGTCCGAACCTGCAATAGTGTTGGAACCGATTTTGATTATTATTTTTTTTGCATCAGCAATGAGTTGTTTAATCATCTTATCTGTCCGCTGCCTGTAATTAAATATTTTATTGTCGTGAGCGCTTTAAGACCCATGGGTCCCCTTACATGGAATTTCTGCGTGCTGATTCCAAGCTCTGCGCCAAAGCCAAACTCACCGCCGTCTGTAAAGCGTGTCGATGCGTTGACATACACGCAGGCGGCATCTACCCTTGCGCAGAAATTTTTGGAGGCTTGCAGATCGTTAGTAAGAATCGCCTCTGAATGTTTTGTGCCGTATCTGTTGATATGAGCAATCGCGTCATCACAAGTGTAAACCGTTTTTACCGCAAGAATATAATCCAGGAACTCGGTTGACCAATCTTCCTCAACTGCGTCTTTTACAACAAGCTCTGCAGGCGGAGTTCCGATTACCGCTTTAGATGCGGCATCGCATCGAAGTTCCGCCTTGCCTGCGATTCTGTTTGCAAGCTCGGGCATAAGCGTATCAAGAGCGTCTTTGCGAACAAGCAAAGTTTCTACCGCATTGCAAACACCGGGTCTTTGAAGCTTTGCGTTTAAAATAATATCGACAGCATTGTTAAGCTCCGCCTTTGTTCCAATGTATGAAGGCTCAACATAAATGTGACAGTTGCCTTCGCCTGTTTCGATTACGGGAATGCGCGCGTTCTCTACAACACGCCGGATTAAATCGTGACCGCCGCGTGGCAGAACAACATCAATAAAACCGCGCGCTTTAAGTATTATATCAACTTCGTCTCTGTCACCCGATTGCGCAAGGTCGACGGCATCTGCTATTCCGCCGCCTGCCGCAAGCCCTGCCTTGATAGCTTTTACAAGTTCCTTGTTTGATTCAAGCGCGGAAGAAGAGCCCCGAAGAAGTATCGAGCAGCCGGCTTTGTAAGCAAGAGCGGCGCAGTCTGCTGTAACATTCGGGCGTGATTCGTAAATAATCGCCGCAACGCCGATTGGAACGGTTACTTTTTCAATTTGCATACCATTGGGATGAGTCCAGCCCGTCTGCACTTTGCCGATTGGGTCATCCTGTTTTATAACTATATTGATGCCTTCGATGATGCCGTCTATTCGCTTGTCGTTGAGCATCAGGCGATCGATAAGGCTTTCTTTCATGCCGCTATTCCGCGCTTTTTCTACATCGCGCGCATTGGCTTCTAAAATTGACGCTCTGTTTTTGTCAATTTCACATGCGGCGGCGGCGAGAGCCTTGTTTTTTGCCGCGCTGTTTTCGCCTGCAAGCTTCGCCTGAGCCCGTTTTAGAGAAATAAAGACTGATTCCAGCGTATTTGACATAACATCACATTAACTTGCTTGCTCTTTTTGTTCAAGTAGCTCTATAATAGAACATAATGACTGTATTTGTTATTATTCTTGTGATTTTTTTGGCTGCAATAATCGTCTTGTTTATTGCATATAACAAAGCCCGAATTCTTTATAAACGCCAGTCTCAGGAAGCGGCAGCCGCAACTGAATTTAGAAATTTTGCATTTAATTCTTTAGAGAGCATATTAAACGGCATCGATGCCTTGATTTACATTACCGTTCCCGAAACAGGTGAGCTTCTTTTTGTTAACCGCTACATGAGAAAAGTTTTAAAAATGGAGAACGAAGATTTTATAGGCGAGTATTGTTATAGAATTTTGCGCGGGTTTAATTCAATGTGCGGATTCTGCCCGTGTTATGAATTAAAAAACAATCCCGATAAACTTGTCGTATGGGATGACTATGTTGAGATTTTAGGCAAACACATACAGCATTCCGACTGCCTTATCGACTGGCCTGACGGACGGAAGGTGCATCTTCAACATGCGGTTGACATCACCGAACTGATCGAAGCAAGAAAGCAGGCGGAACAGGGCAGCCGTTCTAAAAGCGTGTTCCTTGCCAATATGAGCCACGAAATTCGCACCCCGATGAACGCAATCATCGGCATGACCTTAATCGGAAAAACAGCGGACGATGTTCCGCGCAAGGATTATTGTTTCGAAAAAATCGAGAACGCGTCTCAGCACTTGCTTGGCGTAATCAACGATATTTTAGACATGTCAAAAATTGAGGCGAATAAATTTGAGCTTGCCAATGAAGAGTATGATTTTGAAAAAACAATTCAGCGTGTGATCAACATTGTGGCTTTCCGCGCAGAAGAAAAAAAACAAAAACTTTCTGTATATATCGATAAATCGATTCCGCGCGTTTTAATCGGCGACGATCAGCATCTTGCGCAGGTAATTACCAATCTGCTTGGCAACGCCATAAAGTTTACGCCCGAGGAAGGCACTGTTCGTCTTGATACGCGTTTTGTCAAGAAAGAAGACGATGTGTATTTTATACATATTGCGATAATAGATTCAGGCATAGGTATTGCGCAGGATCAGCATGAGCAGATTTTTAATTCCTTCCATCAGGCAGAATCGGGAACATCGCGCAAATTCGGCGGTACGGGGCTTGGACTTGTTATCTCTAAAAATATTGTCGAGCTTATGGGCGGCAGTATCAGTGTTGAGTCTCAAGTGGGAAAGGGTTCGACATTCTCATTTACATTCAAGGCAAAACGCGGAACAAGAAAAACGCCTGAGCTTTCTGAAATTGGCATCGACTGGGGCAATGTCAAAATAATGGCAATTGATGATGACAAAGAAGTTATAGAATATTTTAAAGATGTAATGAACGGCTTTGGCATAAGCTGCGATGTCGCATCAAGCGGCGAAGAAGCGTTTGCGCTTATCGGCATGAACGGCATGTATGACATTTACTTTATTGATTGGAGAATGCCGGACATGGACGGCATCATGCTTGCAAGAGAATTAAAAGCAAAATCCGAATCGCCTGAACATACGGTTATAATAATGATATCGGCAGGCGAGTGGAGCGTAGTCGCCGACGAAGCAAGAAAGGCAGGCGTTGACAAGTTTTTATCCAAGCCGCTGTTCCCGTCTTCAATCGCAGACGCGATAACAGAATCCATCGGGTTCGATCAGAATAATAAAAAAGAACGCACCGACAACTTTGAAATTTTTAAAGGGCGGAAAATTCTTCTTGCGGAAGATGTCGAGGTTAACCGCGAGATTGTAGAAGCAATTGTGCAGCCGACACTTTTAGAAGTTGACATCGCCAGTAACGGATTGGAAGCCGTTGAAAAGTTTGAAAAGTTTGGCGGCAGTTACGATCTAATTTTGATGGACGTGCAAATGCCGGAAATGGACGGCTACGAAGCAACGCGCAGAATCCGCGAGATTGAAAAAACAAAGAAACTGGAAATGACGCCGATCATTGCGATGACCGCAAATGTTTTCCGCGAAGACATCGAGAAATGTTTGGCAACGGGAATGAATGATCACGTTGGAAAGCCTTTGGACATGAACGAGTTTTTCACCATACTGCGAAAATACTTGCTTGGTTGATAAAGATAAATAGGAGTTATCAAATGAAAAAGACAATATTATTACTGGCTGTTTTTGCAATCGTATGCGTAAACGTTTTTGCCCAGAGGCAAACACCCGAGGTAAGAGCTTTACAGGGAACATGGACTTTAATCGCCATCATGAACGCGGAAGAAAGTTACAATGAACAGGCAATCAGAGACGAGAACCTTGTAGTTACTTATACATTTTCCGGCAACAATGTAACGATTAATAATGCAGGTAATGTCATTGGTCCTGTAAGCTTTGTTCCGCAGGGTGCTTACTTAACATTAACGGGAACCAGTACTGTTAATATGCCGTATTTTGTACAGGGGAATCTTTTGGTTCTTCACGAAGGCGGCTATACTTTTATTTATCGCAAATGATAACACCTGGTCTTTCAAGCGCGGCATTCAATGCGCCGCACCTAATGCCTTCATAAATAGCGGCATTAAAATCCTCTTTGCCAATATCCGTTTTATTGTTCAATGCCGCCGCGAGTCCTGCGGTAAATGCGTCTCCGCAGCCTGTGGTGTTCTGTACTGAACCGGTTCTCTCTGCCTGAATCTCATACTTATATATTTCGTTGCTATCCGCGGCGACAATTTCACGGCTGCCGTTTGTTAAAATAATGCGGCACTTGTGTTTACGTGCCAGTTCTAAAACAAATTCGTGTAAATCAGAATTATCCGTATCAAGCTTAAATGTTTGTTTAAATTCTTCAAGGTTTGGTTTAATAATTTCCGGCTCATACTTCAAGCTCTCGATAAGGTCTTTCCCTTTAATATCAAGGATAATGCGAAGTCCTTTTTCTTTTGCCTTCTTTACCATTGCGGGAATTACAGCGTCAGAATACCCTGCCGCTTTCGTGCCGGAAATTATAATTGTCTTATACGTATCATGGCGCGAAATTATTTCATTAAATTTATCAAGCAGCCGCTCTTCAGTTCCGGCGGCAACAGGCTGCGACTCCTCTACAAGTTCTGTAACGCTTTTGTCGCTCTCATTTATAACCGTGTAGCAAAAACGAATTTCTGAATCGCTTTCTACCCATTCAACATTAAGCTCGTCTTGTTCACAGAGCGACAAGAACAGCGGACGCATAACGCCGCCAAGATGGGTAAGGTGCGTCGCCGTTGGAATTGATTGCGTCACCTCTTTTCCCAATTGGGTAAGTACGCGGGTAACGTTAACGCCTTTACCGCTTGCATCAAGACGATGCGCCGAAGTGCGGTTAACTTCGCCCAATGCAAGCGAAGGATAGCGAAGAGTTTTTTGTAGTGTTGGGTTAAGACAGATTGATAGGAACATTAGTTATATAAAAAATAAGGTTTACCATCCACCTAATTTTTTTATTTTATTCGAAAGATAAAAAATCATACCGCTTGAGATTATACATGCAATAGCCAAAACAAGTATCCAAATGGTCTTTCCATCCATATTTTTTATCCTCCTGTTACCCATGATCTAATTATTTCTATAATTGTAAGAATACCCAAAATACAAACCCCGGTCGCAAAACCATCGGTAACTCTTTTTAATACTGGAGGCTCCTTACCAGCCTTTTCTAATAGTGCAATAATTCTATCCAGTTTATCAAAAAGAGCTTTCTCGTCCATACATCAAATATACATCATCATTTCGCTTCTAGCAAGTTTTATTTAATCCGCTTGTAACTCTTTATTTCCTGTTTCAATCTTGCGGCAAGTTCCGCTATCGGTACTCTTACCTGTTCCATCGAGTCGCGGAAACGAAGCGTTACTGTTTTATCCTCTTTTGATTCATAATCCACAGTGACGCAGAAAGGCGTACCCGCTTCATCTTGCCTGCGGTAACGTCTGCCTATCGCTCCTGATTGATCGTAATCGGTGGCATAGTCCTCTTTAAGCTCTTTACGAATATCTTGTGCAAGTTCTGCAAGTCCGTCTTTTTTCATAAGCGGAAGAATCGCAACAGTAACAGGCGCAAGGTTGGGATGGAAGCGCAGGACTGTACGCCAATCGTCTTCGTTTCCTTTGTCGGCAACCTGTTCTTCATCGTAGGCATCGCAGAGAATCATTAACAGGTTTCGTGTAAGTCCTGCTGATGTTTCGATGATGTACGGAATGTAGCGTTCGTTACCCGCGTCCTGATCAATGTACTGCATATCCTTACCGGAAAACTCCGCGTGTCTGCCAAGATCGTAATCGGTTCGGTTATGCACGCCCTCAAGCTCCTGCCAACCCATCGGGAACAGGTATTCAATGTCGTACGCTTCTTTTGCGTAGTGAGCTAGTTGATCGTGTTTGTGCCAGCGCAGGTGATCCATTTTTACGCCGAGCTTTTCGTAGTATGCCCAGCGGCGTTTGCGCCATGTGTCGAACCATTCAACATCCGAGCCGGGTTTTACAAAGTACTGCATTTCCATCTGCTCAAATTCGCAGGTGCGGAAAATAAAGTTTTTGGTTGTGATTTCGTTACGGAACGCCTTGCCGACTTGCGCAATGCCGAACGGGATTTTCATTCTGTTGGATTGGATAATATTTTTATAGTTTACATAAATACCCTGCGCGGTTTCCGGGCGAAGGTAAATAATGCTCGACGTATCTTCGGCAGGACCGATTCTTGATTTAAACATCAGGTTAAATTTACGGGTATCGGTAAGTTCGCCGCCGCAGTCAGGGCATTTTTTTGCGGATAGATTTTCCTCAGGGATTTGATCTGCGCGAAAACGGGATTTGCACTTTTTGCAATCGACAAGCGGGTCGGTAAAATTTTCGACGTGTCCCGAGGCTTCCCATGTGCGGGGGTGCATCAATATGGCGGCATCCAGCCCGACAATATCGTCATGAAGCTGCGTCATTTCTTTCCACCACGCGCCTTGAATACGATTCTTTAATTCAATGCCCAGCGGACCATAATCCCATGCGCCGCTTTGGCCTCCGTAAATTTCCGATGATTGAAAAACAAACCCACGCCTCTTTGCAAGCGAGGTGATTTTTTCCATAGTGGCTTTGCCTTGATATGACTCTAATTCTGACATGAGGGCATTATATAGAATAATTTAAAAATAAAATAGGTGACTGACACAGTGTCTGTCACCCTGGGTATTCAAGGTTTTCTTTTTTGGCGTTTTTAAGGAGGGTATTGTACTTGCCGCATTCATATTTCGCCATGTCGATGTTTTGCTCGCGCCAGTTGCCGCATTCAATAGCGCTTGCGCCTGGGATATCGCCCTCGAACTTTTCTGCCCAGCTAAACATTTCTATTAGAAGCGGCAGAATATCGGCAGATTTATATGTGCCTTGCAGTATCAGATAAAAGCCGGTACGGCAGCCCATCGGTCCAAAGTAAACGGTCTTTGCACTCCAGTCCTTATTGCTCCTTAGGAAAGTGGCGCACAAATGTTCGATAGTGTGAAGCGCAGGCTGATCCAGCACAGGCTCCTTGTTAGGTTCTTTAAACCGCAAATCGAAAGTGGTAATTACCGTATCATTAAAATTGTCTTCGCGTGAGACATAAACACCGGGTTTTAACAGCAGGTGATTTATCTGAAAGCTCTTTATTTTTTCCATACTTTATATTGTAACGCATATTCAAGCGGTGTCAATTGCGGCGTTTATTGCCTCTTGCCAAGTCTCATAAAAACCAATAGACTCATACCTACACAGGCGGTATGCCTAAGCCGCTGCGATTGGAACCATAGGTTCTTTACCAAATTGTTAGGCCCCTGAAATCTTAAAACAGACCAAGGGAAAACTCAGGAGGATTTTTTATGAGTGCAACTATCAGGCTCAAGAGATTCGGAACAAAGAAGCGGCCTTATTACCGCATCGTTGTAATGGACAAACAGGCGCCAAGAGACGGCAAAACCATCGAAGAGATCGGCTATTATCACCCCATCGAAGCCGAAGAAAAACAAATCGTTTTTGACGAAGCAAAAGCCAAAGCATGGATTTCCAAAGGCGCCATCGTAAGCGACACCGTTCGCCGCATCTTCAACAAAAAAAACGTTACTGTAAAGTAAACTAAAACATTTATTATACACAACTGATATGATTAAAATATTGACTGATTAAAAAGCAAGGCGAGAGCGAAAAGCCGTGTCGGCGACTTCGGTGTGTAGTCGAAGGCTGCCACGCCAGAGCGTGCGTAAACAAATGCCACAGCCGCCCGGAGCCGACAGGGGATTTCGCCCTCGCCTTTTGTATTTGTGAGAGTGTATTTTTCCTTATATCAGTTTTGGAGAGGAATTATGGAAAAAGATTTAATTGAATACCTCGCTAAGTCTCTAGTGGACGATCCTTCGCAGGTTCAGGTAAATATAGTAGAAGGTGAAAAATCAACGATATTAGAATTGCGTGTTGCAGAAGGTGATATCGGCAAAGTGATCGGTAAACACGGAAGAATTGCCAAGGCAATCAGGACAGTGCTTCAGGCTGCAAGCGCAAGAAGCGGCAAACACACAGTTTTGGAAATTCTTGACTGATCTGGCGCTAGATAAAATCTGGCACCAGATTGTTATAAAAAAATGATGACGGATAAATTTATCATCGGAATAATCGGCGCTCCTTTCGGCGTTAAGGGCTTTGTGAAAGTCCGTCCGTTATCGGGCGAGACAGCGCATCTTCTTAAACTGCAATCGGTAACAATTAGCAAAGACGGCAAGGAGCAGACCCTTTATATAGAAGAAAGCAGCTCTGCAGGGCCTGCCGTACATTTTCGTTTTAAGGGAATCGACAGCCCGGAAACGGCAAAAACCTTGACAGGCGCACAATTGATTGTCGGCAGGGACGAAGCTGCGCCGCTTGCCCCCGGCGAGTATTATATAGAAGATTTAAAGGGCTTACCGGTTTATACAGACAGTAAAGGAATCGATAAAAATCCCTCTCGCCAAGATTCCAAGACGCCAAGATGCCAAGAAGAGCATATAGTATTAGGTTATATTACAGACATAATTGAGGGTGGCGGTGGTGAGTTAGTGGAAATTGAACTTACAGATGGCAGTAAAAAACTAGTTCCATTCCGCAAGGACTTTTTCCCTGAAATTTCATTATCAAATGGCAAAGTAGTGTTAACCAATCTATGGATATTAGATTAATATTAATTAAAAACAGAGAGGCGAGGGAGCAGAAAGAAATGACAGAGCCCGCCCAATAAAGCACGGCAAAGCCGTGTGGATAAAGAAAATTAACGAGGCGTGGCGCTAAAAAAACGTCAATGAGATTAATAATGCGCGAGGGCTTTAGCCCGAGTAGCGCGCCCACCGGAGCCGATGGGGCTTTTCGCCCTAGCCTTTTATATATATGGTATTATTAATATGAAATACACAGTTTTAACCCTATTTCCCGAAATTATTGATGCGTTTTTCGCCAATTCCATCATGGCAAAAGCTATTAAGCGGGGAATAATCGAATATCAGTCAGTCAATATCCGCGATTTTGCAGCGGACAAGCATAAAACATGTGATGACGCTCCTTATGGCGGCGGTGCTGGAATGCTGATGCTCGCAGAACCGCTAAGCTTGGCGTTAGAAAAGGTGACAGACACAGTGTCAGTCACCCATAGGGTAATTTACCTGTCTCCTTCCGGGAAGCCGTTTAATCAGGAGATGGCAAAAGAGCTTGCCGCCGAAAAAGAGCTCATTTTAATCTGCGGGCGTTACGAAGGCATCGATCAGAGGGTAATAGACAAGTATGTGGACGATGAGATTTCCATAGGGGATTATGTGCTTTCTTCCGGTGAGGTGGCGGCGCTGGCAATTATCGATGCTACTTACCGCCTTGTGGACAACGTAATTTGCGCAGAGTCTCTTGACGAAGAAAGCTTTTCTTTGGGACTTTTGGAGTATCCCCAGTTTACACGACCTGAGATTTATGATAATATGAAAGTCCCTGAGGTTCTTCTGTCGGGGCATCATGAAAATATTCGTCTTTGGCGGCTCGAAAAAAGGGTGGAAAAAACCCTGCGGCAAAGACCGGATTTGATTCGGCAGG
>Ga0209755_10006652_pt1 | contig 12704 bp, 9 predicted proteins | sample TergutCo191P1_FD_187301 | JGI IMG/M metagenome (GOLD analysis project Ga0209755, IMG submission 187301) | Cornitermes sp. P1 segment gut microbial communities from Petit-Saut dam, French Guiana - Co191P1 (SPAdes) (version 2) | ecosystem: Host-associated > Arthropoda: Insects > Digestive system >... | reverse complement strand
TAGTAGTGTCCGCACCTAACCTCCAACCTACAGCAAACCAAGAACGAAACGACCAATGTGGTAATCAACATTATAGTCGCGAGCTCCTGATGATGGGCATAGCAGTACCCGAAACATGTTGAGCTTATAAGAAGTACAATAAAATAGTAATTGGCGTCTAGTTGGTTTTTATTCTTCAGTTATCACAATGATGCACGTTCCAACAAACATCAAAAAAGGATGTTTTAAGTATTTTGATTATGTATTGTGCCTTAAATATCCGTCATGCAAAGTGCATCTTAACACCAATAGTTTCTGATCGATAGGAGCACGTATTAAGTGCAGGGACATAGTAATCTGTATTTTTATCTCAACCGACATTCAGGTCGCTTTTTTTTTTTTCGCCAGGTAGTGTTACATCATATATGGCCTGTCTTCATTGCTGTATTTTCTTTTTGCGCCAGGTAGTGTTACATCATGTATGGCCTGTCTTCGTTGCTGTATTTTTTTGCGCCAGGTAGTGTTACATCATGTATGGCCTGTCTTCGTTGCTGTATTTTTGCGCCAGGTAGTGTTACATCATATATGGCCTGTCTTCGTTTCTGTATTTTTTGCGCCAGGTAGTGTTACATCATGTATGGCCTGTCTTCGTTGCTGTATTTTTGCGCCAGGTAGTATTACGTCATGTACGGCCTGTCTTCGTTGTATTTTTTGCGCCAGGTAGTGTTACATCATGTATGGCCTGTCTTCATTGCTGTATTTTTGCGCCAGGTAGTGTTACATCATGTATGGCCTGTCGTCGTTGCTGTATTTTTGCGCCAGGTAGTGTTACATCATGTATGGCCTGTCTTCGTTGCTGTATTTGTTTGCGCCAGGTAGTGTTACATCATGTATGGCCTGTCTTCGTTGCTGTATTTTTCATAATTATCTTGTAAACTGTACGATATTCTGGGGAAAAATATGTTCGACGTGAAATGTGTGTTTTTATTTTCTCTACATCTTAGGTGAGAACTTTTTTCTCATTCCAGAAAAAATTCAGCGATTATCATTGTAAGTATACATATTGGTCATATAAAGTGCCTTATGTTGCTGTCCCACTTCATCAATTTTTTCATTTTAATTATACAACTTTTCCCAAATTTCGTCCATTGGAAGCCGAATTTCTTGCGGGTGAATGGACATACATGGCGAAGTTGATAGTCGCGTTTTGCAGCTTTGCGAACGCGCCTTAAAATTGTAACTCTTCCTGATATTTTGATTACATGAGAACATTTGAACATATTGACATTGAACACAGCAATTGTAATGCCAGAAAAGAAATATTGTTAAAGGTGGTGTGGTCCTACAACTTTCATTTTCAGTTTCGCCTTTTAGAACAAATGTTATTACTTTACAGTCCAGTGCATTAAAACAGAAACAGAAGTTTTGCGTCGTACAGTTGGCACCGTTAGATGTTACAGCCCAGGAAGCGTAATCGTGTCACAGCAGTGAAGTATTATATGACCTTGAGTAAGCTCGACGTAAGGCCTGCTTCCTTGTACGTACAAACATGTTCTTAGTGTCGTAATTTTAAAACACCATTATTTTGCCAATGGTATCAAATGGATTATCACCTGTATGCGCTATAGTGTGTACACAGTACTGCCTATGCACTAATTGATCCCTTTACTGAAGTGACTCCGATACCTGTTAAATATCCTAAATTAACCGGAACAATTTGGAGTACTCTTGCGTATTTTCTCTTCTTTTTGGTGCAACAGCCCCCAATGGGCCAGGGCCTCCTCATTCACGAGGTTTCTAGATCACACTCAACGACGCACCACAGTCAGTAGGCCTCCTCTGGACGAGTGATCAGCCCGTCGCAGACCTCTACGTGACAACACACAACAGGCAGACATCCGTGCCTCCCGGTGGGATTCGAACCCACAATCTCAGCAGGCGAGCGGCCACAGACCTTCGCCTTAGACCGCGCGGCCGCTGGGACCAGCACTCTTGCGCATAGCCTTTAGTAAATCCCTCTTTAAATACCACGAAAAGATGCCCATTCATCCCCTAGACACTCTGATATATCAGTTTGAAACAAACTTAACCGGTAACTGGCCACTCAAGTCCTCATTCTATGTACAGTTTTATTGGCCAGTTACGTCCTCATTTAGTGTTGAGTTAAACTGACCACTCACATTGTCGTTTAATGCACAGTTCAACTGGCCTGTCACCTCATTTAGTACAGAGTTACGATGGTCACTCACGTCCACAGCAGCCTTAAACTGGCCGTTGACGTCCTCGTTTTAGTTACCAGTTAAACTGGCAGGTCACGTGCCGTTTATTGTAGAGTTAGCTGGCCATTAACGTTCTAAATTAGTGTAGACTTGAACAGGACGCTTACATCCTCATTTAGTGCCCAGTAAAATTGGCAAATCACGTACTGTTTAGTGTAGCTTGTACTGGCCAGCCACTTTCTCGTTTACTGCTGAGTTAATCCCACTTCGCGACATTCTTGTATGTCCGTACCCCTGCAGTGTGACACAGTCTGACTGTACGTTTTTTCTGTTGTACACTTTCACTGACTAGTGTAAGAAGACAATGCAGGATGTTAGGGTCAACGGAAGGAAGACAGTGTGATCTATTTTAAAGTACAGCTCTGGCATTCGAACAACGGAAACCCTACTCAAGACAGCCAGTCGTGGAATTCGAAGCAGGGACTTTCCGAATTCGTGCCAAACGCCACACCGTTTTTCGGTGCTGTAGCCATAAATATCTCGGTTCTCAAGGTCTGGGTGTAGTAAGCCGATTGTAGCAGACAGAAATGTAGGAACCTTGCGCTGTCTGAATATACATGCAGAGCTTTTTGAAACAAGAGGGGTTTAATAGTTACAAAATTCGTAGCTTATTTAATGTTTGCGCTTTGCCAGCGATTCTTAAGTTGACCGCTAGCTGTTTTTATTGGTAGTACAATCGGCCAGAAGCAATTTTCAGTAGCACAGGTAATTTCGATCAAGTCTGGGGTTCCGTATCTTCCCCCCACCACGGTCTGTCTCTGGTGTTTCAAACTTAAAAAAAAAGAAGTAAAAATGGAAACTACAGCACAGTATGAAGAATAATGTGAGCATATTATACGCATAATTTCAGCAGTACGTGAGTTGGTGTATGGTGAGATACAGTATATAGACCATGCCTGTGTGCGTCCAAGTGGAGGAGGTTGAGAAACATTGCCTTGTGCTGTGGAACGTACCGCCGTAACTGTTTTACCTCGTGGAAATCTGTACATAACTGAAACCAATGTAGCATTACTCGAGTTATGAATACGTTTTTCCTGCGATGTGTTGCTAGGAGTTCGGTAATTATCGTGGTCTTATAGCCAGGAAATTAAATTGAACTAGGTGCGGCCATTCCAGTGTTCCCCATTCTGTTATAGAATGTAATATGTGTAAAGAGTGCAGCAAGGCCAAATGTAAATATGTGGCGAATGTCACAGAGCAGTAATTAGCACACTTCATCATATTTAGAGGTGTCTGTTTGGAATGTCATACAGCAGACAGGTTGTAGTGTATTTTTTTGTGTATGTATTCCTGAATGCGTACACTAGCACTTGTTTTAGGAATAAGTGACAACTGTTTCGTGTAATAGTCTAACCAGCTACAATCGTTCTATAATGCGGGTTGCATTCTGCCTGCGAAACTCGAATTTTCTGAATGACGAGCATCCACTTACACATCCATGGCTACAGGCCTGCTGGGGCACATTGTTCTCTGAGTTTGCCACTTCGGTATTCTTTTGCCAATCGTCGTTCCGCTGGTACTGTATGCTTATTTCGTTTTTATTTCAACCAACTAATATACAAAGATATATATATCATAACAGTATCTCTTTATATAATATACATTCCTACGTGTTCCGACATCTATGTCATTCTCAGGGAGTTTTACATTTGTGCCTCGCTAAGGTACATAAACTCTTAAAATTGAATCTTTTAAAAAACACCCAGAGGATGACGTAGAGATGTCGAAACATGTAGGAGTGTACATTATATGAAGAGATTCTGTTGTGATGTATATTTGTGCATTAGTTGCTTGAAATAAAGCCAATAAAAGATGCACGGTACATGCAGTAAAATACTGTATACTCATTTGTCATCAGTCTTATCATCGGGGATTGGTATGTGCAATAGATTCATTCCACTCCTGACATTATCAACCGTCACCATCATGGCTCTTAATGACGCCGTGACCGTAACAGATAAGTGGTACTCGATGAGGCTGTGTCCGGGGCTGAATAAACTTGTTCTCCCTGCTGAGGACTGCTGATTGAGACGTCTGCTTACACTCAATCTAACTTCGAGCTGTCATCAAGACTTTTATAATGGACTGAATGTAATACAGCTCCGCCTGTGTAACTCTTATCTATTCATACTTTATTTAGTGGGTAAGTTTATAAATGACTGATCGTGGGTTAATGAACGACACCCTTGCAACCGCAGTGAGGAATTTATTGGGAACTTAACACCTCCTGAATTAATTGTGGTCTGTATAAGGGCGTTGTCAGTGTATCAGACTGTAATTAATTAGCAGGGCGGTGGGTGTGGTCTAATATGTGGTATTCTGTCATATGCATGTAGGAACCAAGAAACAACTCGGAAGAGCCAGTCTCCCGACAGATCTGACCTGTGGACCCCCGAATACGAAGCAGGATAGCTACCCACTCAACCGCGGGGTTCGGTAGTGCATCTAAGAGGTTTCTGTAAGTTGAACATGTCGCTAGGATGGGGCAGACAAGGAATACGTACAGAATTTTCGTCGGGAAAATTGACGAGGATTCGGGAGAATGACGTTAAAAATGGAGCTTATGAGTAGAGACTTTGAGGACTGAAGCTGGGTGCTACTAGTGCACTATCGTGTCCAGTTACAGGCGTCAGTATTAGAGGTGTAGAACTTCCGGACTGTTCGATACAGTTTCTGGTCCGTCAATATTAGAACCGTACAGTACTGGCGGTGCAAAACCTTCGGACTGTGCGCTACCGATTCTGGTCCGTCAGAGTTACAGCCGTACAGTACTGTCGGTGCAAAACCTTCGGGCTGTGCGCTGCCAATTCCGGTCCGTCAGAGTTACAGCAATACAGTACTGGCGGTGCAAAACCTTCGGGCTGTGCGCTGCCAATTCCGATCCGTCAGAGTTACAGCCGTACAGTACTGTAGGTCCAAAACCTTCGGGCTGTGCGCTGCAAATTCCGATCCGTCAGAGTTACAGCCGTACAGTACTGTAGGTCCAAAACATTCGGGCTGTGCGCTGCCAATTCCGGTCCGTCAGTTACAACCGTGGAAGATGCACGGCTTCGACCGAGATGTGAGCATGATTTCTTTGAGAATATGGAGGGATTTGGAAGAGGAGTTATTGTTCTGAAGGCATACCTCTTTATTCTTGTATCTAAATTGAAAGAGAGCACCAAGAATGTCAGTGTAACCAGCCAGCTTCTCGCCCAAGTATATAACTCTTGGTTGTATTCTCGTCAGCGGTATGGGGTTTTTCATTGGTCCAACAGTGCCAAAAAGGCGTTGAACGATATCTTTACCTGGCATGCGGTGAGGCTGTACAGGGTCCCTGGACATGCTGGAGGACGAGGTAATGAGATCACCGACGAGTTCGCAAGGGGCGGCTCTGTTCTGGGGTTTCTTAGACCTGAGCCGGCCCTAGGAGGCTCTAGACAGGATATACGAAGAAGGATTAGTCGTTGGTTGATCAACCAGCATTGGGTACGATGGAGAGGTCTTGGCGATACCCAAAGACAGGCTCGAGAACTAATTTTGGGACCTTGTCTGGATGCCAAGGATAGGTTTTGTCCTTTAACAGGACTCGATCCAGGGCTGTTACTGGCTTTCTCACTGGACGTAACACCGTGAGGAGACATCTTCACCTACTAGGACTGCTGGACAACCCACTGTGTAGGTGTGGAGCAGAGGAAGAAACATCGGCCTACGTTCTTTGTTAGTGTGAAGCTTTGGCTTCACTCAGACATACGTATCTGCACTCCTTGTTCTTGGAGCCAGAGGACATGAAGAGTATGAAGAGGAAAGGTTTGAGGGCCATCTGGAACTTTAGCAAAGTAACGGGGCTCCCGTAAATTGATATGGAGCACAAAGGGCCCGTTAATTAAGGCCTAGGTGCATCGGGACCGTGAGATCCCGAAGCCATTCGTAGTCAATGAATGAATTAATTAATCAATAAATCAATCAAAGGGGTTTTCTCTTCTCTCCAGCGTCCGGACTGTCTGTAAGGCGCACCCGGTGTTCTGTTTCCTGGGTAACAAGTGCTTGATTAAGCATTCGGACAACTTTGCCTTTACCCTTTATCTAAAACTGGTACACACTCTAAGGAGCCTAGAGGAAAGCTCAGTCAATATAGTGGTCAGGCTGTTTGCTGGAGGAAGAAGGGATTCGGGATTCAGCATCCAGCAGGAGCAGCAATTTGTCTGTAGTCCACAGGGGCCCAGACCGAATCCAGGGTCCCATTCAGCATTTTGGGCCCTTGTCGGAAGGGTGAAGTGGCCGGGTCATGAAGCTGGCCACGCACCTTTATCCATTTCCAACTCCACAACCTGAAATCCACGAGTCATTGTTGTTCTAGAAATACCATGTAAGTCTAGCCAAATGGTTCCTTTAGCTTTCTTGTAATGGTTAGCAGGTGCTGATCATGATTCTGTATCAACGAAACAGTTCTTGCAGTGAAAAGAAACTAAGAGTCATCATTTTGTCAGTCTCTTCCGTTACAGAATCAACATTGCTGTGTCAGTACATGTTCCACTTGTGTTACAAAGCCATACCAGTACTGTAACAATAACCAATAGGCACAACAAGGCTGACTTTAGTGGAGTGGCAGTGTAAGATGCATACGTATCATTAAGGACAGCTTGAACAGAATGGTAGGTTCAACCCTCCGCTTCGGGTTGTCTGTTTACGCAAAGGCCTTGCAATGGGTCAGTGGGTCGATCCCCGGTACACAGAGTTCATGCAAACGTGTAACAGACTCATGTTCTTAGAATTCAAAGCCGCAGCACGCGTTGTAGGACCCAGTCCGTGACAGATTAATAATAATAATAATAATAATAAGAAGAAGAAGAAGAAGAAGAAGAAGAAGAAGAAGAAGAAGGAGAATATCTGATAGGAACTTTTGAAGGTCGTGATTGTTTAAGGAGCGAAATCGCAGCAAGATTTTTAATACCTTTTGAAAATCTGCTGTCTTCCCCTCTTGCGCATGTAGTCATCGTCCGAAATAATCAGTATCATTTTGCGCATCTCATTAGTCCCTGATTTTGAAAAACTTATTTATAATTTACGCGGCATACCCTGCAGGGGTCGCACAATTTAGAGGCTTTTTAGGCGCGTTCGCCAAAGTGCGAAAAGCGACTGTTAGGTCCATCATGTCTGTCTGCCTGTCCGTCCGCATAGGCCAACTCGGCTCCCACTGGACAGATTTTCATGAAATTTGGTATTTGAGTATTTTTCGGAAATTTGTCGAGAAAATTCAAGTTTTCTTAAAATCTGACAAGAATAACGAGTATTTTACATGAAGACGTACGTACATATGTGATATTACCTCGCTGAATTCTTCTTAGAATGAGAAGCGTTTTTCTGAAAATCGTGCCGTTTATGAGATAATGTGGGAAAATGTGGTAGAACCAGACAGGTCAAAGAAGGTAATATATTACGGCGCATGCGCTTGGCATGCTGGATAACTAAGGCTACAGACACACACTTTAACATTGCTTTCCCACGGCAACAATAGTTACGCAAACGGGCCCCCATGTTACGTTCTACGTACATTGCATGCGTTGTTTGTTTGTAAAATGTTGTACAGTTTACATGTTTTTTGTGTGGCAGGTATTTATATATCGTACGCTTGAGAGGGTTTTATGTTGTGCGTACGGGAAGTTATTCGACCTAAGAGGGATGAAGCTGAACACTCTGAAATCAAATGTTGAGGAAGTGGTAACTACAGGCCCCATTGCGGTCAAATGATTTAACATTCTTCACGTACAGAATGTGAAATGTAGGTCCACATTGAAATCTGTCAGATATGGAAGCTTGTCTTACGAGAAATTCTGTCCGGTACTAAACCTGATTTCTTTAAAGAGAAATGTTAACACGAAAAGGGGAAGGAAATATAAGAATAAGACGTGAATCTTTTTTTTTTCTTAAATTTGTTTGGTGTTGATGTAATTTTGTTCCTTTGTCCTGAGAAGAAAAACGCCTGCCACTAACCCAAAAGGGGACCGCGGTGGCACAGTGGTTAAGGTGCTGTGCCACAGATCGGAAGGAATTTTTCTTTGACATAATCCTTCCGATCGCACTATGGCCTGGAGTCGACTCAGACTCTAACAGAAATGAGTACCAGGAGCATTTCCTGGGGGTAAAGGCGGCCGGTGCATAGGGCTGACAACCTTACCACCATCCTGTGCCGTTGTCATGTAATCTGGTAACCTTAACTTCCTGGAACCCTCTGGGCCACTGCAGGCCTGTAACGGGACTGCTTTACCTTTACCTTTTACTAATCCAAACATTTAAGAAGAGTTGTCGACGGAATGTATACAGAAAGCTGTACTGGAAGCGAGGCAGAAAAAAGATTGAATACTGACAAATAAACCACCTGACGAAGAAGAGTGTGGAGCATGCAGCCTGTGTATTCGTATCATTAAAATTATAAGTCCGGTGGTAATTATATGCACCACCTGCATTGACAATAGGCCAGTGTGCATTGTGCCACGCATTTTATTTATTTTCGTATGATTTTTGCAATAAATATCTCGTATTTCCCTAAACACCATTAATCAAATGATCATTGTAATGGACACTGACTGTGTTCTCCGTGAAGCACCGAGTGTAATGTTATGCATAATTGGGATAAATGCATGGCTTCAAATTATTATGTTCTGTTGCTCTTTGAAATATGCTACATAGTTAAGTAGCGAAATTTATGTAGCATCTACTGACCGAGATTAGAACATGCTCTCGTGCGGAGATACTGGAGGTATTTGGAAGGAAGAGTTATTGACCTGTTTGATGGCCTGCCTTACCATTTACATGTAGGCTGAAGGAAGGCACGATAAATCTCAATATAACCAGCTCCTCGCCTCCATTCGCGTCGATGTCCTTTTGCACTTGGCACGTTTGGCATCCTGGAGGATAGTACAGCCAACATAGCGATTGCGAAGTGGGTTAGACGAACGGAGAAGCGGGGGTTCAGTTTCCTCTAGAAATATTTTACGTTATGTTCTGTGCAGTATATTAGCTTTGATGGAAGTAACGTCATTAAACTGAACCCCCCATTCTTCTACATTGAAGCGAAATTTGAACCCTCATGGAAAAGGATAAAAAAAAAATTGACATAAGTCGAGATGAAATTTTTCAGAAGAAGAGCGGGGTGTACACTTTTTGACCACAAAAGGAATGAAGAAATTTTGGAAAAGTTGAAAGTACAACCAGTTGAAGAGAAACTAAGAAGATAAAAACCATTTTACTATGACATGTAACAAGAATGAACAACAAAAGGATGCCAAAAATAATGCTGATCTAATATAAATTAAATAGACGAAGACGACTGTAAAAACCTTCGAAGAGCCTATTACGCAAGTCCGAAACCTTTCTGCTTAGGTCTCACTCGTGACGGATGATGATGATGATGATGATGATGATGATTAAACTTAACGCTGTCTGAAACGGAAGAATATGCCGGTCCCTTGTATTTGCTCACAAATATTTTATTGGCTTGTTTCCGTTGGTGTAACTGGCCAACCTCGTGAGCATAGTACTATATGCGTATCAGCAATCAGGCGCTCAACTACCGAAACAATTTCCCGCCTTCTGCGGAACCCGAAAGTTCAATACCATGTTCGCAAGAGCTAACCCGACCTCCTCCCTTCCTTCCATGCAATTGTGTCCTGAACTGTTATAAATCCATTTCATGTCCGCAAACCCGATTTATTCAAGGCTTTTTAGTATTATCCGTCTATCTATATCTGTGTCTCCCAAATGTCCTCTTCCCTTCGGGGTAGCTGATTAAATTTTTGCACCCGTTTCTCGTCTTTCCATTGCCTGTCACATGTCCCGTCCACTTTAATCCCTATTGGTTAGATTATGCTTGGGATGTAGGGTGAAAGTACAAACTACGGCGTTCCTTATCGTGCACAACTCTGTAGTTCCTGTAACTTCGTTCTTGTTGTGTCCAAATCTTCTGTTCAGCACCTCCTCCACAGACACATTCTGTGTTCCATTATTATGCTGAGAGGAAAGTTCCACGACCTTTCAAAACAGCAGGTTCATTTCTATTTTTATGTAGTTTCTATTGACTTTTTTCGATGGGAGAATAAAATACGAGAGCATCTTGGCCGAATGGTAGCAAAACATCCTTGGAACTGAAGTGGCCTGTATTGTTTCGTGAGAGTAATTCTGAGTTGTTACTACCACTTCCAGATATTGTGCCAGAGTTTCAAAAGACGGGTTGACGTTGTATGCCGGATATTATTATTTCCTTCCCATGGCCATGGGCAGTTATGTCACGTATCAGTGTTCATTTGCATCTGTAGGCCAGACATTATTATTTTGTTCCCTTGAGCGTGTGCTTCCATCTGTACCAATATTCATTTTCATCTTTATGCCAGATATAGTGATTTCGTTGTCTTGGTCTTAAGCAGTCCAGTCTCGTATCCTTACTCATTTTAATAATTATGCCCAGCATAAATGATTCTGTTTCGCTAGTGTTCAAGATGCATGTCTCGCATCAGCGATCATCTTCCCCGTCGTCCGCTAGTCCTTGCGCCCATTGTATCTGCATTCACTCTCGTTTACGTCCTTGTTGTTGCAACTACGATTTCGTCATCGTTGCCGTCATTCATCGTATTCATGTTACCATCGTCGCATTTAGCGCCCTGCCCTAAATGCGTCATTAAAAATAGACTTTGGTGCTGTTGTAAGTAAAACGCTTTTGTTCGGTGTGAGAGGTTGCCTTGAATATGTGTTGCCGTCTCTAGACAAGCAGAGAAGCGCAGAGGATGTTTCATGACATCAGACACTTTAATGTAACGATGCGAGATGTTTTGGAAGGTGTTCAGAGGAGAAGAGTCTCCAGGCTTGTAGATTTATGAATAGAATCTTTTGAGCTGCTGTTCGGGAATCGGGTGTGCGCTACTGTAAGGAATTGACGCTATGGTGCGCTGTGCTTTCCACGTGCGTGCGTGCATTCGGTACTTGTAACGGTTCTAGTAATAGTAAACCTTGATGCGGAATTTTAATATGAACAGTAATACGTGTAATAACAACAGCCGAGGGAATAAATATATCAGCACGTCCACTGGTGTGTAAGTTAACTGCTAGTTTGACCAGTAATTTGATACTTCCCGGTTCAGCGTCTCATATCTGGGACCCGAAGAGTATTTGTACTTAACTTTTGCCTTTTAAAATCAGTAGCACTGAGAATGTTTGTTTTCGCCGTCACAACCAAAATGTCTGTCTTTACCTCACTGGACTGCGTAAATGAATCATGAATAAGGAAGCGCGTGAAAGAGTATTTCTTGGTCAGAACAATAAACAATAAACATTGGAGTGGCTTAATCGCCATTGTTACAGATTTATACTCTTCTGTTATCTGGCGAGGCAGAAACCGTTGACAGCCCAGTGCTTCTTTACCGACTGGAATAGAATAAACTGCTCTTTGGCTGGTATCACAATTCTGTAGTTTGTTGGCGTTTGTTGATTGTTTTACGGCCTTGAGATTGTCACTGTTGCTGAACCTCTGAAACGGTGCTGCACATCTGTTTATTGCGACTGATTGGCCTAAATTTAAAGAGCATTTTCTGCAGTGATTAGTGATCATAATAGTGCGTGGCCAAATGTTACTTATTATTTCTGGAATAGTATGCCGTATTTATTTTCTGTGCTTGTCTTGGCAATTGTAGGTATGTTTTTGGGAAATTTATATTTACTGCTGGATTTGTCTTCCTCTTATTTATCATTGTCATCGTCTCCTCTAATAAAGGTACTTTTCCTTGGTAATTAACTTCTTCAGCCACTGTTGCAACTCACCACTCAGGCTTTGAGTTTCAGATTGTACGAACGCTCTTGATATTATGCGTGATGTCCCAATTATAATTGTTTTCTTCTTTTCCAAATAGTCCGTCGAGTGCTGGCCTGGTATTATTTCAAGATACCTTTTGGCCCCACTGATTACTGGTATAATTAAGCTTGTATGTACAAGGAAGACCAAACATTTCCTCTTAGCTCCATCCGAACTGTTCGTTACCTGTTTTCTGTGTCTTGTGATTCCGGTGTTATGTAGTCTTGGAGCTCGTATTCCGAGGTTTAGTTACCATTCTGTTTTGTTGCTCAGAACATATTGTTATTGTCATCGTCATCATCGTTGTCGGTTCACGTAATTCTTGTGATTGCTGAGATCATTTAAGACCACTAATGAACATGAATTTGTTTGAGATGCTATTCGAGCATGTGACTGGAGTAATTGAGGAGACAACGTAAACCTCAGTGTAGATTTACAAGCGGGACCTCCTGAATTCGAAACAAGTGCTAGCCACTCAACCGCAACGTTTTGTCTTTTCAGGTATTATTAACTTATCTTTAGACGGGGATAGCTCAGTCAGTACAGCGACTCGCTACGAGCTGGACGGTCCGGGGATCGAATCCCGGTGGGAGCGAGATTTTCCGTACCCGTCCAGACTGGCCCTA
>Ga0209755_10006651_pt1 | contig 12704 bp, 7 predicted proteins | sample TergutCo191P1_FD_187301 | JGI IMG/M metagenome (GOLD analysis project Ga0209755, IMG submission 187301) | Cornitermes sp. P1 segment gut microbial communities from Petit-Saut dam, French Guiana - Co191P1 (SPAdes) (version 2) | ecosystem: Host-associated > Arthropoda: Insects > Digestive system >... | reverse complement strand
AAAGTGTCGTATAACGAATGTTTTACTTTGAACTCGTCGATTTCCGCTATTGTGTGATTCAAAAAAAGATGGCGGTAAATGCCGTACATTCTTGGAAAGATTACTTCCATGCCGTTTTTTTCTAAATATCTTTCAACCTGCTGATTCGATCCCGGATGGAAAGTTAAAAGATATTCTCCCTGAATCAATACCTGATCTCTTAGTTTCGAGCGGTCGTAGCGTATTTTGCATAAATCGTGTATCGCTTTTTTAAACGGTTTCGCGGTGCCTTTTATGCCGCCTTTAGCGAGACCGTCGGCAATTTCTATAAACGCGTTTTCTACAAGTTTATCGGTTTCGCCTTTTTGAATTTCGTACGGGCGTATTTTTCGGCGCAGGTATTCGAGCGCGTCAGCCTGGATTATGCCCCACACAACTCTCGCGTATGTCAACGGCGTAAAATTCATGCCGGGGTGCGCTTTTTTCAAGTCCGCCATGTCTGTTGTGATAACGGCTGTCTGGGGGAATCCCGCTTCGTCAAGAGCTTTTCTTGTAAGAGGCATGTAGTTCGACAGGCGGCAGTCGCACAAAACTTTCGCGGTTCCTATCACGGTGTTTTCAGGATCGTATTTGCCGCTTTTTAGCGCAAGAATCGCCTCTCCTATAACGATTTGCGCGGGAAGGCACATATCGTTATGCACATATTTTTTTCCCATCGCGATCGCGTCCGCGCCGCCCATCGGCAAAGGCTCCGCGCGGTAACCCTGAGTGACAAGCGCGGATGATAATATCAGACAGAAAGCCCTGCTGACATTTGGAATTAAAATTATTTTTTCTTTGTCGTTCTTGTTTAATTTTACGGGGTATGGATCGCCAAGAGGTTTTGCGTTATGCGCTGTTTTTTTGCGGCGCGTCATTACAGTTTCGATGAATGATCTTACGCGTATGCGAAGAGGTCCCGCTATTTCGCTTTCGTCCATTTTTAAAATAAGGGGGGATTTCCCCGATATTTCGTCCATGATCCGCGCGGCTTCGTCTGTGTAAACGGCGTCATGACCGCAGCCGAAACTGAAAATATCCACATATTCAAGCGCGGGATGTTCGGCGGCGATAATCGCGCCTGATAAAAGGCGGGCGTGGTTGTTGTTGGTAATTTCCACGCGCGATTTGTTAAGCGGCACTTTTTTTAAATCGGGAAGGGAGTCAAGGGTAAGCACGGGAATGCCAAGACTTGTAAAATACCGCGATAAATTATGGTTTATATGCTCGTCATACTGATAATGCCTTCCCGCTATAACGACGGCGAACTTGCCGTTTTTTTGCGCGTCCTCAATTATTTTTCTGCCGTTATCTGTCATGACGCGGTTAAAATCAGAAAGCGCTTTTTCTCCCTGTTTGATTGCCGCCATAACCGTTCTTTCGGGAATATTAAAAGTTTCTTTCATGTAACGGCAAAGCTGAAAATCATGATCTCTTTTTGAAAACCAGTGGCAGATTGGCGTATCAAATGGAATGTTGTGCTTTTCCTCCGGGTTATTGGAAAATCTTACCGAAAGAGGGTAGCCTTTTAACACAGGGCATGTGAATGTGCTGAATTTTTCCGGGTTATCCGGCGGCAGCCTGTTAATCTGCGGAAAGAAAATTCTGTCTACCTTGCTTTCTATTAAATCTTCGATGTGACCGTGAACAAGTTTCGCGGGGAAGCAGACAGTGTCGCTTGCCACAAATTGAATGCCTTTCTCGTAAAGCGTGCGGGAGCTTTTCCGCGATATTTTTAGTTTAAAGCCCAAAACGCCCCAGAAAACTTTCCAGAAAGGCATATTGCGCCAGAAATCCAAAACTCTCGGTATCCCGATTGTAATATCTTTTGACGGCAGTAATTGCTGGAACGGATAATCTTTAAACAAAAGCTCATCGCGCATTTTTATCATGTCGGGAACCGCGTTCATTATTTTTGTTCTGTTGTTGAATTCTTCGCGTAACTCCGGGTCTTTCATGTCGCCTACAAGCTCTCCGCGCTCGCAGCGGTTGCCTGTTACCCATGTAAGACCGTTGTTAAAACGAACTAACGTGCGGTTGCAGTTATTCGCGCAGAACGGACAGATTAAATTCGCTTCCTGAGTGTAATCAAAATTTTTAAGCGCTTCAAAACCGATAAAACGCGAATGATCGCTTGTGCCGTGAGGTGAAGTGTAACCGTGCTCGGCAATTTCTCTTTTTGTTAAAAGAGCGACTCCAATCGCTCCCATCTCTCCGGGATACGGAGCGCGTACCACGGATTTTCCGAGGTACTGTTCAAGAGAGCGAAGCACCGCGTCGTTTTTTAAAGTGCCGCCCTGTACGACAATTTTCTCTCCCAACTGCGCCGGGTTTGAAATACGCACAACTTTAGTAAAAACATTTTCCACTATGGAGCGGCAAAGACCCGCCATGATGTCGTCAGCCTGTTTGCCGTTTTTCTGCTCTGTGATGATCGTGCTGTTCATAAAGACTGTGCAGCGGCTTCCAAGGCGCGCGGGGTTTTTCGCGTTAAACGCGGCTTCTGCGATTTTATCAACCGGTATGTGCAGAGTTTCGGCGAAAGTTTCCAAAAACGAACCGCAGCCCGATGAACACGCTTCGTTTACCGTTATGTTAGTCACAATGCTGTTGGAAATATTAATGGCTTTCATATCCTGTCCGCCGATGTCCAGAATAAAACTTACTTCGGGAATGTATTTCTGCGCTGCAGCCGCGTGCGCGACTGTTTCTACCGTGTGAAAATCCGCGCCAAGCGCCTTGTCGAATAACAGTTCTCCGTAGCCTGTTGTTCCAAGGGCGATAATTTCAAGATTGACGCCCGCGTCGTTATACTTTTTATACATATCAAGCAGAGCCTGTTTAATAACTTTTAACGGCTCTCCCTTGTTTGGGCTGTAAAAGCAGTCAACTACATTTTCATCTTCGTCTATCAGCACAAATTTTGTAGTAGTTGATCCGGCGTCAAGTCCAAGATAGACGCGCAGCGTTTCGCCTCTTTTGTAATTTACCTCGTTCTTGCTGATATGCTGTAATTTGTGACGCGCAATAAATTCGCTGCGCTCTGAATCGCCGCTGAAGAAATGAAGATTCTGCGCCGCTGTGTTACCCGCGACAATCTCTCGGTACATGGAAAGCGAAGTAAGCGCAGCCTGCGGACTGAAGTTCTTGTCAAAATCAACGAACATTTCATTGATGCTAAGCGCGGCTCCGAAAGCTATGAACAGCTCGGCTTTTGGCGGAACGATAATATCGGAATCTGAAAGCCCGAGTCTCTCCGCGAAAACCCTGATAAGATGCGGGTTGAATGTAAGAGGACCGCCTTCAAAAACAACAGGTGGTTTTATCTCAAGCCCCTGCGCGAGCCCGCCGATTGTTTGCTTGGCGATTGCGTGAAAGGTGGAAAGGGCGATATCGGGCAAAAGTCCGCCCTGATTTAAAAGCGGCTGAATATCGGTCTTGGCGAAAACGCCGCAGCGCCCGGAAATATCGTAGACCTGGGTGCCTTTGGCAGCCAGATCGTTAAATTCTTCAACCGGAGTGCGCAGAAGGGAAGCAACCTCGTCGATAAACGCGCCTGTGCCGCCCGCGCAGCTGCCGTTCATCCGCATATCTCCTGCCACAAGGCGGTTTGCCGCGCTGTCGTGGTAAAAAAAGACTATTTTCGCGTCCTGCCCGCCGAGTTCAACCGCGACTCTTGCCTGAGGATAGAAATTCCGCACCGCAATTGAGTTGGCGACAACTTCCTGAATATAGGGCGCGTTGATCATGTCCGCGATTGTTCTGCCGCCCGAGCCGCAAAGGGCAAGCTTATACTGCTCGTGCGGATAAAGGGCGAAAATCTCCTGTAAAAAGGAAAGAACCTTCTCGCTTTGACAGGCATTATGCCGTTCGTACCGTGAAAAAAGTATTTCTTTTGTGTCGCTCCGAATTACCACAGTCTTTACTGTCGTTGAGCCAACGTCAATACCTATATGTAACATGAGGAAGTTTAGATTTTACTAGAATTTGTAAGATTTTTCAAGATAAGTACTACGACCTGTTTTAAGTCCATATTTTATTTAGAAAATACCTGTAAAATGTATTGACTATATTGACCATGTCAAAAAGACATAATAATACTGTCAATTTATAGATATTTTAGTCATTTTAGAGGTTAAATACGGTAATTATTTAACAGTTAAGGCATTAATCTCATCTTCTATTTTTTGCGTCTCATTTAATATCGTTTCCCATGATGGATAGTTATTAAAAATCATATTTTCCATATCTTTATAGTCTTCTGCTAAAAATTTTAAAATATGGTTTGCCGGCATTAAACGAATGGTTCCGGGAACTGCCATATCATAATTAGCCCAGCTGCATGGATAAAACTGTTTTTTAAAACTAACAACTTCCTTTAATAATTCTATATCAGATAACGCATGTTGTTTTACCCTGCTGTTTGCCATTTTATATATATCGTAGTAATGCCTGGAATATCTTGACTGCGGTTGTTTTGTTGCAGGACGATGATGTTCCTGATGCAGGATAGTTATCTTTTCCCAAAAGGTACGTTCGGGCTTTATTGTTGGAACATTCGGGTCAATCAATTTCAGTTCCGGCAATGCTTTTGCAATTAATGAAGAAATTTGACAGAGAGTATTCGGATCCCATAATGCTAAAGGTCCGATTTCAAGTTTTATTTTTGGCTGAATATATAAATAATCAAAAACATGAGGAAACCCTATAAAAATAATATGTCCATCATCTTTGTCAGGCTCGACAGAACAAATATCACCAATTAATTCTTCAATTCTTTTATATAAAATTGTTCTGATATAGTCTTGAGCGCGGTTTTCGATAGTTTTATTAAACTTCTCCTGTTTATTTTTAGAAGGTTGTATTAAAGATTCGCCGCTATTAAGAACAACAGTCTCTGAAAGAATAATGTCTATGTCTTCAGAAAATCTGTCAATCAAATTAAACGCTTTTGACAGGGATGTGCCTCCCTTAAAACATAAAATCTTTGATAACTCTTCGTCTTTAAAAATCTTCTCCAAAACCCATGATACCCAAAAGTCCTTTTCAATAATAATATTACTTAAATTTATTTTAGCTGCGGCATCAACAAACAGCGCTTTTCTTTCATTGTCATTTGCAAAAGCTATTTTATCCATTATTTAAATCCTTGATTATCTCATAAACCCAGCCTGTCGCCTTTGAAGCGTCAATTTTAATCTGCTGCCATTCGTCGGATGAAAATTTTAAAGAAAGCTTATTTAGAAATTTTGCCGATATTTGTTTTTCTCCTATGGCTTTTATAGATTGAATAACCAGAGCCGTATTTGTATATTCCAGCGCTGTTTCCCGCTGGGTTGTGTGTTTAAACGCCAGTGTCCGTCTGCCGATTTCAAATTTTTTGCTTGGTCCGTCAGATAAATAAAGACTCTTTGCGGTAACTTGAGTAGACAAACCAAGATAATTCAGAGCAGTATCGCCGTCGGGATAAATTTTCCAGTTGAATTTACGCGCCAGCGCATAAGCGGCTTGGTTAATATCGGGAGCAACATTCTTTTTTAAAAGTTCGCTGTACATTGGATAGTCATATATTCCGCGGATAACGCGTCGAATTTCTCCGTCATCAGCCAAATATGACAAAGACTCGTCAATTTCACGCCGCTTAAAATCCTTTATAAAATCATAAGCGGAGAATGCCCATCCCGGAGGCTGCTTTTTTATTATTGTTAGAATCTTGCTTTTTATTGATTCTTTCACTTTCCAGAAATATATACTATTTTTTCTGGAATTTCAAGAGTATGGAGTATTATATCCCCTCCAGCGCTATCTTAACCACTGCCCGTTTGGGACCGATTCCTTCAACAGATTCCAGTATCGGGAAAAACAGGTCTTTTGAACGGAGCTTTTGGTTTAAACCCGTAGCGAAACGGTGACATTCGTCGCGCACATTTAGATTTTACTAGAATTTGTAAGATTTTTCAAGGATAGATGATACTAGGTTGAACTGATGCGGTTAATTACACTAAGTCTTTGTTGATCCGGGAGTTTAGATATGAGACTGATTATTTCTTCCATTTCGCTTTGATACTCTTTTATGTCATCAATGAAAAAACGGTAAGGTTCAATGTTTAACTCTTTCCCGATTTTTTCTATTAACTTTAACGAAGGGAATCGCCGCCCGATTTCGATTTCAGCAATGTAATTTGGTGAGGTATCACATAATTCTGCTATTTTCATTTGTGAAAATCCCCTTGAATTCCTGAATTTTCTTAAATTCAAGATAAAAACTTGCTTTAAGTCCATAATTTATATACTAAATGCCTGTAAAATGTATTGACTATGGACATTTTGACAATATATACTGGACAATAAGACATTCTTACACTAAGGCAGTATTTTTATTGGATTTTATGATGAAAAAAACAAAATTTGCATTTTTTTTTGCTTTTAGCGTTCATTTTTTATTTATTTCACCCATTCTTTACGCCCAAACCGCTTTTGACGCTGATTCGGCGGCAAAAAGGCTCGAAGCGTCCCTTGCAGGCAATTCCTCCGCTCCATCCGCGCAGGTAACAAGAGGCAGGTCTCAGCCGAAATGGGTTAATGATCCGTACATTACTTATCCAAGAGACCGCTATATCGCGGCTATTGGTTCAGCTCCGGATCGCGCTCAGGCGGAGGCAAGGGCTTTCGCGGCATTGGCTGCCATTTTCGGTCAGTCTGTACGCTCGGAATTTACTGTTACAACGATGTACTCAGAAGCGGTCAGCAGGGGCATAATCAGCGTTTCCGATAATACCAGCGTGCGGGATGTGCTTACAACATCAGTCGCGTTAGACAAGCTTGCAGGCGCGGAGATAGGAAATATCTGGGATTCAACGCGCGGTATGGTATACGCCGCAGCTTATATGGAAAAATCAAAAGCAATTTCCATTTATACGGATATGATTATCATAAATAACCGCAATATAGAGTCACTTACCGCTATGAGTGATTCTGAAAAAAACTCTTTTTCCGGTTTGTCACGTTACAGGCTTTCCGCTCTTATTGCCGGTATTAACGCTAACTACGCTTCGGTAGTAACGCAATCGGGCGGTTCTGTTTCATCTTTGAATATTAGAAGCGCGGATTCTATAAACATTGAAGCCGCAAAGATAATTCAGAATATTACGGTAACTGTAAAAGTTACAAATGATCGCGCCAATCGCGTACAGGACGCTTTCGCCGGAGTTTTAAGTTCCAGGGGAATAAGAACAAGAGGCAATAATCCGCAATATACATTGGAAGTAAATTTACAAACAAACGACGTAAGTTTTTCCGGCAGCGAATATAAATTCTGCCGTATCGAAGCAAGCGCAAACCTGATAGAAAATCAAACAGGCGCTTCTTTGTTTCCGTTTAATTTTAACGTGAGAGAAGGCCACACCAGTTACGCGAACGCGGAAGCCGCGGCTTTTGCCGGAGCGGAAAAAGAAATTGCGCAAAAATTTTCCGCTGTGCTGAGCGAGTTCCTTATGTCAGCAATGCCGTAAGGATACAAATGTAAATAAGTTTCCAAAGAAACTTTTGTTTCTTAAGAAACTTAAAATTTTAAAAGGAGTGTTTAAATGAAAAAACTCTACGTATTGTTTGCTGTAATGTTGATTGCAGCAGTGTTTGGGGGCTGTGCAACGCAAAAGAAGGCAAACATGCCTGAATGGCTCGATCAGCTTCCGCCTCAGGACGAGTTCTGGGGAATCGGTTTTGCTAAGTTGCAAAATGAAAGCCTTGCAAGGGATGCCGCAATGTCACGCGCAAGACGCGATGTTGCAGCGCAATTAAGTTCTCTGGTTCAAAGTATGCTGACAGATTACGCGAGAGAATCAGGCACACTGGAAAATACAGCGTCGATTCAATCTATCGAAAGGGTTTCTCAGGAACTTATCAATGTTAATCTTGCGGGAGCCGTTCCCAGCGCGCAGAAAAGAATGGACGACGGAACATGGTGGATCCGCGTTTCTTTAAAAAAACCTGAAGCTCAAAAAGTAGTTAACGATGTTTTTGCGACAGAAGCGTCGCGTTACGCTGATTTTAAAGCAGCGGAAGCCTCCAGAATGATGCAGGATCGCATTAATCAGACTCAGTCAAAACCGAATCCAAGATCGGAAGACTAATAAGGATATAAATTATGTATAAATTGCCGGTAATAGTTTTACTTTTAATTACCGCGATAAACGCCGCGGCTCAGGTAAATGTAAACGACGCTTTATCCCGTATGGAAACGGCGATAAACGATTCGCAGGAAGAATTTTCCATGCAGGATATTTATTTTATGGGCAGGGCGGCAGCCGCGCATTTACTGAACAATTACCGGCTTTATACAGAAAATCCAGCCATGACAGTTTATGTGAATTTAATATGCGATGCATTGGCTGTAAATTCAACAAATCCCAATTGGTATGACGGTTATTACGTGATGATTCTTGATACTCCAGTAATAAACGCTTTCGCGACTCCCGGCGGACACATATTTCTTACAAGAGGCATTCTCGAAATAGTAACATCGGAAGATATGTTAGCCGCAATTATCGCCCATGAAATGGCGCACATCCAGCTGCAGCACGGAGTCGCAATTATTAAACATTCCAAACTGGTTCAAAATCTTTCCGGTGAACAGCAAAGGCTTAACCAAAGCCTGGACAGCGGAAGCCGGCTGCAGTTATTCTCCGCTGCGGTAGGCGAATTTGTTCAGTCCATGTTCAGCGGAGGTTATTCTCAGTTACAGGAATTTGAAGCTGATTCAACCGGTTTTAATATGCTTGTATCCGCAGGTTATAACGGAGAGAGCATGATTGAATTAATGAGAATTCTGGGAAGGCTGCAGGGAGACCAGCGCGGCAGTTTAAACAGCACGCATCCTTTGCCTATTCAGCGTATTGATAATTTAAAAAGGCAGAACACACCTGTAAATATGTCTAGCGGCAATCCTGTAAGGAAGAATAGGTTTTTGAAGGTGATGGGGAAGGGGAACAGGTAATAATTAACAAGTAACAGTTAATAGATTTCGGAGAAAATTAGATTTTAAAACCGCCCGTATGGGTTGTTTATAAATTATTGATTGGAGAAAAAAAATGAATGATGATGAAAAAACAATAACCGTAAAATGGGTAAAAAGCATTGCTCCTATGATGATTAGTTTAACAGGTATTATATTATGTTTTGTTGTTGGTATATCTGCAAATCAAATTAATAAAACACAAATAAAAATAACTGATGCTAATATGAAAAATCAATCAGTGATTACTGAAAATAATAACAAGAGTGAACAACAGCTAAAATCAATTGAAATATTTCTTGAATTGATTAAAAGCGAAAATCCTCGAGAAAAAGAAATGGGTGTTCGTCTTTTAAATATCTTAGATAATGAAATAGCTCTGAAATTTGCAAGTACGATTGCTTCCAATAAATCAGAAAATAAAAATATTGCACTGATGGCATTCAGGATAGGGAAACAAAATGATATTGCTAGATTTCTTGAAGCCATTTTAAAAAATATGAATATTTACCTGTCTGATAAAAACACAGAAGAGGTTATAAAATATTTAAATGATCCATTTTCCGGTTATCAGCAAATGGCTGAGATTGTTTATTATGTATTGGATAGAAATATGTTAGATGGAAATGCAGTACCTATTAATATTATTAATGCTGAAGTAATGAGAAGTCATGGAAAAAATACTCCAATACTGGATATAAACTTTTTTGACATTGAAAAAGTAAAAGATGCGATTTTTGAAAGTTGGAAAATTAAAAACGAGGCATCCAGTTCCAGTACATTTAAAGAAATAATTTATTAGAAGGAACTGAAATGAAGTTAAAAAGAATATTTAAATTTACCGCTCTCTGCCTGCTTGTATTGGCAGTGCCATGTCTTTGGTTTACAGCCTGCGCAAGCGGTGGAGGCGGGACAAGAGGTCTTTCGGTGGAATTACCGCAAATTGAAGGCGATATTGAGGTGTTTCCGCAGTTGGGGCATTCTGATCATGTTTTGGGTTTTTTGGCATTTAGTCATGATGAACAAAAAATCATTTCTCGTTCATCTGGTAAAACACTTATACTTTGGGATATTGCGACTGGTAGAGAGATTATGACTTTCTCTTTAGATGGTATCAAGCTCTCATGTAGTCCTGACAGAAAGTATTTTTTAACAGGTAACAATAGCAAGGAAATCTATCTTTATGATGCCGTTACTTTTAAGTTAATTAAAAAATATTCTATACAAAAAGATCCAAAAATTTCCAATTATGACGCAGATAATTTAAAATTCAATCCAGATAGAAAAAGTTTCATGGCAAGTAATGGTAATCTTATCAGTCTTGTAGATATAGAGACAGGAAAAATAATTCGTACTTTTGAGACGGAGAGTTCTTCATCAGGGGTTAAAGCAATATTCAGTCCAGACGGAAAGCAAATTCTTTCATCTTCCAAAAGCGGATTTAAACTTTGGGATACAGCAACAGGAAATATTATCAGAAATATTCAAAATCCATATGGAGATAGAAATAATATAGTGAATTCTTTAGAATTTAGTCCAGATGGAAAAACATTTCTTTGTATTGCGTCTTACTACAGTATCGATCTCTGGGATATACAAACTGGTAAATTTATTAAGAGATTTGAAGAAAATTCTGCTTTTTCAGTCAAATTTACCCATGATGGTAAATCATTCATTGTAGGTACAAGATATGAAATAAAACTCCGTGATATTGCTACCGGTAATATAATTAAAACTTATGGACAAGGAAACGACTTTTTAGGAAATTATATTGCTTTAAGAGCTGATGGAAAACAAATTCTTTCCACTTCTAATGATGGAACACCTAAATTATGGGATATTCAAACAGGAAATGAAGTAATTTCTTTTAGATCGCCAATTAGTATTAGCAACGGTATGATAATTAGTCCTAATGGAAAATATTTATTGGTAAAATCAGGAAATTATTATGCTCAGATAAAGGAAGGAGATCATTTTTTTTATAATGAGAGAAAGCTCAGGCTTTGGGATATTGCTACTGGACAACTAATAAGGATATTCTCAGGTTTTACAGATGATTCACAATTTACGGGATCAATAAATTGTTATGCCTTTAGCCCTGACAGCAAATATGTCATAGCAGGTACAGGTCGTAAAGCTACAATATTTGATGATAAATATCCGCCTTCAGATAATACTATAAAACTTTGGGATATAGAAACTGGAATGTTAATCAGAACTTTTCCCAGGCAGAATAGAATGATATTATCTGTGGCTTTTAGTCCTGACGGAAAAAAAATCCTGTCTCATTCTGCTCAGGAAAATTTCTTTAAATTATGGGATGTTGAAACAGGGCGGGAAATTAGAACATTTAGAGGGCACACTGATAATATTAATTCTGTGAAATTTAGTCCTGATGGGAAACTCATTCTTTCATGTGCTCGAAAAGATGATGAAAAAATGATTAATCATATAAAAACTCGAAAGCTTTGGGATGTCGCCACAGGACGGGAAATTGGATTTTTCTCTGGAGGAGCTGACTATGTTAGTATTGAACTTTATAGAGATATATTCAGTCCTGATGGGAAATTTATTATATATGATTCTTCTAAAGATGGTAATATTAGTCTCTGGGATATTAAAACTGGAAAGGATGTATGGACTATTAATGTTAATGATAATACTAGTACTTATATTTCAAGAGTTGGATTTAATCACGATGGTAGTCAGTTTTATACAATATCCAGCACAGCAAATAGATATCTTTCCTTAAAAATATGGGATACTCAGACAGGAAAAGAAAAAAAGAGATCAATACATTATAATATGTCATTTGTAAATTTATTCTTCGATTGGAAGCAAGTGCTTTATGCAACTGGTACAGATAATAGAATTTATAATATTATACTTTATAATTTCGAAGAGGAAAAACAAATTATGGATAAAAGAAAAAGTATTGGTAGTATAAAAAACTTAATATTAAGTCAATGTGAAACATATTTTATTACAGAATCAACAGATAATACTATCAGATTATGGGATAGAGAATCATTCAATGAGATTGCCGCCTTCATCTCCTTCTCCGGCAATGAATCCCAAATCTCATTAGCCTCCCGCGGTCTCACTGTAGAAACAGAAATCGCATCCTCAACAATCGAAGGCGAATGGCTCTCTATCACCCCCGACGGCTACTATCAAGCGTCCCCTCGCGGCGACCGCTTCCTCAATGTGCGTGTCGGTAACACAGTCTCAGGCATCGACAGCTACCGCTCAGTCTTTTACAACCCCGATGTGGTGCAGGCACGTTTGCAAGGCATATCTGATTCTGCTTCAAAACCGAATGTAACAATACAACAAGCCGCTTCCTTCATGCCGCCGCAGGTTACGATAAAATCTCCTTCAACTTTTACAACAACAAGATCCGCTACAACAAATCTTTCTGTAACAGTTACCCATCAAAACCAGCCGATAAAAATCATTAAAATCTTTATTAACGGTCGAGCGGTAGTTAAAAATGAGTTAGTTGCAATTAAAGGAAGCAATTTACAAGCGGAGCGTACAAGTCTCACCGTTACGGGAAATCAAAGAACCGTAAACTTTGAACTGCCTCTCACTCTTGATCCTGGTCGTAACCTTATAGAAGTTGTTGCAGCAATTGAAAACCCCTTTGTTTCTAACAAATACTCAGAAAGCG
>Ga0209755_10006650_pt1 | contig 12708 bp, 12 predicted proteins | sample TergutCo191P1_FD_187301 | JGI IMG/M metagenome (GOLD analysis project Ga0209755, IMG submission 187301) | Cornitermes sp. P1 segment gut microbial communities from Petit-Saut dam, French Guiana - Co191P1 (SPAdes) (version 2) | ecosystem: Host-associated > Arthropoda: Insects > Digestive system... | reverse complement strand
GGTGGATGAAAAACTGCAAAAAACACTTGAATCACGCCTTACTCAATCGTTTGAACTGGTCAGCAAGCAACTTGACAGCGTTCAGCAAGGTTTGGGCGAAATGAAAAATCTCGCCGCAGATACAAAGAGCCTAAAAAATGCACTGGTAAATGTTAAAGAGCGCGGAACATACGGCGAAGTGCGACTTGAAAAGCTTCTTTCGGACATACTTGCTCCAAGTCAATATGAAATGAATGTTTCGATTTCCGACAATAAACGTGTTGAGTTTGCAATCAAACTGCCGGGTAGCGGAGATGTTCCCCTGCTCTTGCCCATTGACTCAAAGTTTCCCATTGAGGACTATAATAGGCTTCTCGATGCAGAGGATAAGGCGACGATTGAAGATGCCAGAAAATCACTGGCTCAAAAAATTAAAATTTTCGCAAAAGAGATACACGACAAGTACATAGTGCCTCCAGCAACTACGGATTTTGCCCTTATGTTTTTGCCAACCGAAGGGCTCTACGCCGAAGTGGTGCAAAATGTTGCACTTTTCGAAGAATTGCGAGATAAATACAAAGTAACCGCAGTAGGTGCAACCACACTTTCGGCGTATCTCGGCTCTCTGCAAATGGGCTTCAAGACACTCGCTATAGAGCAGCGGTCACTGGAAGTTTGGGACACCTTGCGCTCTGTTAAGTCTGAATTTATCAAGTTTGGCGACATTCTCGACAAAGCTCAAAGACAAATCCAAACTGCGGATAAAACTTTGGAAGAAATTGTTGGTAAAAGAACAAGAGCAATCAACAGAACACTTCGCACAGTGGATGAACTAGACGATACTGCCGGCATTCCACTGCTTGAAGCTACCGAGGATGATAGCGAGGAGTAATGGCGGGCGCACGCGTAAAGCACTACTATCCACAAATTCGGCTCTCATCTATCTGAACTCGTAGTGTTTATTAACGGGTTTGGTTACTTTCCATACGCAAGACAATCCTTGCGGAAACTCCACATAATCGCCCGCTCCAAAAGACACACTACCACCATCATAAGTCACGGTTACTTCACCTTCGGTTAGCCAGCAAATTTCCTCGCTGTCATAGTGCCAGTCAAATTCAGAAACCTCACAACCCCACGTCGGGTTGTTTTTCAGCTTGCTCATATCTTCCTCGGTTGCTTTTCTTACTAAAATGTTCATATAATCAGTTCCTTTCATTTTTGCATAATCTCATGCATTCAAAACGCTCGGAGTTCTTCCATCATTGCACGCCTGCTCTTATACTCAACTCGCCACTCATCTACCATTTCCTGAGTGCGCTCCTTTCCTCCGGGATATACTCGCATATGCTTTAAAACTTCTGCGATTTTCTTGTAATGATTTCTGCCACCTGTGCGCTTAGCCATTCTCTCTGCTGTCTCAGAGTAGATATCCAGCAGTTTCTGATCAAACTCAGGTCGCAAATAACTCTCATATCTTTTTATTTCTGTAATTATGAACTCCGCCATCCCTAAGTTTTTTTCGAGCCTCTCTACCAAAATATACATAAGCCGCCCCTTCAACCCCTCTTTGGCAAGCAACGGTTTTATGTCTATGTGTTCTGTTTCAAAATAGTTAAAAAGCTCCTCGCGCACATCAATCCATTCTTCCGCACTATAGTAGCTCTTCAGTTCAAAAAATGCACCAACATCCCCTCGACGATATTTAGTGATATACAAATGCAGTTCGTCTCTTACTCTATCCGAGTCTCCCAACTTTTTATAAAGCTCAATAAGTTTCCTCGAATAGCTTTCAATATGATTTTGTGAACCATGGTCAATCTTTTTGCTCTCCAGCAAAAATGAAATCAGCCCCTCCAAGTCATTTACGGACTCAAGTTCATTCATCATGATCTCACGAATTGCCGGTAAATGGTTAAACTTATTTCTGAAGACATCGCGTTCAGTTTGCGATTTCCCAAGTTCATCCATAATTGAGAGCCGCTCCATGACTGCTTCTGATAAAGTGTGCAGATCATACCAGCGCTCACCATTTACAAATAGCTCAATCCTTCTGTCAACTCTCTCTAACCTATCGGCAAGAAAATGTCCGTCATTGAAGTATTCTGATATAAAATCATCTATTTCATAAGAAATGTACTCCTCTACATCAGCCTTATCACAGAATTTTGCGAGTTCTGTGTATATATGATGCGCTAAGCATTCACTTTCACAGCTTGAAAGTATTTTTTCCCATAATTCAATGCATTCCTCGGTTAATATCAGTGTATCTCCATCGTCATCTATATCAGTTTCAGCATACTGCCCTAACACCAAAAGACTCACATCAAATGCAACTCGTTGTTTTTCCTCGTTCTCATTTGTTGCAAAATCATTAAGTTCATTAAGCACTTCGTCTATTAGCCGTGATGTATATGTATCAGCGTTATGGTAATCCACAAAACCATGACGGTCTGAGCATTCGTATTTTATTTCCCACGCTGCATTTTTCATGATTTTCATGTAATTCTCTATACTTTTTTCGTTTTGATTGTGCTTTAAAAGAAATCCGGCACGCAGATTTTTATCGGATTCTAATATTCTCTGCAATTCACTCTTGATTATGTCCGGCGACAACTTTTCCAGTACTTCACTGAGCAATTTCATTGATTCTTCATTGCTATTTGCCGAGGATTTGTCTGTGCGCTTGGAGCTAGTGCTCTCATTACCTTTACCTGTCTCTATTTCACATAGCAAAGCAACCATATGTTTGCAATTTGATCCACCGTCAGCATGTGGGCACGAGCACTCCATATAAAACCCATCGTCAATACTAATCTCGACAGAATAATCCTTTGACCCGCTCACTGTTCCTATATAGCCATCTTCATTTTTTTCCAAGTTCGTAACATGCCCATCATGGAAATAATCATAACCACGTTCAAGAATGTGTTGTGCAAAATGCTCGCGCCAATGTCCCATATCCATAAAGTTTATCTCCATCCATATAAGAATAATTTCATTACTCCCATATCCTGCTTTGTCTACTGTTTAGTCATTGCCTTTGATTCCTCGATACTGCTTTTTCACCTTGCCTCGAAAAACTACGGTTATTGCTTTCTTGGGGCACTTGTTGATACAGCGGTAGCACATTGTGCAATCGTGATTATGTTTGATTTTACCCTCTGCAAGAGCGAGGTTTTTTGTTGGACAAATATTTACGCAAAGCTCACATGCTGTACAGTCGGCATCAACTCTGACTGAGTTATTAGCAAGTTGCTCCGTTTTCGACATGAATACGCCTTGCAGTAAACCCAGTGCGCGCGAAAATACATTAAATCCACGCTTTTTTACTTTCCCCATTCTTATGTTGTCGCAAACTATCGCCATTTTACGCTTTGCACAGTCCATACACTTCTGAATCATTTTTTCACTTGGCATGGGTAAAAACGATACATTATTGACATTGTTTGGCATGAAGAAATGCTCGGCATAAATCACGTCAACATGGTTTTTAGGAAACATCGCCGCAAACGCTCTCGCCCCATCACCTGACAGGAGTAGCTGAGTGCAAAAAATTATAATCTTTTTGCCTTTAAGCAAATCCAAATGCCGTGAAACAAATTCTCGCATTATCCGTGGCACACGAGACATATAAACCGGATAGCAAAATGCAATTGTATCGCTCCCGGCAATCAGTGTGTCAAACGCCATGGGTTCTTCTATGGAGTGGCACGGACAACTCATCTCGCTTGCAAATAACTCTGCCACATATTTAGAGTTGCCTGTTCCTGAAAAATATAGCATGAGCATGGTTGTTTACCCCCATAAACTATTTTAGTAAATGCCAATCAATCGTTAATCCACAAGTTTGTCCGCAAACAAAATGCCATCCAAATGGTCTATTTCATGACAAATCGTAGCCGCTAAAAAGTCCTCTCCTCTTACGGTTATTGACTCGCCATTTCTGCCAGCTGCCGAAGCAATTACCCATTTTGGCCTGATAACATGCCCACTCGGCGCACCGGGAGCGATTGAACCTTCTTGCACTCTTTGCGTTTCGGTGCTTGATTTCGTGATAACCGGGTTAATCATTTCTATCACACTATCATTATCAACAATGACAATCACCCTGCGCAAAATCCCGACATGAACAGCCGCACATCCATAGCCATTTACCTTAACAAGCGTATCTCTCATATCGTCCAGCAACGTCCGGAGCCGCTCATCAAATTTGTCAACCACTCGACTTTTCTTGCGAAAAAGCGGGTCGTTCCAATTTGTTAGATTTCTTATAGCCATTTATACCTCTGCATTTATCTCGACTCTTCCAACTTAATAACTGCTTTCGCAAATACTTCGTTTGGTTTTACCATTGTTATGTTCCTTTTTATGTTTGTCTTTGACACCACTACCAATAGTGTGTCTACAGTAATATAGATACAATGATACCACAATATCATGGGAATTAAAAGACCAAATTTGCTGATTGATGCTTAGTTAGAGAGAGTTTCGTAATGCCGATATGCTAATTCAAAAATCAAAAGGCACACCGTCCTTATGCAACTCCACCTTATCCGAGTATTCAAAAAGCGCATCAGGCTTTAAAGTGTGAATAGGTACAATTTTTTCGGATCTAATCCGTCAATCAGGCGACGAATATCTGAAATCTTAGCGTGACTCAAAGTATTCTCTCGGCGCGTGGGCTTGCAGTTACACGCTTTATATTTCACTTCATTTGAGTCAAAATATATGCTATAATCACTCCAAGCATACTTTAAATGCAGTGGAGGGGATACGCTTGGGTAGACATATATGGAAATGGAGCCGTAAAGAACGGCTAAACATACCGCCTTTGCCTAAACCTGTGTCAAAGTTGCAAGGCTATGCAAAGGACGCATATCGCTTGGTAAAAGTTGTTGAGAAAGGTCATCCGATATTTCTCGTGGATGGATTGCTTCCGCAAAATTATGAACCTGTCCGCAACAACTTTCTTGCAGCCGCTCAAAAAGATATGACGAGAAAGGATTTCATCTTTGCCGTAAATAAGTATATAACCACACTGAAAGATGGACATATGAGAAGTTGGCTTTTAGAATCCGAAGGGGGTATGAATAAACCTATATTATTAGGTGACTTCCTTAACGTGTCTTGGGTATGTATAGACGAAAAGTTATACTTAACAGACGAGCATGGGAATCCGTCAACTAAGCAGGTTGTCAGGATTGGCGGCGTAGATATATCAAAGGTTTATTCAGTAGTTGAAGAACATCACTATAGTGAAAACCATGTGGACAGGATGAAGTGCATAGCATATTTTACCCGATATGTGGCGTTAATCGAGTTGGCAGGATGTGAAATCACTGATTCCAAAATGACTTTGACAATAGATGACAAAGGAAAACTCAGTACAGTAAACGTATCAACGGATGCACCCATGCCGAGTTTTTATAATCAAGAGCAGCATGATTATATAATTCGCCATGAGATTAAGGAAGATGTATTCATCATTGATCTCAGGTCGTGCAAACCGGGCAAACACATAAATGCAACAGCATCCCAAGTAGAAGATGCACTAAAAGCAGGAATACGAAAGTTCATTATTGACCTGCGGGGTAATGTGGGAGGCATTGCAGGTGTAGGACATAAGCTGCTTAAGGCAATGGGCATTAAGGTGCCAAAATTTGGGGTGGTTGAGCGAATAAGCGGGTCAACAGCTCTGTTATATTTTTTACTATACCCACTACTCAGACCTTGGCCCGGTCTTTTCATAGGTCCTTTGTATGGTCTTTTTGTTTTTCCTTTTCGTCTCTTGCTAACCAAAGGCTTTAAGACTGAGCCTTGCGTAAAAAAAGTAAAAAACCCAAATAATGTCTTTGTGTCAGCCCTTACAGATGAAAACACCTACAGCTCCGCTATGATGCTGGCAACATGGGTTCAGGACGGAAACTTTGGAAATGTAATAGGAAGTCCGAGTAGCAACAGTCCAAGTTGTTTTGGTGATATGACTTTTTATTACTTGAAGACTTCTAAAATAATGGGAGGATTATCACGGAAATATTTCAAACGTCCCGAAGTAACTGCTGACCCCACCACACTTAAACCGGATATAGAGATTGACCCGAAAAGTGCTATGGGTGCCGCACTGGAATATTTAAGAAATATGCAATGATAACAGTCGAAAACAACCGGTTCCAAACTGTGTATACCATCCATATCGTGCGCCCTAAACATTGAAATCACTGGACTTTTGTGGTCAGATATTGACATTTACAGCGGTTATGTTAAAATTAGCAGGCAAAGAAAACCACAACATATGGAGGTAATAAGGTAACTGGTGTGCCTCGCGGTCTTCAACGTCGTTTTTGTGCCTTTTGCATTATTATGCAGTTGCTTGTAATCGTTGGTATTCCTAGGTTTTTTGGAATTTGTCATCTGTAACCATTTGTAACCATTGGTGTTTATTTGGGGCTTTTGGCGGCAATAAACACCAAATAAACACCAAGATTTTTTGGCAGAGTTGAGAAATGCACAAATCGCCCGCTGTCAATGGGCGATTTGAGGTACTATAAGTTATCTCATTTATTACGTCATTTTCTACGATGTCGCTATCGGCTGCTATATCCGTTTTAAAGTTCACTCTTTGCATCAATATTTCTAAGTTCTTCTTCCAGTTCCTCAATACTCGGCAAACTGTTTTTCAAATCATCGGGCAATAACTTTGCAAGCTGATATTCCGAAACCCCAACAGGCTGATTTGATGCTTCAAGCGAATATTGTACTTCAACAAAGTCCTTTGACTTACATATAATCATGCCGATTGTCGCATTATCCGCAGGCTTTTTTAGCTGATGATTTACAGCGGAAACATATAGACCAAGTTTCCCCAAATGCTCTGCTTCAAAATCACCTACTTTAAGCTCAACTACCACAAAGCATCGGAGTTCTAAGTGATAGAACAACAAATCAATGTGTCGCTCTTTAGCACCAACTTTTACAGGAAACTGCCTACCAACGTATGCAAAGCCATGACCCAACTCCAGAAGTAACTTTGTTATGTTTTGCGTAAGCGCATCTTCCAATGCCCTTTCATTGTAATTGTCTGTGAGGGTAAGAAAATCGAAGTTATATGGGTCTTTCAAGATTTGGTTGGCAAGGTCACTTTGTGGCGCTGGTAGTGTGCGCATAAAGTTTGCTTGTGCCTTGCCCTGTGCCGCAAACAAATCGGTTTCAATAAAGTTCATGAGAACGGCTCGGCTCCATCCGTTTTCAATCGTTTTTTGAACGTAGAACAAGGCTTCATCGACTGTTCTGCATTTGGTGAAAATTTGCACATGATGAAACCATGGAATTTGGGAAATTGGATGTTCTTCAAAATCATCAGCAAGCTGCTGACGATTTATATCGCCACGGTTTTCTAAGCCCTGTAAATCGTCAGCAAGCTGCTGACGATTTAACTCGACTTGCGAATAGAATAAATAAAACCGCTTGCAATACTTAAGGTTCGTCACAGAAAATCCTTGCAGATAGGGAAATTCATTTTTCAAATCTTTGCTTAATTGTTCAAAAAAACCACTGCCCCAAGATGAGTCCATCTGACGATTAACAATGTCCTGCCCTAAATCCCAATATAATTTCAAAAGTTCGGTATTCACTTTAACTGCGGCTTTTATTTGGCTACTATAAATACGTGTTTTTAAATCGCCCAACCACTGTTTATAGTCATTATTTGTTGTGATGTTCATGCTTAATGTGCCTCCTTGAGTAATTTTAACTACTAACTCCTACTATCAACGTGCGACTTGACATCGACCGACTATTTTTATTGCCCATCCGATAGCTTTCACTTGAAATTTAAGAACTCGCCTGCTCACACAACTTGCCTCGGCAAGAGTGCCGCAGGCATTCATCTTGACTCTTGCCGACACACCCTATAACATAATGGAAAAAGGCTGAGCGGCACAGCGTGTCGCTTAGTCTTAGTGACTATTTTACAATCACCCATACTCCCGATTTTTATACGAACTATCTACGTCTTTATCTACAAACTCATCACTTCTATAGGACGTAGCAACTGCTTGGAAACCGCTTAACGACTGCTTGAAACATAAGTACCTCCAAACCTATCACCCTTCCGATTTAATAACTGCTTTCGCAAACTCCAAAAAAGTGTACGGGCTTTTCGCATTTTCCGTGTCTCCAATTTTCTCCCAAAAACAATATGGGATTTCATGGTGATCAAGATTTTTTTGAATGCACGGACCACACTGCCAGTCGTGTTTTTCAGGGTGTGAAGGGCAATCAGCTACCGTGCAGGTGCAAAAACTTTTACAATCCATATGTATTACTCCTTTATAAGCAATGAAGTCATTCCCCGGTTCAGCGACAAAATTTTGCGTTCAATTCTCTTGTGCTTCAGTTTCTTCTGCACCATATTCATCAAAACCTGCCCACCTAAATGACCGTGGACAACTTCAATTTCTGTTATACTCTTGTCGGCTGATGATATGAGCCGCTCAAGAGCTTTCTTCGCATCAGCCTCTTGCAACCCGTGCAGGTCTGCTGTTAGCGTGTTTCCATTTCTTGTTACTGTCATTATGCTTGATTCCTCTTTTCGCGTTGTGTTAATTCTTTTCTACGATGTTTTCTATGATGCTATCTACGATGTTTTCTATGATGCAATTAGCTAAATATTTAACTTCAAGCTAATTGTTTAGCTAATTCACACATCACAACAAACCATTGCAATTAAAGGAGTTCTTTCTGTTATAAAGTTTATGCGATTAGCTTGACGATTGGCTAAATATTTTTAATTTAATCCTCTTTAGCTAATCGCCATACTCCGGAACGCCTGTTGTTATCTGCTCGTTCAATCAACTCGTTTCGCTTCATTTCCATAAGCAAATTTCTTACTTTATGACCTTTTTGAGTGTTATCCAGCACATCTGAAAGCTTGCTGCTAAGAAGCTCAATAAAATCAGCTTTTGTGCCACTCCCGAACTGCTCCAAATACTTGATTATCAAATCCTTATAATACTTATCATCCATAGCCTTATTTTTCGTATATTGAGTTTTTTCTTCAACAATTTCAGCAACGCCAAGTGAAATGTATATATTGGGAGCTTTTCCCTCAATAACACCAAGCTGTCGAAGTTGTTTATACTGTTCCTTTTCAAGTGGCAGTTTCTTTTGAACACGGTCGAGCAGATAGACAGAATCAATGTCAATGTCACTTCTGTCAAAAAGGAGTTTAGTGTAGCTCTTATCCAGCACTTTGCCATAGACAGTTACAGCAACTTTTTGCGGTGTTGCAAAATCATAATCAGGCATTGGGAAAAATCTATTGCGCTGTATGTTGTAAATCTTGCGAATTCCCATTTGCACTGTGTCAATCATATCAAACTTCATCATAGCTTCAGCAAGTAGCCGATTCCGATAGTAAGGTGCTGCATAATCCGGCTTCAAAACTTTGCGGATATCGCCCGGGATAAATGCTCCCGGATTTGAAATGACAACCATATCTTCAAATTCATCCATGTAAATTCTTCCGCCGCTCGTGTATGTCATATGAGCGATACTGTTGTTGAGGAGTTCCTTTAATAAATCTTCATTATACATTGTAGTGACTGTCGGAAAAAGTGTCGTCCTGTCAGGCAGATAACGATATGTCAAGTTGCGAATTTTTGAATAGACCTGATCGACAACAGTTATATAAGGCACACAAAATTCAAGATAGTCTTTTACCATTGTGTCAGAGCCAAAAAGTCTCCACATGATGCGGATAGGCGTGTTTACAAGATAATCATAGTCAGGATTTCCAAGTAGCACCATCGCAGCATTTGTCAGTTTTCCGCCCACAACGAGGTTAAGCTTTGATAGAAATTCATCATCACTCATGTTATCGATTTCCTCGCTGATATGTCTACGATTTTGCTTTTCCTTATAGCTTTTTCGGGCGATTTGAATAGCTTCGCTATCTAAATGTTCAACAGATGAGTTTTCAATCAGCTCAGCAGACCAATCATAACGATTTTGCCCTTGCAAACGCTCTAGTTCCTCATGCGACAGTGCTGCTAAAGATTCTCCATTTCGCCCATACCAGTGGCCTTTCCACGCAGTCGGAATTCCGGTAATAGCTGCCGGAATTTTAAACATAACAACACGATTTTCGTCGTTATAAACTTCAAAAACATCAATAAACGTAATCCCACCCGTTGAGTTTTGCGCTATTTCGTGTTTTAAAACATCAAGACCTTTTGTATCTCTATAATTCGTGCCAACTATTTCTCGCGTCTTATTATTAACACCAAAAATGAGCCACCCATAACGAACACCCTTGAGACTTGCTTCGTTGCTAATTGCAGATAAATATTTGCCGATGTCATGTTGACTGAAACTATTCGATGCCTGTTTAAACTCGACAACTTCATGCTCCCAGTCACGGATAAGTCCGTGCAGGGTTTGGAGCAGGTTGTTGTTTTGATTTTGATCGGTGTTGCTCATGGTTTTTGCCTCCTTGTGGGTGTTGCGGTTGCTGTTGCAATCAATTACCTTACCATCTGTCGCGAAATCTGTAAATCTTTTTTAGCCGCTGTAGAACTTCAAATACAATAGGGCAAACTTCGGCGTGACCGATAATACTGAGCATACTTGCCAATCTATCAGGTTGATTCGTATATGGAAAACCGTTGCAGTCATCCGGTTTGCATGGGTGTATCTTGCATTTTCCATCATCGCCTAAAAAAGAACAAGGCTTGCTTTTGAATTTATAAGGTTTCTCATCGCTTGGTTCTGCCTCATCCAAATAATCAGCAGAAAAATCAATAATTGACATATTAAGATATTCAGCTATCCGAGAGACTTCATTTTCAGAAAGATAAGTTCTAAACACTCTGCAACAATTTGCACATTCACAGCAATTGTGATTTTCAAATAATTCATTATGGAGCTCTAAAAACTGGGCATCTAACTCATCATAGTCCGCTCTGTTTTTTAGAAAAGTCCTGAACTTGTAATTTTGTTCTTCAAGCGCCTGTGCTTTTGCAAAAACTTCATTTGGTTTAACCATTGTTATGTTCCTTTTTATGTTTGTCATTGCCTCGGTAAAAATGCCGCAGGCATTCATCTCAATTCTTGCTGGCACACCCGAGAACATAATGGAAACAGGTTGGGCGGCACAGCGTGTCGTTTAGCCTTTCTAACTTACAAAGGCTAGTCAAAATCCATATCATCGTTCTCCACTGCTTTCGGTAACACAACTTGATTATGCCAACGAATATCATCAGAAAGCGACTCTGTATTAAATTCAACAATTCGAGAAGCAACTTTAGCAAGGGGCTCAATTATAAGACTCTCGCCTGCACCATCTTCGACAAGAAAGGGATGTTCTTCAACATCATTATTTAACCACTCTACATTAAAAGGGTTCCCATCATGTATGTCAGGGTCCACCAAAGATTGATAACCTGTGTTGAATCCTGTTAAAAATACTTGGTCGAGAAATTTTTCAAGATGTTCTGGTGAGAGATTTATAATAGCTTCAAAATTTTTCATAATGGTCTCCTATGTTGTCTACGATGCCGCTATCGTCTGTCTCAGCCGATTACAGCCGTTTGGTAGCCGATTGGCAGCCGATAGAATGTTCTGTCTCAACTCTTTTGAAAGTGACTTTGAAAAAATCAAACAGTCCAAATATTGGCTGTGCAACCTGCGCCTCTTTTGTTGCAGTTCTCATGTTTCTTATTAATTTTCGCCCTTACTGAGAAAATGAATATCCCATAGATATGAAACCAATGTTGTGCTACTCCCTATTGCTAGTTTTGCGTGGCGTTCTTTTACACCCGTGTAACTTGCACTCTTGCCATGTCCACTACCGTGCTTATTTCTTAACTCGGCTATATTTCCCGCGATTCCATGAAGATTACCTAATATAGCTTTTGCAATTTTATCTTCGCTTTTCATATCATCAACTGCAATGCCTAAGAGCTTCATGGTCTCTCTTACTAATTGGCTCACAGTCCAATTTTTATTGAAACTTTCATTTCGTTGCTCAAATATTGTCTTACAGCAACTCTCAATCAGTTCCTTGCTCTTACCAATAGTTTCTGTTGGATTTACTGATTGCATATCGACCATCAGGGTGATTTGCTGTGATACATAATCGCTCGAAAATTCTTGCTTCAACTTTTCTCCAAAAAGTGATGTCGGAGTTGCGAACTCTAACTCGTTAAGAAGTGATGAAAAATCCTCCGATAATATCCTTCGCCTATCGGAATAACTCCCGCTCTGTTCTTTAATGTATGGCCAAAATGCAGAAAGTTCATTATACTGGTGAACATAGTTTGGGATTTTAGAGCTAACACTGCTTGTTAAGAGCTTATTTCTCAGCATCTTATAATCCTGTTGCAGCTCATCATAATCGCTTCCAGTAGCTACAGCAACTAGCATCGTCTTTAACTCTTTAACTTCTTTAAATAAATCTAGGCTCTCACCCATAGCCTCAACCTCTCAATTAACTTTATAAACTACGCTTAAATTCCCGCCAATCAACAACAGGTTCAGGCGGAAAAGCTACCCCATTGTCCAATGCCTCAAAATGCGCATTACCACATTTGATCTTAAGCCGCTCAGGGCTTCGCAGGTCATCAAGAATTGTCGTACCTTTTGTTTCAAGTACAAAGTAAAGCTTCTTATCTCCGTTATGCTCTAAGTACACTGCCCAATCAGGGTTGTATGTGCCAATTGGTGTTT
>Ga0209755_10006649_pt1 | contig 12709 bp, 10 predicted proteins | sample TergutCo191P1_FD_187301 | JGI IMG/M metagenome (GOLD analysis project Ga0209755, IMG submission 187301) | Cornitermes sp. P1 segment gut microbial communities from Petit-Saut dam, French Guiana - Co191P1 (SPAdes) (version 2) | ecosystem: Host-associated > Arthropoda: Insects > Digestive system... | reverse complement strand
TCGCTAGCCACCATCAAAAAATGCTCGCCAAGGTCGTACATATCACGGACTTTGCCTTGGTGAAACAGAGGAACAGCGGTTACGGGAGTTTCAAATTTTAGTGCCATGGCTGGAAATATAGAAAAAACTAGGGGAATTTCCCCTTGACAAACTTGTGACAATTTTCTATATTTATATTTAATAGTTCCTAAAGGGAGGCCATTATGGCAGTGAAAAAAGAAACTAAAGCTACTGCTGCAAAAAAGACGGTGAAAACTGTTAAAGAAGCAGCTCCAAAAGCTAAGACCGTTGCTGCAAAAGGCAAAACAACAGGCAAAGCTGCTGTTAAAACCGTCGATGTTGAGTTTAAGGTATATGCTCCGGGTTCTGCATCTGTTGCAGTTGCTGGCGATTTCAATAACTGGAAGCCTGCCGCACTCAAAAAAGACAAAGCCGGAAATTGGTCTGGAAAACTCAAATTGGGCGTAGGCGCACATCCATACAAAATCGTTTTCAACGGGCAGTATTGGGAAACCGACTCCTCAAATCCAGAACGTGTTCCTGATGGACATGGCGGTGAGAACAGCATAAAAAGAGTTTAACAATTAAGTTTTAACTCGACCGTGCACAGATTTAATGTCTCATTTGGCGCTAAGGATATAGCTTTGGCGGTGGAACAGTACGGTTCTCCGTTATGGCTTTACGACCTTGGAGTTATAGAAAAGCGTATTTGGGATTTACGCTTCTTTGGGGTTATACGATATGCCCAAAAAGCTTGTCCTAATACAAATTTATTATCCAGAATGAGGGATGTAGGCGTTGATGTGGATGCAGTCAGTGCCGGTGAAATTGTCCGTGCTTTGCACGCAGGCTTTATTCCAGCTCGCATAAGATATACAGCGGATATTTTTGACAGGGATGCCCTTGCTCTGATAAAAGAACATTCAATTTCTGTTAATATAGGCAGCCCGGATATGCTTTTTCAGTTACATGCAGCCGGCATAAATGTTCCTTTGGCCGTGCGCATAAATCCCGGCTTTGGCCACGGACATTCCAGTAAGGTTAATACCGGGGGTGAGCTCTCAAAGCATGGTATTTGGCACGGCGATTTGGAAGATGTGTTAAAAAAAGCGACAGAGCTCGGATTTACGGTTGAATGCCTGCACATGCACATAGGTTCCGGTTCGGATTATATACACCTCTCGCAGGTTGTTTCCGCAATGGAGAATACAATAGGCCGTGTGGCTGCTCTTGTGCCGGAGCTTAAGATTATAAGCGTTGGCGGAGGTTTGCCCATATCTTATAAAAGAGACGGCATAGATCGCATGGATTTGGAAAGGTATTACAATATCTGGGATAGTTCACGCTTGAGGATCAGCAGCTATATAGGGCACTATTTGCAATTGGAAGTGGAACCGGGTCGTTTTTTGACTGCCGAGAGCTGCGTTTTGGCGGCAGAAGTTCGTGCTGTGAAAAAAATGGGCGAAAAGTTGTTTTACCTGATTGATGCCGGCTTTACTGATTTGGTGCGCCCGGCTTTTTACGGAGCTTATCACCACATTTCCATTATTCACAAAGACGAATATGAGACACGTGATGAAACAGATGTAATAGTTGCGGGCCCGCTTTGCGAAAGCGGTGATGTTTTTACGCAGGAAGAAGGCGGCGTTGTTGTAACTCGCAAGCTGCCGCTTGCGGCTGTTGGTGATTTGCTGATAATTCACGATGTAGGAGCTTACGGTTCTGCTATGAGCAGCAATTACAATTCACGCTTGCTTGCACCCGAGGTTCTGTGGGAAAACGGAAAGTTCACTCAAATAAGAAAAAGACAAACTTTTGAACAGTTGTTAATCAATGAGAAATGCGATGAATAGGTCATTCATTGCCATATTCTTATTTTTTTCTCTCTCATATTCCGAAACACAAGATAGCGTTGAATACGAGATAAATCCTACAAGGCTTGCTATTATAGGCGGCAGCATAGCTGTCAGTTATACCGCCATTTATCTCGTTTATCTTAAAGAGGGCTGGTGGTCAAGTTCTGAGGGCTTTCATTTTAAAACCGATTTTGAGTATGCATCCAATCTGGATAAATTCGGGCATTTTTACACAGGCATTATTTTTGGGCATCTATTCACCATGAGCTATGACTGGGTGGGCTTAAGCCCCTTTGCTTCTACGCTTTGGGCCGGCATAACCTTGGGGCTTACGCAAATTGCCATAGAGTTTAAAGACGGGTTTTCCGAATATGGCTATAGCACGTGGGATGCGGTAGCCGGAACCCTCGGCGGTTTTTATGCTATGGGCAAAAGGTTTATCCCTGCTATGAAATATGTCGATTATAAATTTGTGTATTGGCGCAACAACAGAGGATACTGGAGGCTTCATGGCGAAAATGAGGGTGGGAGCCTTACGGGGGGGGATGGGGTTTGGGTGGATGATTACTATGGCGGAAATCAAACTCACTGGCTTTCGTTTAAGGTAGGCAAATTTATGCCGCATTACCTTGAGTGGCTCGCTTTTGCTTTTGGCTGGGGAATAGACGACAGGCGTTTTGACCCGAGATACGAGAGAAGCCGCTATGAATATTATATTTCCCCCGATTACGACCTGGAAGCGATTTTTCGACCGCAGAGAACCTGGGCAAAGAATTTAGTTACAATTTTGAACCTTGTGAAATTCCCGGCTCCGGCTTTTCGAATCTATCCCAACGCAAAATTCTTTCCCCTGCACCCCCTGGCGTTTGGGTTTAGCTTTCCTTTTTAATTTGCTATATTTTCTCCATAATGAATCGTTATGACTTGGTTTTGCTGGGATTTATATTAGAGGAAGATTCCAGCGGTTATGATATTATCTCTAAAATTAAAGAGCGCGGCTTGGAGCGGTGGGCTATGATAAGTCCATCAACTGTATACAACCGCCTGAATTACCTTGAAAGTCACCGTTGCATTGAGGGTGAGATCGTTCAAAAGTCAAAGTATCCTCCGGCAAAGGTGTACAATATAACCGATAAGGGGCGTGAAGCCTTGAACAGAGAGGTGATAAGGCATTTAACGGGCTTTAACGATGACCCTCGTACGCTGGGTTATGCGTTTTTATTCGGTTCTGAAAGCACTCGCAATATCATCAGGATTTTGGAGGAACATGAGGTTAAGCTCAGGGAAGAGGTTGCACGTCTTGATAAAATGATAGATGACGAGCCAAAGCCAACGCTTTATCCCGATGGTCCGTTTTTAAACTGCATGAGCCGTGATCACATTCTTGTTGAACTCAAATATTTGCGAGCCGCAGTGCAAATTCTGCAAGACCCGCAAAAATCAGAGAGGTTGAACGGCTACTTCTATATAAACTTCGGCAGCCGTGATTGGCAAACCCCTACGGCTAAGGACAAACAGCATCCAAGCCAGGGCTAAACCCTGCGCACCAGGATGTTCCGATATCCCTGTACATAAAGTTTGCCAGCGGCAGATGCATTCTTTTTGTTTTCAATGGGAATGGATTATCCGCTTCTTTTGTTGCCAGTGAATCTATAACCTGATTGTAGCAAAAGATTCCTATAGGTTGCCCGTCATCCGTAAGCCCAAAATCGTAATATGTAAAGTCCGCATTTTCAACGCTTTCTCGCCCCAAAAGAAAGAACTCCATTGGCGGTACTGTTAAATATTCGGATATGTAAAGCCCTTTCTGATTTCTCCCCTTTGATATGAGGCAATTTGAAAGCTCCAAGGTATCTAGAGTTGCGTTGTAAATTTCCATGTATTCGTAATCTGTTGGAGATGTGCGAAATTCGGTGAAAAACAAATCCCCATAGTATTGCGGAGTTCTTGTTTTGGATTTTGGAAGTATCGCTAAAATTTGCAACGGTTCAATGGCACTGGCTTCCAATTCCAGAACTATGGAACCCATGGTTGAGTACAGTTGCATGGTTTCGGTTTGCTGAAGCGCTGAGATTTTAACATCTTTTTCCCCCCGGAACAAAATTGTGCCGTTTGGATCTCTGAGTTCAATCCTGAGCTTAAAGGTTTGGTTTAGAGGCAAAGCTCCGGTGCTGAATATGCCCTTTCCGGTTTCAATTTGCATTTGGAATTGCAGGGAATCCAAAAACAGTGTTCCGGAGCGGATATTTTCGCTGTTTGCAAGCCCGAGCGGGATTTCCAGCCGTAAAAATCCGAGGAGTGGCTTTAGGGATATAGGAATTGATGGGATTTGGTTGGCGACTATGTTTGCGGTAGCCTCGCCGTTCAATACCTCTTTTCCTTTGTCCGCATAAACTTTTACTTCGAATTTTCGGGTTTCTCCAAGCGGAATGCCGTCTATTTTCAGGTTGTCGCTAACGGAATTTGCAGATATGCGCATTTTTTCCATGTTTTCTGCGGAAACATGGACGGAAATGCTGTCGAAGAGAGGTACTTGCAGCCTCCCTAACACCAGCCTGGCACTTCCGCCGTGCTGTTCTTCATTTCCACTCGAGCCGCCATTGCTGCAAGCAGCAAAGCAAGCGGCCAAAAACAAGACATAAAACTGTCTGATCATAAAACCTCCTATCTTTCTATATACTTAGACGGAATTCAGAGGAAAAAAAATCAAAAAAATGCAAAAAAAAATGCATTCCCCCCTTTTTTCTACATTTACCCAGTGTTTCTTAACATAATTTGGCTTCTTTTCTTTGGCGGCGCGTTTGTGGCATGCTTGGCTCAGTGGCTTTATTTGGGCAATAGCGGTATTTTTAACGATGTTATGCAGAGCGTTTTTGCCATGTCAAAGACCTCTTTTGAAATAGCCATAGGTTTAACCGGAATCCTCGCTTTTTGGCTTGGAATGATGAAAATAGGGGAAAAAGCCGGTGCGGTTCAGATGTTAGCCAAGTTGGTTGCCCCGTTGATGAAAAGACTATTCCCCAGCGTTCCTGTGGAACACCCGGCAATGGGCAGCATGCTTATGAATATGAGCGCAAATATGCTGGGGCTAGACAACGCAGCCACGCCGCTCGGCTTAAAGGCGATGAAGGAATTGCAGGAACTGAACCCCCAAAAAGACACCGCAAGCGACGCTCAGATTTTATTTTTGGTCTTGAATGCGAGCGGTTTAACCCTAATTCCTGTTACTATAATGACTTACAGGGCAAAGCTTGGCGCTGCAAACCCCGCAGACATTTTTTTGCCGATATTGTTCGCTACATTTTTCAGCACTGTGGCCGGCATTCTGGTCACTGCATTTTTCCAGAAGATTGAGATAAAAAACATTGTTTTCATATCGTGGTTTGTGGGCCTTAGCTCGGCGGTGTTCGGTAGCCTTTTTTATTTTTCCATGCTTTCCGCAGAGGAAATGGGAGTTGCCAGCGCATTTTTGGGCGGCATAATTTTATTCAGCATTGTGATGTTCTTTTTGATTTTGGCGGCCGTGAAAAAGGTGATGCCTTTTGATGCTTTTGTGGAGGGAGCAAAGGAGGGTTTTTCCACCGCTGTTATGATTATTCCTTACTTGATTGCCATCTTGGTAGGAGTTGCCGCATTCAGGGCGAGCGGTGCTATGGATTTTATAATGGGCGGAATAGTAGCTGCATTCAATGTTTTCGGAATTCCCTCCGACGTTGTTCCGAGCTTGCCAACCGCATTTATGAAGCCTCTTTCCGGCAGCGGCGCACGTGGCATGATGGTGGATGCTATGCAGACTTACGGCGCAGACAGCTTTGTTGGTCGTTTGAGCTGCATATTTCAGGGAACAACCGATACAACTTTTTACATTTTAGCTGTGTATTTTGGCTCGGTAGCGATTCGCAAAACCAGGCACGCTGTTTTTTGCGGTCTTACAACGGATGTTGTGAGTGCCATATCTGCGATAGCTATTGCGTATATATTTTTCCCGCCGTAGGGGTTTAATGCATTAAACCCCTACGGCTCAGATGTCTTTCTCTCCACTCCAAAATCAACGCTTCCTGTTCTGCTTCCGTTAGGCAGAATTTTTCTCTGCCCTGGCTTTGCATGTATATGTCCAAATGAGTTAGCAGCACGCCGGCCGCAACTGAGACATTCAGGCTTTCTGTTAAGCCGTATTGGGGTAAGATGAAGTGCTCGTCTGCTTGAGCTAGTGTGTCGGGGTGGTTGCCACGTAGCTCTGCTCCCAGATAAAAGGCGGTGGGTTTGGAGAGATCGAGCTCCGGTAGTTGCTTGCTTGCGTGGGTGCTTGCTACTGCTATTTTATAGCCCTGTTTTTTCAGCTCGCTCATTGCGGTTGCTCTTTTGCTGTAAACAAATGTGCTCATCCATTTCAACGAACCTTTGAGAATAGCTTTATTCACCTTGTATGCATTGTCTTCTTCAATTATATGCACATTTTGCAAACCGAAAACCTCTGATGTGCGAATAACTGCGGATATATTGTGCGGATCAAAAAAATCTTCCAGAACAAGGCAAAAATGCTTTGTACGCAGCGCAGCGGCTTTTTCAAAGAGCATTTGCCTGCGCTCGGTTAAATCTGAGAATTTTTGCGGCATAAGTGGAATATACAAAGGGAATATTTACTATATTACCTTTCCAAATGTTCATTAAAACATTCTCATTACTGTTCCTCTTGTGCGTATGCGCTTTTGCGCAATTCGTGGATATGCCGCAGAGTGCTTCTGCTGATAACCGAGTTGGCACTATAAGCATAGAAGGAACATTGTACACAAGCCCTTCAACGCTAAAGCCTCGCATATCGCTCAGGGAAAACACTAACTATTCTCCGTCCACCTTGGCAGAGCAGGTCAAAAAATCCATAGAATCACTATATGAAACCGGAATGTTCGATGATATTCAAGCCTTGGCAAGATATGGCGAAAACGGCGAAGTGGATTTGATCTTTATTGTGGTAGAGCAGCCTGCACTGGATACTCTGATTATACAAGGCAATGAAGATGTGACTGAAGACGAAATCAGGTTGAAAATGCTTGTTTCATCCGGAGCGGTTTATAGCAAAAGCGACTTGGAGCGTGATAGGCAGGCTGTTTTGAACCACTACCGCTCGCAAGGGTTCTTGCTCGCTGAAGCCTGGGTAGAAGAAATCCCTGTTGAAGATCACAAAAATAGAGTTGTTTTGTATATCAGCGAAGGCAATAAGGTAAAAGTCGATTCCATCGCTGTTTTTGGCAATGAAGATGTGCCAAGAGAAGAAATTTTAGCTCGCATGCAAACTAAAGTTGATTCCTGGTGGGGTGGTGGTGATTTTAAAATTGATGTTTTCAATTCAGACAGAGACAGCGTTATAAATGCAGCTAGAAAACATGGATTTTTAGACGCAGAGCTTTTGGAATACAAAGCCACTTATCTGCCGGATTCAACTTGCCGCTTCTACCTTGGACGCATGGCTCGCAAAAACTCAAACTTGCTGCTGCTCTATTCTCAATTGAATAGAAGCCTTGTAGATCAGGGAAGCGCATTGCATAACCTTGCCGGCAAGGCTATGGCTATGTCTTCGCACTATTACAGGGAATACCGCTCGCAAATGGGAACTCGCCAAGCATTTCCGTTGCCGGATGTGCAAAGTGAAAAAATTGCTGCGGATATTTTGAATAACATAATAACATACGGTACCATAAGAAAAGAATGGATAAAGACCTTAAGGGGGCAAGCATGGAAAGATTCTCGCATAGACAGCTTGCTCGCCAAAAAGAAACGCACAACTTACGAAGATAAGCTTTTGGTTCGCTATTCCATGGAAGAAATTATCCCTGCGCTTATGCAATACGATAGCGTTAATACCGCAAGCTATGTGCATATAGATATAGTGCTTAAAGAGGGCAGAAAGTATTACGCCGGCAAAGTGCATTTCACAGGCAACGAGGTTTTGCCTACAGCGTATTTGCAATCACAGGTTCGTCTGGATAGCGGAAGGGTTTTTGACTTCTATCAGTATGATTCGACAAAAAAAGCTATTCTGAATTCTTACAGAGAAGATGGTTATCTGTTTGTGCAAATGGAAGAAACACGATTTTTTGCAAATGACTCTGTTGTCAATTTGACATTTTCCATGCGTGAAGGATTGCCTGCGCAAATACACAAGGTTCACATAAGAGGCAACACAAAAACAAAAGACAAGGTTATTCGCAGAGAAGTGAAATTGTACCCTGGCGATACCTACAGGCAATCTCTTTTGGAACGCAGTTTTAGAGATGTAATGCAACTGAATTATTTTGACAATGTTATGCCGGATATTCAGCCTGTCGGTGATCAGGATGTTGATTTGCTATTTATGGTTTCAGAGCGTGAGGCCGGTACGGGGCAGTTTGGAGCGGGCGCTGCATACAGCCAGGCAGACGGTTTGGTGTTTACGCTTAATCTTTCTATTCCCAACTGCTGCATGGGAGACGGGCAGGCGGCTAATATGAACGCCGAATATGGATATGACAAAAAAAGCATAGCGCTTGGTTTTTCGGAACCTTGGCTTTTTGATACACCTACAAAAGTCGGAGCTTCTGCTAACTACTCTTGGTGGGAGCGTCAAAAATACGGTTATTCACATGATATTCTCCGTTATGGCGGAAGCGTTTTCATTGGCCGCAGGCTCACATGGCCGGATGATTATTTTTATGCGCAGTTTGGAGTTAGCTGGCAGAGAAATGAGCAGGGACCAAATGTTGACGGCAGCCTTGTTCTCTTTACCGGAAACGAAGCTACCCTTGATTTTGTTCTGATAAGAGACGATAAAAATTTGCCAATTTTCCCAACGGAAGGGTCTCGCTATGTTGCTTCTGCATCCTGGGCAATTCCCGTTTCTCCAATCGGAGATTTTAGCTTTTTGCAAACGGATCTCAGCATAAAATGGTGGTTCCCGCTTTATGCGGATAAATTATCCTTGGCTCTGACAAATGAGTTTGGCGTTATTACCGGAAGTTCTTTGCAGTACCGCACTCTTTATCAAATGGGTGGTGCTCTTGGCTATAGAGGCTTGATGCGTGGATATAGTGCCGGTTCTCTTGGCGCATACAGGCTTGGGCGCAGCTATCAGTATTTTGGCGCAGAGTTAAATTTGGCTATTGCTCCTAATTTATTTTATCTGCTGCCTCTTTTCTTTGATGCGGGCAATGTGTTTGGCCAAGTTTATGACCCCAATAAGAAGGTGGATAAGAATGATATAGGTTCTCCTCTCCGTGATTGGGATATTTCTTCGCTTAAACGTGATTTTGGATTTGGTTTTAGAGTGCTGGTTCCGATGCTAGGCATTATAGGCTTTGATTTTGCGTGGCCGCTTGACCCCGGTGAATTTGGCGGTTATGATGCGCCCGGCATTGGCACAATGGAATTTAACTTCATAATATCGCAGGGATTTTAGGCAGATGAAAATTGCGGTGATAGGTGGTGCCGGATATATAGGTTCTCATGTTGCAAGGGAGCTTTTGGATTTTGGGCACGAGGTTTTTGTTTATGATAATTTGAGCAGCGGATTGAGGCAAAATTTATTTAAAGAAGCAAATTTTACACACGGCGATATTCTTGATGTTCAGGGTTTAAATGCTTTTTTTGAAAGTGTAAAGCCGGAGGGCATTGTGCATTTGGCAGCGTTGAAAGCCGCTGGTGAATCCATGCTGCTGCCGGAAAAATACAGCGTTCATAACATAACCGGTTCTCTTAACATTTTAAATGCGGCTTCAAAACATAGCGTTAAGTACATTGTGTTTTCCAGCTCTGCCGCTGTGTATGGCAGCCCGAAATATTTGCCTATGGATGAGAAGCATCCAACAGAGCCGGAAAATTATTACGGCTACACAAAATTAGCCATTGAGCAGTATTTGGAGTGGTATGGCAAATTAAAAGGCATAAAATACGCCGCACTCCGTTATTTCAACGCCGCTGGCTACGATGTAAAGGGCAGAATCAGCGGGCTGGAGCAGAATCCGGCGAATTTGATTCCAATTGTTATGGAAGCGGCCATTGGCAAAAGGGCATCGGTCAGTGTTTTTGGCGATGATTATGAGACCGAGGATGGCACTGGGGTTAGAGATTACATTCATGTAAGCGACTTAGCCAGGGCGCATAGAATGGCCTTTGACAAGCTGCAATGCGGTGAAAGCTTTGTTGTGAATTTGGGTGTGAACAGTGGAAATAGTGTGTTGGAAGTGATAAAGGCTACTGAGCGCATTTCCGGCAAAAAGGTGAATTACCAAATAACGGGCAGGCGCGCAGGTGATCCGGCTGTTGTTCTGGCGAATCCCGCATTGGCAAAGGAATTCTTGGGTTGGCAAGCGGAGTGCTCGGATTTGGACACTCTGCTTGAAACTACTTGGAAGGCGTATCTTGCGTCTTGAAATTCATTCCAAAACTTTTTGGCACAACAAGTTCCTGGTGTGATCTCATCAAAAAATCATCAGTCATTCCTGAGATGTAATCCGCTACGATGCGTGCAGGGCCTGTTTCCTTAAAGTATTCCTTGGTCTGCTCGCTTTTCCATTTTTCGTAATCTATTTTAACATCTCCTGTAAGATTTTCTGCTAAAATAGCATTCATCACATAATTGAACATAGCTTTTATTTTATAGTCTTCAGACATTTTTTGTGGGCTGTCGTAGATATGGTTGTAATTCCATTTTTTCAGTTTATCAAGAGCGCAGAATACATCTTTTGAAAAAGCGATGGAATTTTTGCCGTAGCTGTTGTTTATTATGTCTAAAACAAGAGAGTTGACAATGTCTTTGTTTGTGTTTCCGAGAACTTCGCTTATATCGTTTGGAATATCTTTTCTTTTTATCAAATGCACGGAAATGGCATCTTCTATGTCTCTGCCAATGTAAGCTATAACATCAGAAACCCGCACTATGCAGCCTTCCAGTGTCATTGAGCGCAGATTTTTTGTTTGCGATTCGTCTTCAAGGCATTTTTGGTATTCATTCAAAAGCATTTCCTTTGTTTTTTCGGTATGGCTTTTATATTCTTCAACAAGCCATTCTCCATTGTGGCAAAGGATTCCGTCTAAAGTTTGAACGCACAGGTTTATAGGTTTTAGCAATCTGAAGCTTTGCGCATTGTGGCAAAAGCATCCCTCTTTTTTTTCTTTTAAAAATGCGGAAACAAATCTTTCTCCCGTATGCCCAAACGGAGTGTGCCCCACGTCGTGCCCCAAGGCTATGGCTTCTATTAAATCTTCATTGCATCTCAAAATTCGTCCGATTGTCCTTGCGATTTTTGCGACAAGCTGAACATGCAGCACCCTGTGCGTTAAGCTATCATTTTCGCAAAGATAAAAAACCTGGGTTTTGTCTATATACTTGGTATAGGCTGTTGAATGTATAATGCGGTCTGTGTCGTGAAAGAAGGGCGGCCTTATTTCTTTTTTGCGATTTTCCTGAACATACCACATAGCTTCCGAGTTTTTCGTAGCATTTTTGGAAAGCAAGGGGTCTTCGGCAAACTTGCCTTTTATTTCGGAGAGGATTTCGGGCTTGATGTCTTTTACTGGCATAGGTGGAATGTAGAAAAATTCAAAAGCTGTCATGTTTTTTTATAGCCTTTCATGCAGTTTTCTAGAAATATTATAGTGAAAAACTTGTTTTATTGAGATTCTTGCGACAAAAAATGTCATTTTAGACTCTAAATTTTTGCCTGAAAACATATTTTTTCATCAAGATTTAAAATATTTGAAATCAAACTTTTTGGAACTTTTGAATTTATTTTATACACAGTTATTCTCGGATTCTCTCCGGTTTGAATAGATAAAATTCCTGTTTTAATTACAGATGCCAATATCCGCTCATAATATTTAAGATGGCCGGAACAATTTGCTTCTATCCAAGAATCTATGTATTCTTCTATTACCGCTTTATCAAAGGCATCTATGCACATCTGAACGCCGATATCCAAAAGGCTTCCAGCTACAGTTGCGTCTGCTAGAGTTTCGCGATTCCAATAACTTTCAAGAGCCAAAATCCCTTCTCTTCTGGCGCATTCGGTTAAAAATCTTATGCGATAATATATTTTCTTGAATTCTTTTTCAAATAACTCTTCAACATTTTTTTCAAAAATCGAACTGTAATTCCGTCGATGTTGTTCAGCAACTTTTAAAGCCTCAGGAATATATTCATACACACCATACACACTATAATCATGCCGCATGCACTTTTCAAGTGCTTTGCTGCAAAACTCCTTTGTCTTAAATGGTTCCGGCACATATTTCAATGCAAAGCCATTAGACTTAACCGCTTCGAGACATAGTTCCATCGTTTTGAATTCTTCGGGTACAAATTCAAGTGCCGGTCCATATTGTTTAATCGCCTCAAAGCAGAGCTCCGCAGTCCTAAATTTTTCCGGTACAAATTCCAGTGCCCAACCATTATGTTTTACAGTTTCAAGGCAGAGTTCGGCTGTTATAAACTCTTTCGGCATATAAGAAAGTGGCTCTCCATAATTTCTGTACCAACCATTCTTAACCGATTCAAAGCAGAGTTCCGCTGTTCTGAATTTTTCAGGCACTTGCTTAAATAGCGTTCCGTTCTCCTTAACCGCCTCAAGATATACTTTTGCCGTTCTGAGCGGTTCGGGCACATTCCATAATGCGTTGCCGTTCTTTTTAACAAGCTCAATAGCTTGTGCTTCTGTTTTGATTTCCTCATTTGCTTTTGGTCCTGGTTCCTTGAGCAAATTTTTGAAGAGAAAATCTATATCTTCTGCGTTTAATATGCTACTCATTTTTCTGTTCTCCTCTATAGAAAAATAAAACGGTTTCATAAAATGCTTCAACTTCTCTGCAACTTCTTCTTTTGA
>Ga0209755_10006648_pt1 | contig 12710 bp, 6 predicted proteins | sample TergutCo191P1_FD_187301 | JGI IMG/M metagenome (GOLD analysis project Ga0209755, IMG submission 187301) | Cornitermes sp. P1 segment gut microbial communities from Petit-Saut dam, French Guiana - Co191P1 (SPAdes) (version 2) | ecosystem: Host-associated > Arthropoda: Insects > Digestive system >... | reverse complement strand
AAAGTTGAATAAAGATAGACCAACTTGATGTCACTCGCTTTATTATTTCACCATTTACTGCTCAACATGTTTCGAATGTTAGTACATCCATCTTCAGGAGCTCAACAGAGCAGTAAATGGTGAAACAATAAAGCGAGTGACATCAAGCTGGTCTATCTTTATTCAACTATCAAGATGATGCACGGTCCAATAAACTTAAAAATCAGAAATTTAGGATGTCTTAGATGGAAATTAAAAAAAAAAACCACCAAGATTAGACACTGTGATTTAAGTTGGGTGAATGAGTAATGGAAAATGTAGTTACATTTGTATGTACATAAATGCAGTTGCAAAGAACATTATTTTATAACATAATTATTAAAATCAAATATAAATTATCGACAGACTCAGCGTCAGCTCCCTGCCCCAGTTAGAAATTCGGGTTGCGCACCTGTCCCTGGAGAAATAAACATCACATGAAAGTGTCTTAGAAATCTGTTCTATTGCAGGTTTTGTTATCACAAGTGTTGAATGTTTGTACCAACTGTTAGATAAAACTGTCAAGATAAACCTACACTGCTGCCCTCCCAATCAATGTGACACTGATATTACAGCTAGCTCTGTCTTACAGTGTTAATCATGGGAGATAAAAACAGTCCATGTCCAAGGTTTTGTGCTAGGCAACTCAAGTCAAAGTTTACATGGAGATGTCTAGCACCAATTTTTCCTCAGCATTTGTCTGTGTTCACTTAATTTTTAAAACAGAACCTGTTGGAAACACTCTCGTGAATTTGTTTTCCTGCGTGTTGATTAGTGAAACAAGAAACTTCTGGCCTTAATTCACAAAGACATTTCTTTAGGAACTGTATTTAGTGCATCACAAACTAGGCTGTTCGCACTGGTGAGAAGAAATGGAAAGAAAAAATTTATGTATGATTGCAAAACAATTTCTCCTTACAAAAATGGCAAACAATTTCAAAGTGTCTTAAAATGTAAAGGAATATCACAAGACACCAGCAAATTTATTACAAAGGCTCATGATGAAATTTCACTTTATTGACACATATCGTACAGAATGTTTTACATTGAAATGTACTAGTGGCAGAAATAAATAACATTTTTTAATTACATCTGTAGTCACAATTCAAAACTTTTTTCAATATAAGGAAAATTAGAACATGTTTTTCAACTCTTATAGGACAGAATAATATCTCAAATTCTAATTTAATCAAATTTACTGTTATCCATGTCTGTATGTTCACATGTTTGTTCTTAGGCATCTGAAAAGTTGAGTTGAGCAGAATAAATGTTTGTGTGCTGGGTGTGCAAACCTTCATTCTGCACAACTCCAATGACTTCAGGTGCCTGGGAAGGAAATCTGTAAAAAAACATACATACACTCACATATACTTGAATGTATGTATTTGTGGGCTACCAAAACAACAAATTTTACCCACTGTGTACTAATGAACAGCCTTACTCAAATTTGAATCAGTCTTTACCAGGTAGTTTTGCCCTTCCAGTCATTTATATGAGAACTTAAAGTTCATGAAGTATGTCCATTAAAGAAGGTCTCAAGGAGTTGATGTTAATACGAGTTATAAAACCAACATGTTTCTTATATAATGTAATATATTCCGTCTATACACAATTATATATATCAGCATAGTGATATTGTATATACTCAGATTACATTATGGCAACATATTTTGACCTAAGATGGTCATCATAAGGCCAATAAAGAACACTTTTTAAGGTACAACAAAGTGAGCACTCAATGGGATCCAATTTCATTTACAGTAAAAGTTAAAATAGCGTATGATGAAACTCTTATTTAAAGTTAAAACATTAAAACAGAATGGTAAGTAAAAGTACACTAAATCTCATTCAAATTGCTGTATTGTTGAGGGCCTCTATGTGGTTACTAATTCATTGAGTATTGTATCTATCCATCCATTAACCAAGTGAAGGTCAAATGCCATTTACACTGTTAATTGAAGTATACAACCACTGTGTCTCATATGTTTATATACACGTCAATCAGTTGTGTTACATTGTGGAACTCTTGTTATTTTTATTTTTAGTTCAAGTTCATGAGATCACTGCATTAACGTTATAGTCATTGTACTGTTGTTTTAACTGTTCGTTATTTTATTTAAGGGAGTATTGATAGGCCACAAAGCAACCATTATGTTTTTAACTGAGATATTCAATGTACTTCATGGTCAATTCCCCAAGTGATCACATGTACATAACTTTGAAAGCGTGTAATAAAATCAGTAAACTCACTGTTACTATTGTTGTAAAGTTCATTAACCCTATTCCCATGGATGTCCGACGTATTGCGGTTACGAAGTAAGGTCTACGATGAACTGGTACAAATGAAGGCTATGAGATCCAACAACAGCTGGTATTTGCGAGAAACTCTAGTAGAAGAACCTTGGTAATGGATGAGGCATTAACATGTGTATGTAACACGGTATCCCCAGTGTTACTATAGTCAGACGTGCCCTGTGTGTATGCGTGCACCCATTGAGTGCTCACTTTGTTGTACCTTAAAAAAGTGTTCTTTATTGTCATGATGATGACCATCTTATGGTCGAAACATGTTGCCATAATGTAATCTGAGTATATACAATATCACTATGCTGATATATAGTTGTGTATAGATGGAATATATTACATTATATAATTTTGTTACTATACAATGGAATGGCCTCTGTCAAATTTACAACATGTTTCTACCATTAACATGCATGAACAGCTGTCACTGCATTGTATGAAAGTATGATGGATCACGATGAAGACTTTCATACTCACATACTGTTTCTAGTCTGTGCATGTCTATATCTGGATATGTACAATGTGGTTGGTATTGAAAATGGAATCCAAATTAATTTATACAGATACAGGGTATTGTTGTTCATAACAGGTACACAACATTTCAATATAGATGTCCAAGGCTCTAGTCTGCAATCAGTAGCTACCTTAACAACTGGATATGTACACAGTATGACAGTACTCTTAATGCACATATTATCGCTTAAATTTGTACCGCTATAACGGCAGTAAGGCAAATTGAATAAACTATATGCCCCTTGTGAGTTTCAAGTGTGTTCAGCAAAATTAGTGTAATATTATTGGATTTTCCAAATGTCTTTCTGCATTTTATAACCTTGCTGTAGTCATACAATTTTGACTATTATAATAGCATCATCTTCAGTGACCCATGAGTTATTGTTGGTTTATATATGTGTTAGCTGGTTACACTGTTACTGTATTGTAGCTGTTGTGGTTATAGGAACTCTTATACAAGGAACCTGTCCCACCAGAGGGACACAGTGCATCACAGACTAGGCTGAAGAACTGACATTCTCTCTATATGAGCAAGCTAGCACTTTTAAGAAGTGAAGCACAGATCCAAGAAGTAACCACATGGTAACATAAGTACCAGTGACAACCTGGAATATGAAAACATAGATAATGTGTGCTGTGGCTTCACTAGTGAAGAATCCACAACAAGATTTATTGAGCAACTCTGCCAGAAGCACAAAGCCCTCATCAGCATGGAAGCCAGGCTAAGTCCACAGCTGGCCCATTCGCCAGGTAGCAACTGCTGGACCCATTGCAGCATAATTTGCCATCCACGGATGTGAGAAGAGAAGGCCAAGGACCTACTCATTGGTTGGGCACTCACTAAGGATGCTACAATGAAGCTAGTGCAACTAGCCAGTAAAGTCAGACTATTATCTGATTCTACATCTCTTGGCTCACTGGCCTCTCCTGGAAGAACATACACAACATTTTGCTGCCCAACAGCTGTGTTTACAGCACATGGCCACCACCAAAGGTTGGCCAGCTGCCATCAACAATAGGTACAACAGACTAGCAATGTAACTAACACATATGATAATCAATGTAGCTTACAGGTCACAGATGATGATGCTACTTTAAACATCAAAATGTGTATGACCACACAAATTTACAAAGTGTACACAAGAAGCTGCAAAATCCAAAAAATATTTTAGAGCCAAATGATGTGAACAGACCACAATAATGCATTCAGTTACAGTGTGTGATGCTGCATGCTGGCTGTATCTCATGCGACTTGAAACTCCACTGAAAAATATCTTTTTCCTTCTTATCTCAAGTCTATGCTGCATATAAGTTTTAATCTCACCATTAAGGACATTAGCAACTTTTTTTGATTTTGTCAGCATTGCTAATTCTCGGGGATAAAATTGTTCAACTAAAGCAACATGTAAAATCACAGACTCTCTCCAAACACTTCCTTAATACATAATTTTTTACATAAGCTTCTACATGCACTCTTTCTTCCGTATATTTACATCCTGGTATTTTCAATTGCCACATTCATTCTGACAGACTATTCTGCTTATTTACAATTCATGAATTTACAAAATAAATTAAAATGCTGAACACATAAAGACAAGGAGAAGTGCAGAAATTCAGTGTTTAATATGTAAAAACAGTGCTGGATTGTGCAATGTGCATGAACATTTGTACAGTAAGAAATTCAACTGGTACAACAGTGGTACTGCAAGGAAAAGTCTCTTCTTGGTGTGACAGTAACAACAGGAAACTTATAAGCAAACAATACTTTTATATTTTTCTTCCTTTCTCAAATTTTCATCATTTACTGAATTTAAAAAGCCTTGCATTGTAAACACTCATGCACTTGTGAACCAAATGTTCAGCTCTTCCCATCTGATTTATATTTTCTACCAATTACATAATATGAGTTGCCCAAGAACCTAACTTTTCATAAATACAGGATTCCAAATTGGTACAAATTTTGCAAGCTTTCTCAGTGGCAAAGTTAAAGTGCTTACTTCGTGCCATACATTAGTACCTTCAGTTATATGAATGAATATATGTGACACAAAGCAGGGCTATCAATATTGATTAATCCTTGCCAGCATGACATGTAAGAATTAGAATTTGCTGGAGTGTAAAAGATGAGGTTTTGCACATTTTTCTTTTAACTTTCTTCACTTTGTTTCAACATGGGAGTATACTTGATGGTGGTGAACATTTCAAAAAGTGGAAACTGTCCCTAAGCTACAGCAGAGCAGATGCAATTTGGCATGTACTCTCACTGGTTGCATTACAGCAATAATGAATGCGTACAAGAGAAAATGTTCTGAAGCACGACAATACACGTGACTACTTTATGAAATTTGGTAACCATTACAAGCAATGACACAGCCAGCCCACACCATGTTTATAACCCACTCGGTTTAGCTTCATGTTATTTTGAAGATGACATTTATTTTAATCATATATTGCATCCATGTGGTAGGATTTGTCCTCATCTCTGGACTAAAATTTGGAATCACGACCTCCTGAATACAACTCAGGAGTATGAATCATGCACTTGTGATATTCGATGCTAATGTAAGAAAAATAATCTCTGAACTTCTAAGATTTGCAGTTGTGGGGGGAGGTGTCCACTGTTCATTTTTTTAATAAATGGGAAGCTTCTCACAAACATAATCACTTAATGACTGAAATAACTGACTTGTCTTTTAAGAAATTATTAGGTGTATAATCAAACCCATGAAAGCTTCATAATATGAATATGAAGATACTAATGAATGACTAATCCTGAATTGAATTCCATATGGTACAATATTCTTATGCTCATGCATGTACAATCACATCATACACTTAAAACGGGACAGCTCGCTGCCAGTTCAGTTCTTAGGGGTGGGATAAAGGTGAGATGAATTGTACAATTTTATTGCTGTCTGCAAGTGTTTCACTGGAATGTGTGTTTTGTACAATTTACAGTTCATTACAACTCTTCTGACTAGCAGCAGTTTGGCAAGTAGGTGTACATTACCATCTCAGCCATGGTGGCTGATTAATTTTATTCAGTGGAACATACGTCAAATTCACAGGAATGTTGATTAAAGCATACTTCCTCTGCAGTCTCTCCAAAGTTTTCCTTATCATGTACCTGTAGAGGCAGAAAACAGTTTACAGCTATCACAACAAGTTCTAATTGTAGCATTCTGGTTGTGCAAGCATGTAGTCCTGTAGTTAGTTACCCAGGATTTCAGAGAAACATGCTGCCCCCATTTTCAAGGCAAACGTGACAGAAGGTTCATACACAGTGCTGGTAACTACATACTAGCTTACGCAGTGTCACAACCCACACTGCCATGATAAGCAAAATTCAGATCAGAATATACTTTACAAACAGCATTACATCAATTTCAAAACTTTCAGAAAATTTGTATCTTTCATAAAATAAATGACAGAAAAATTTATTCGGGAAAAAATATCTGACTAATAAAAGGTGAAGGAATATTGAGATACAGTAAGTTGTCTATAATGTTATCGGCTTTATATTATTGGCATTAAGAGCAGAAAATGACATCAGTAGAACCAGCAAGACCACATGAGAAAAACTGGCAAGTCATATATTCCTTTGCAAGTAGAAAACTTATGAAATTAACAAATACTGATAGGACCCAAAATTAAAACTAAAATCAGCATATATAAACTGGACCAAGACACTTTCTCCTGTTTGCTTTCATAGTAACATACCATTAAAATTAAATCACATACAAGCATGCTGCAATGCAAAATGTTTACTCTATGTTCAATTCGTTTCTAAGGAAGTCAAGTGAACACTGCTTCATGTACAGAAAGAAAAGTCAAACTTTTTGGTAGCTGCACTGACAAGACACTTGGCCTTGGTGACACTGAAAAAGACTTCTCACCCATGAAATTTCACTTAAGAAGAAGCACAATCTATAAATATACAATGACAGACACTCAGTGCTCACTATCTGTTTTTGCTGCAAATCATTCACACTCAGAACAATATATAGGGGTCAAAATCAGATTTCAGATTTGAACAAATGGCATTCATAATTCTGTCTTCAGACAGAGGTATCTGTATGATCCCTGGCAACCCCTCACACAGTTTGGGAATGTCTGATGCCAACAAACATACCCATTTTTTCCTAGAAGAAATCCTGCTGGTATATGAACTTCTCGAGATGTATTATCATTGATCATTTCAATGTAAAATTCATCACTTTCAGGATCTTGGTTTGCTACAATTATTGCTCGTGCACCAACTTCCTCTGCTTTGATAGTTTTACTCAAGAATGAACATTCCCTGAAACATAAAGGAATTCATATATTCTCTGGCCTCTGTTGATAACACATTATCACTTTATCGAGATACTGCTTTCAATTAAATCACTGAATCTTTTACCAACCAGTGAAATTCCATTGATACACCAATCAATATTGCATGGAGGATCCATCAAAATATGAGTGTACTATCCATTATCTGGATTCGCACATGTCCTTCACACACACTACATCACCATCATTCACACAATTTCTGTTGCATTAACTTCAGTTTGGCAACTTCACTTTCATACAGAGGGTATAAAACACAATGCATCCTTAACAGAGCACACAAAGTACAGAAAACCCACAAAATGATGACATTCAGTTTTGTATAAAATGCCAGAAGTAACAGACCAGGTGGCTTCTTATGCTGAAAGTGCTGGGTTCAACACCAGCCAGATCAAGTGTGGATTTTTTGTCATACCTTCTCCATTCCTTCCTGCTAAGCAAAAATTTTGTGAGGAATGCCAAGTTCACATTTCATGTAAAACTGTAAGATCCCTCTGCCTGATAGGCAGCCATCATCACTGTCATCATAACCATAATCACATCAACAATAATCATAATCATTTTCCCATGTTTACATCATCCTATTACAGAAAATGTGAAAATCTCTCTCCATGAGTACTTTCATTCACAATGGTACCCATGCTATGTTGGTCAAAAACATACACACCATGTACAAGTACATGACAGAAAACAGGAATAAATTAACTTGCTGAAATCTGGAGAACCATACAGTGCTTTAACTACTTTTGAGATATTATTTTTTCCTGTAAGCACAGAATTACCCATATCTTATGCATTTTTTTCAAAAGTTGTTTGCCCAAGATGGGTTAGCACAATGTGGTACTTTCAGGAAACACAACCTTTGTTTCATAAGAAATTATCTGATTATTCAAATGTGAGTATATTATCTTACCCTCTATCAACCAAAGCCACACTCCCTTCCAGTTCCTCTGCATTATGTGGCCATCCACATCCACATGGAGGCTCCACAGGCACGAGAGGAATTCCATACCCAGAAAATGTTTCATTCTACAAGTAAAAGATGTGAAATGCAATTTGTCACTCTGATCTTTAATGGGCATAGTTTGCAGCAGGTTCCTCTGAAATGCTGGTAGCTCTCTACAGTACTATGCAGTTCTACAACCTAAAGACTGTTATCTTAATATTTGTTATTCTTGAACCTTAAAATATTTTTTCACAAACTTACAAACTGTGCACCAAAATCTTTAGCAGGTCTGATCCTGTATGTATATCCCAGTTCTTCCGGTTCTATGATTTCAAAGAATACATCTACTCCAATGATATCTGAACTTGAAATACCATCATAAGTATGCAAGTTGTTAGCTGAAAAGGAGGACACAACTATGTTACCAGTCTAAAAACTGAAATAGACTCTATAAACCAGAACGAAAGAACAGGCTGTCAGATAATCAAGCCTAGTTGTAAGAATACATATGGCTTCATCGTCTGCCAGACAATAACATAAGGAGTGCTGCATTATCAATTTCTGGACTACTTCAGTAATCTAGTGATCAGCATTCTAGTCCATTGTTCTGAATATCCTGGGTTTTATATCAACCACCGGCACTAATTATCAAAATATAAAAGGCTCATCTGACAGTGCCTTTCATTCACAGTTTCTTCTCCTATCAACTTCCCTTACTTGTCTAGAGACATTTTCAAACATCTTACAACTTACACAGAGAGGTGGCTAGAGCTACCAGTGTGTTTGCATTAACTAACTGTGAATTTGAAGGGGAATAATCTTCTGGCCACTATCTGCTCTGTTGTGACATACATCATTTTCAGTTCAGCCATTGACTTAACTAGGAACTCTTAACAGAAGTTTAACAAGCAGTGATCTATGCTGGTTTCCTGTTGGCCATACATGTAGTTCACCCTAATTGCACGTGAATGTGGCCAAAATCTGTCTAGAAAAGTCTATCCACATAAACTGACATGTCACTTTCTTTCAGTATCATAGTTATGGTAAATACAAAAGCATGCTTCTAGGCAATTAAATATTAATGCAATTTTATATTTACAATAATCAGCTGCGCAAATACAGGAAAGAAAAGCATTTTCATAACATATTTACGTTGCTTGTTCTTTTTTACTGTCATTCATTTCAACTAACCTACAGTATTCACCACTGTCGGAAATTCTTGAAAGAGAAATAAACCAAACAACAAAATATTCACATTGAAGCCCACGATGAAAACAGGTATTCTTGTAAATGTATTCATTTCAACAAAACAAAACAATACTTTACACAGAACGCAAGTCTCAAATGCGGTTTTTTTTAGTGGACTAGACTGAATATAACAATTACGACATAACCTCCCACTAACAATCTGCCATGCAGTATTCTGACCTGATGTTGACCAATGTGATTACCACAGATAATCTGGTACTGTCACTTGTTTATTCACAAAACGGGTTGCCAACATACACATGCACCTATAAATCTTGTACATTCCACGGAGCCAGAATTCAGACTAACAATAGCATGTGGATTGTCGCAAAAAAATACAAACCTATCAAATACAGTTGTCATATGTTACACTAAATCCATTATATGCAGATCATAATAAACTATGAATCGTTCTGAAACGTTATAAATTCAGCAACTTAGTAGAATGTTTATTTGAAAGTCTTCTTAATGTTACTTTAAATAGAGCTTTTTCATATATAAGAGTTGCAAGCGTACACGATAATCGTTTGAAAATTTTGTTTGCCAGCATAATATGTGCTTTTCCGAAAATATGGACGTTGACAGTCTGTACATAATGATGGTTTGTACTTCTTGCATTAATACTGTGTACACTTGAATTTGTTGAAATTTTGGATTGAAATTTATTTTGGTTATTTAAAATTACCTCCAACAATAAAAATACGTATTCACGTAGAAGAATAGCCTAATAATCTCTAACCTCTCAAACAGGCTTCTGATTGAAGCTGTAGTTGTTGCACGAATCATAATTCTAGCACTTTTCATTTGTATGTTGAATAACTTCTCTCCTGTAAGGCGAATTACGCCCCAAAATTATTTAATATTTCATTGTAAAGTGAAAAAAGTCAATTCATTTTATTGTGGCGCGCACGTGTGAGCACAACGAAAACTGAAACGCGTTTCAAATTTCAGTGGTTTCTGCAGTATCGATATACCGGTTACATTTAAAGACTATGGAACAAAGTAATACCTGAAGATTACCACCTTTTAGGGTGTGTCGCCGTATAGTATTTCGTTTATATATATATCTCCGGACCGAGAATTCAGCAAGCGGTAGTGTTAAAACCCGAATGTACCTAATGCACAATAGGCAGTCGCTTGCTGAGATTCGAATCCAGCATGTAGCATGATATATATATATATATATATATATATATATATTATATCGTTTAGAGAGAATTTTTCGCCCCGTAAAGCTTGACCTGACTACAAGGCGTCACAATTCAGAAGACTTCCTGATCTGTGGCAATCTCAATACTATGTAGACAGATTGAATGTATGTAAAAGTCCTTATGTAATCGAAATTAAGACTCGGCTACCTAGTAGCTCCATAGTTTCATTTGTAGACTGTTTTTTTTGTAATGTATGTTATATTTGAATAACTACACACGGTAATACATGGTAGTGATGCCGCTCGTATATGAATGCTTTGGGATGAACGAATCACCGAGCCGAACTGTGGGACCCTAGTCTCAGGTTTGCAGACCAACTGTCCTCGTCCATCTGAACAATTTCAAAGCGTTCTGCATTTGACAGTCAGTCTTTGTTCATGAACCTGTCTTCTGCACAAGTAGTCAACCAGTCTGTCATCATCCACTAACCCACTTCATTCACCATTTCCCACTTGTTTGTTATCGGTTGGAATACAAAACCAGACCCGTAATTGTTTTCAGGTTTTTGTGGCGGTTGGTAGTTGTTACACCATGTCGCATATAGAATGTTCTCAGACTCTCGGGGTAATATACTGTTTCCATCTTCAGGGTGATTGTGGGTCTTCGTTCACGTAAGCTGAGTCATACACTGGTCAGTCTGTACCTAAGTTTCTTTTAAGAGCAGGGTATTGGGCGGACTTCTGGTATGCACATACAAAAAAGTGTTATTTCGAGCAATTAACAAACTTCAATTGCAAAATATTCTTTAGTATTTTTAGTCAAATAGAATCGACATATTCCACTTTTAAAAACAACTTAAGCATTCGCACTGAGAGAACATATTGCTAAATTCTGAACAGCCGAGAATGAAGAAAAGCAGCATGAATTTTAGAAGAATTTGAACAAGCAATAGAAACAATATAATTGTATTGTAAGCCTTTTTTATTAATTCACAAAACTTCCATAAGAACAGAAGCCATAAGCAAAATCTGACATAAATCAATACTATATAATGCAATGTAAGAAATATTATACTTTTATAGCTATTTGGAGAAAAATGTACCCTGCTGAGACACTATTATGAGGTTTGAGATCTCCATAACATTAAAAAAAATTAGAGATATAAAACACGGCAAGATGGCTTTACTACAACCCACAACATGCTGCTAGATTGTAAAACAAGCAATTTATTTTATCAATAATATGTTGTGATGAATTGGAGTACTTTGTATTTGATATATTGTAAACACACCAGTGTCTCGCACTGAAAAAAAAGTTGATCATATTTCAGAATTTTCTGTTTATTACCTCTGAGATTATACATTGAGATTATGAATGATAGGTCTTTCAAATGTTGTAACTGTAGTCATGCTCATACTCATTTATTTATTTGCCATGTATCATATACAGGTATACACACCATAGATTTGGAAATAGTCATACGATAATAGTAAAAAACATCTGTCATAAAAGACAGTTGTCTAAGAGTACATAAATAAAAATTTAATCTAGTAGTGATTAACAATAGCAACCAGAATTATACGTTAAATGTAATAAATGACTTATGTAATAAACATAAAATTATTATATCAGTTTCATAATGTGTTTTCCTTATATTCATAATATTCCTCCATACAGTAAAAAGAATGATGATGCAGAAATCTTTTTAAAGAGGATCTGAAATGTTTTGGATGAACTAAAGCTTTTAAATATTGTGGGAGGTGGTTGAATACTTTAATACCTGATGTATATGGCCCCTTGTTGTATTTTGTCAAATTTGCCAAAGCGGGATGCAGATTGTTAATATTTCTAGTGTTAGATTTGTGAATTTCGTTATTAGGAGTAAATAAATGTTTGTTGTCAACTGCAAATAATAATAATAAGTATATGCACTGGGAACATTATGTCATTATTTGCATGTTCCTGAAAATTTCCCTACAAGAGTCCCTTGGTCTAGTATTTGTAATGATACTGATGATTTTCTTTGAAATATAAATACCTTTTTGGTGTAAGGGCAGTTGCCCCAGAAGATTACACCGCAGCTCATAATAATGTGAATGTGAGCAAAATAGATTATATTTAGTGTTTCTATTGGTAATGAATATTTTACATACCTCAAAGCATAGCATGCTGTAGACATTTTTTTAATTAATTGATCAATA
>Ga0209755_10006647_pt1 | contig 12714 bp, 10 predicted proteins | sample TergutCo191P1_FD_187301 | JGI IMG/M metagenome (GOLD analysis project Ga0209755, IMG submission 187301) | Cornitermes sp. P1 segment gut microbial communities from Petit-Saut dam, French Guiana - Co191P1 (SPAdes) (version 2) | ecosystem: Host-associated > Arthropoda: Insects > Digestive system... | reverse complement strand
GTTCACCATCTCTTTTGACCTGGATGTGATAAAGATTTACGATGACTACGACAAGATAGAGCGCATTGCCCTGAAGCTGGAACCCGCAAAGGATGAGGCGACATACCGCTGGGCTAGGCGTATCTACGAACTTTCCCAACCCACAACGGATGCGGACGGAAAGACCCTGCCAGTGGAAAACATGGAAACGCCCCTTCAGGTACCATTTCGCCATCTGTGCAACCTGGTTCAGATCGCCGATGGCGATGTGGAAAAGACACTGGCCGCCCTAGGCCCCTCACGGGAACGCCTTCGCGCAAGAGCCTTGTGCGCCAAATACTGGGTTGAAAACTGCGCCCCAGAGGATTTCCGCTTTAGGCTAAAGCCTGCGGACAGCCCAAAGGCAACGCTTTCGGACGCGGAGGAAACGGCGATTAGGCTCTTGCGGGATGAAGTTGTCTCCCGCATCGAAACCTTTACCGAAGACAAACCCTGTGCCGAAGCGATTTACGGAATCGCCAAGAATACGGGTATCGAAGGCAAGGCCCTGTTCCAGGTAGCATACCAAGCACTTATTGGTAAGGACCAAGGCCCCCGTCTGGCGAGCTTTCTTAGAACCGTTGACAAGCAACGCCTTCTGGATATCCTGGCGGCATACTAAAACAAGATCTCTCGCGAAAACCGTGAACCCAAAATTCGCGGTTTTCGTAAGAACCCCAGGCATTTACACTTCTTCTAGTTCCTCTGGAACCTTGTGGAGGTGTATTTTTTTCTCCAGAAGCTGCTTTTCGATATCGGCGGAAATGCGCTCGTCGGTAAAAACCCCGGCGACCTTTTCCAGCCGTATCAGGCTAAGCACGCCCTGCTTCTGGAATTTTTCGGAATCGGTTAGGACGAAAATATCGCGGGCGTTTTCCGCCATGTCGATTACCGCTTGTGAACGCATGTGATCCTTGCCGGTAAAACCAACCCCAGGCATGAAACCGTCGGTGCCGACAAAGAACTTGTCCGCAAAGAAGATTTCGCCGCACTGCTTGGTCATCGGTCCCACCAGCACCTGCGAGTCGGGTTGGTAATAACCACCCAACAGGATTATTCTGGTACGTGACGCATGGCGGATAAAGTTTACGATAAAAACAGAGTTTGTGATGATCGTTATGTCCTTCTGTGCGTTAGCAAGCTCTTCCGCAAGGAGCGCACAGCAGGAACCAGATTCGACCATTATCGTTTCTCCCTCGTTAACCGTTGTCGCCGCCGCCTTTGCAATCCTGCGTTTAATGTCATAGTTAAAGGCAATCCTTTTACCGACATCGTCCGAACTGTTCAGACAGGCGTACCCGTGTTCCCTTCGTACCAATCCGCGTTCTTCAAGGGTATCCAAGTCCTTGCGAATCGTAACCTGCGAAACATTCAAGAGTTCCGACAAAGCGATTACTTCCGCCCGGCCATGTCTGGATAGAACTTCAAGAATTTTTGTCTGCCTATATGCTGTCATATCTTTCTTCTCCTTTGGCGTTCCTGCCACATTTTTTTTTTGCCGGGATCTGCTGTAAAACTGCCCATATAAATAAGATACAGAAATTGGTGCGCTAGTCAAGGAAAATACTTCGAACGTAGGATTATTGCGGCATCTTGTATCACCGAAAAGCCTTTATCATCCTAGTTTCCTTCTACCAATTGCCCAAATCCCCCGCTTCCGATTTCGTTTAAGTAATCTTTCGGAACATTTCGTACAAAAAGATTCCTGTTTCTCCATGCAGTGTCGGCAATAGCCTGTCGTAATTGCTTAAGTGCGCTGGGCAACATGCAATAGAGTTTTTCCATGTCCAGAATTACCGTGACGGGGTAATCCACAAGACTTCCGTTTTCTTTTATCTTGGCCAGTTCCTCCAATACTACCGTTATATTTTCGTTTGCCATTTCCCCGTTTAGGTACAGAACGATTCCTTCGGGTTCGTCCCTGCGTAATACGGCGAAGCCCTCCTCGCGCACAACCAAATTCACGAAACCAGTCAGTTCAAAAACCTCCCGAACCGATTGACTAATGTTCTTTATCACGAACTGCCGATTCTTCTCTTTGGACGCTTTCTTGGCATTCAGCAAGACCCTTAGGCCCATACTGGAAATATAATCCAAGCCGTCGAAATCAAGCACCAGTTCCGTGATTTCATCGCCCCATTGTTTGATCTTCTGCTCAAGTAATGGGGCATTTGCCGTGTCAAGACGGCCAGATAGCTTAAGTATGGCCGTTGTCCTGTTATTTACCTCGATATCTATGGTCATATTCCCTCTTTCTGCCATGACTTCGTGAATTCCAGCAGGTTTGCTCCATTTTCACGGCTGTACTGTATTGTATCGATAACTTTCTTTACAATCAATATGCCAAGGCCTCCAAGTTCACGTTTGTCAAAGGGTAGGGTAATATCAGGTTCGTTATGCTCTAAGGGGTTGAATGGGATACCGCAGTCAGAGAAAGTGAAAGTAACCTCCATTTTTCTAAGTTCGGCACGTGTTCGGCAACCAACGGTCACTTTCCCGCTTGCCTTTTCGCCGTTTTCGTATGCATATTTTGCAATATTTACAAAAATCTCCTCGGCGGCAAGTTCCACATGGCCACGTTCCCGTGCGGGGCAGCCGGCTGCCTCAAGCTCCTTGCCGATAAAATCGTTAAGCGTGTCAAGCTCCGAAACATCGGCTTTTAGGGTTAGCTGAATTCTCACGTTATCCATAGTCGGGTCGTTGATGCGAAAAGCAAGCATGGTGATGTCATCCGACTGCTCGGCTTTGCCGGCAAAGGTCGCTATGTCGGTACGCAGACTGGGTAGCATTTCGCGCAAGGGTCGCTGGGCGTTGGCATTCAAGAATGCCTTCATCCGCTCCTTTCCGTAAAACGCGCCATTCGCGTCTTCCGCCTCGACTATGCCATCCGTGTAAAGGAACAGCATGTCGCCTTTTTCCATTTGTATCTGGTTGCAATGATAACAGGTGTCTTCCATGGCGGCAAGTACAAGATCGGGCTGAGATACAAGAAAATCGAAACCCTGGCCCATTCCCCGAATTAGCATTGGGGGGGTGTGGCCGGCATTTGCATATGTAAGGCGGCCAGAGGAGACTTCCAGTATGCAGAGCCACATGGTAACGAACATGCCAGTGGTGTTGCTGTGACACAGCTCGCGGTTTGTCATCTCCATCGCAAGCTTCAGGTTATCCTGGCTTTGCAACTGGTTTTTGATGATGGTCTTGGTGGTCGCCATGAACAACGCCGCAGGTATTCCCTTGCCAGAAACATCGGCGACTATAACGGCGAACCTGTCCTCGTCGATGAAAAAGAAGTCGTAAAAATCGCCGCCCACTTCCTTTGCCGGGTGAACCTCGGCGTATAGATCGAACACGTTTTTCCTGTCCTGAAAGGGGGGGAAGTTATTGGGCAGCATGTTCGCCTGGATCCGCGTGGCTATGTCAAGCTCCGTGTCCATTCGCTGCCGTTCCGCGGTGGCCCTGGCTATTTCGGCGATGTGAGTGCGAAGTTGGGATGTCATCATGTTAAACGACGTGGCAAGCTGTTCAAGCTCGTCGCCTGTCTTTACGACCACCTCACGTTCCAGGTTGCCGCCCGCGACCTCTTGGACACCATGACTAAGTGCCAGTACTGGGCCTGTGATTGCCCGTATAAAGCGAATCGCGAAAAACGCAATCGCCGGCAGAATCAGGGTAAGAAGCAGGGCCAAACCCCCGACCAGGAGCAGTATGTACATATCTATCGCGGCCCTGGTGGCCTCGGTAATCTCCCATATCTGGTTTTCGATTTGCATCACAGGGACGTATATTTCCTGGGCGGGAACGGTAACCCCAAGACTCCAGCCCAATGTGCGAATTGGGGCGTAAGCGACGTAAAAGGGAATGCCGCCCATTTCAAGCTCGGTCATACCCGTCGCGCCAAGCGTCATGCTTAGTCCCAGGCTGCGAAGGCGCGGGTTTGTGGTTTGCAGGAAGTTTTCCCCTTCGACAATCCCATAATTGCAAATTGTTATCTCCATGCCGTCCGTCGAGTATACCATCGTGCCATAGCGGTTCAGGATGAAAAATTGCCCGCTTCTTCTTATACCAGTGGGATCGATTATGCGGGATAAATCGGAAAGCCGTACAGTGCTTCTGGCTACGCCCTTGAAAACGCCATGGCCGTCATAAAAAGGGACGGCGCATGAAATTATGGGGCCTCTGCCCCGTTGATCCATGTATATGTCGGTCCAATAGAGGGCCCCCGTGGCCCTTGCCTGCTTGTACCAGTGAAGCGTTCGCGGGTCATAACCTGTCTGGAGCCAGGGAAATGCGTCCATGGCTATGACATAACCGGATTCGCCATTTATGGTACTGGAGGCGATTGCCCAGTCCACCACCGTTATCTGCCTTAGCATTTCCGTAATGTTCCCTATTAGTTCCACTTCGGAAAGTATTTCCTGAAAATCAACGCCTGCCACAATGTACATGTGCGGTTCCGGCGGCGGAATTTCACCCGCCATTACACGCGGCAGGGGTCTGGGGCTCCAGCCATCGCTGTTGGCATAGATCGAACTGGCGATATCGGCGGCCATGCGGGTGTGGCTTTCGATTTTGCTTAGCCGCTCGTCAATAAGAAGTACCGTGTCAACGGCGGTGCGGTTGAGCTTTTCGGTATGCAACACTTCCAGCATGTAGGCGCTAATGCCGGCGGCACTGTCCCCCAGAATGGCAGAATTGCGAAATACCGTCCCCCTGATTCTTTCGATGGAAGCGAAAAACACGGCACTAAGCAAAAGGGTCAGCGCAAGGATAGCCCCCGTGCTTTGAAAAAGAAGCCTGTTTCCCAGTTTCATCGCGTCGCACCCCCCACGGAAACGGGCGTTGGGGAAATGCGAAGGAACCTGCTTTCTGCCGCTTTCAGGTCGATCATCCACTGGTAGCTATCAAAGAGACCTTCCCCGTCTTTCCACTGCGGTAGCATCATGGAAAGGTTCTCGACGTTGACCGCGCGGTTCAGATCCGCCGTTCTTACGATTTGCGGTGAAAAGAAAAAGGTGTTGTCCAGGGTTTCGCCGGCAAGCATCGCGGCCAGTATTCGCGTGGTTACCGTGCCGGCAAGCTTGTGGTCGATGGTGGTGCTTGCAAGCCAGATTTCTCGGTAACGCTGCATAAGGCGCAGGCTCTCGTTTGAAATGCCTGTGCTGAACATTTTTATGTCGTGCCGCCCTGCCAGGCTAAGGGCCTCCATGGTCCCAATGGCGAATTCGTTCCAGGGGACCCAGAAAGCATCGATAGAGCCTGGGGCGATATAGGGTAGGGCGATCGAAACGGCTTCCCAGACGGAAACCCTGGGATTATCCAAGCCGTACAGCCTGACCCTGCCGGCTTCCACGATTCTACCCTGGCGCACGAATTCGTTGAATTCCCAGTCGTGGCGATCCAGGAAGGTTATTCCGGGTTGCCCGGTGACACGGAAAACCCTTGGGGGCCGTCCGGTTCCGTCGTCGGTATAGTAAATCAGTGCCTCCAGGCTTAGGCGGGCAAGGCTGTAATCGTCCTGGAAAGTGGTGATAAGCCCAGGGATGGATCTGCCACCCCTGAACGGAAGGGCCTCGAAGGTTACGATTCGTATGCCCCTGTCGGCGATGGGCCTGAGTATATCATAGGAAAAGCCCATTCCGCCGTTTACGAAGATAATCCCATCGTAATCGGCATTGGCAATTCCAGCGGCAAGCTCCCTGAACCTTTCGGCGTTCGCCTCCGCGTCCATGGCAAAGGCATCCACGGTAAATCCCATGGAACGCCCCTCGGCAATGGCGGCCTCTATGAACTGCCAGGTATTGCTGCCCTCCTTCTCGTTGACAAGCAGGGCGATCTTAACGATACCGTCCGCCATCGCCGTTGGCATGATGCTTTCCAGAAGTTCCCGTACCGGTGGCCCTTTTCTAAAGGCGGATTCCGCTTCTGTCCTTGGGGTGCATGTGTAAAAAAGCAATAGGACAGGCCCAAGCACAAGGAACACCAGCGGAAGGGCTTTTTTCCTGTGTATGCGTAAATTTTTTACGGGGAGGTGGAAAAATGCAACAGAACGAGAATTGCGTTTATCTACCATAACGTGTGTGTAGTTAGGGAAGTTTTAGAAACCGATCTTGAGATACGAGCGGTTTCGCAGCTAAAAATATTCGCGCAACTTTTCCTTCCAGTCCCCCCCCTTTTGAATGGTTGCCTTAACCCCCATGTTTGCAAGCTGCCTGGTTCTTTCGTCGTCGCCAGAAGCTGTCACCGCGATAACCGTCATTGGGTAGGAATAGGCTTTAAGTCGCTCGATAAGCTCCTCGCCCCTCATGTCTGGTAATTCCAACCCGGTGATTAGGCATGATACCCTGCCGCCACTAACCGCAGTCAAGGCATCCTCGCCCCGTTCGAAATCAACGGAGTCAAGGCCTAGTTCCGTCAGGAAGAATCTCATCGCCTTGCGGAAGAATCTACTATTGTCAACGTGAATTATGTGCCCCATTTCATTTCAGTATACACTGGCTATCATAAAAAGACAAGCAAAAAAAACGCGAATTCTCGGAAAATTGTCGCCGGCGGATTCCCTGTTTGCTCTGCAACTGGCTTCTTTAATGTAGCTGGATAACAACCGATAATAGAAAAATATGAATGCGCTGCTGGTTTTATATGCCGCCAATCTGTCGAACGAGGCGGCTGAATCTGTCCTTGGGGTAAAAAACAGCCTGTCACTGGCCGTCGAACGGTCCCGAAGCTTTCCCGGGGTCGCTAAAACGGTGTTGCTTACAGGGCCATCGCAATTGCCTTTGTCCCAGGAAGGCATCGTAATCGAAAGCTGCGACGATCCCTGGACCGTCAAGGCCATGCTGGAGGCCATAGCCGTTCATTCCAGGGAGTCTTTCGACTTTACCTACTTCGCCTGGGCCGACTGCCCCTTTCTGGACCCGGTGCTTGCCGGCAAGCTTGCCGAAAGGCATCTTCGCTATGCCGCTGAGTATTCCTATGCTGACGGCTGGCCCTATGGCCTTGCCCCGGAGCTGCTTTCGCCTGGAACCGCCGCCATACTTGCCAAGATTCTAGGCGACGACGGTGGCCCGGTGGGTCGTGACGCGCTGTTTTCGGTCATCCAAAAGGACATAAACGCCTTTGACATAGAGACCGAGATTTCCTCGGTTGACCTGCGCTGTCATCGCATAAGTCTATGCGCCGATTCCAGGCGAAACCTGCTATTACTGCGGCGTTTTACCGGTTTCAATGGTGCCGAAGCCGAAATACCCGACACCGCCGCCGTGGAGCGTATTATGGCGGAAAAACCGGAATGCCTGCGAACCCTGCCGACCTTTTACCCGATTCAGGTTTTCGGGGGTTGCCCGCAGGCCTGTTCCTACTGTCCCTGGCCCACGACTTCGGACAGCCAGGTTACCGAAAGACGGGACTTCATGAAAACCGGGCAATTCGAGACCCTGCTTGAAAAGATAGTCGCCTTCTCTGGCGATGGGGTCATAGACCTTTCCCTGTGGGGGGAACTTTCGCTTCATCCCCAAAAGCTGGAACTGGTCGAGATGGTCCTTCGTCGCTCGGAACTTGCCCTTGTAATAGAAACTTCTGGCGTAGGCTGGAAAAAAGAGGAACTGGAGCAGATCGCCGGCTTTGTACGGAATGCCCCCCCGCGTCATATGGCTTTCCCGTCGGCCCTTTCATGGATTGTATCGCTGGATGCCGCCGATCCCGCAAGATACAAGGAAATACGCGGAGCTGGCTTTGCCGAGGCAAACGACTGCGCGAAGAAACTTTTATCCCTTTTTCCCAAAGACACATACGTCCAGGCGGTTCGGATGGAGGGGGCGGAAGACGATATCGAGCGTTTCTATCGTTCATGGAAAGAGTCGGCTTCGGCGAATGTCATAATCCAGAAGTACGATGACTTCTGTGGTATGCTTCCCCGAAAACAGGCTTCCGACCTTTCCCCGGTACAAAGACAACCATGCTGGCACCTTATGCGGGACATGCCGATTCTTATTGATGGCACGGTCTCCTTGTGCAAGCAGCAGATTTGCCGACAGCGGCAGTCCGAAGCGATAACACTGGGGAACGCCTTCACCGATGCGCTTGAAACAATATGGGAGCGGGGCCAGCGGCATTACGATGTACAGGCATCCGTAGCGGTCGCGAAAGCGGGAGCGAAATATGATCCCTTGTGTGAAAAGTGCGATGAGTACTATACCTACAACTTTTAACGAGATGTTACCCTCGTATACTGTTATCGGTGGCAGGGAACGCCTTGGCTCCGCGGGCCTTTCCGCCGTGGTCCTAAACCGGGGCCGGCGTTATGCCAGGCGAAGCATGTTTCATGACATGAAAAAAACCGGCTTTGACCAGATTGTCTCGGTGGAGTCGCCGCCGATCCAATACGATATCGAGGAGTTGGCGAGTCAGTTTCCTTTTGTGCGTTTCGTGTTGCTCAAGGAAAGTATAAGCCTGGGGGAACAGATCAACCTGGCGGTGTCGGAATTGGATACCCCGATGTTTTTCGTCCTATGGAACGATCTTAGGTTTGTGGCAGGGGGCGGGGCGCATAGGATGGTGGAACGGCTTATCTATTCTGCGGACAGGGACTGGGAACAGAACACTATTAGGCGGCTCTGCACCGTGCCTGTCATACAAAGCCCGCGTTTCGAAACCCTTCCTACACTAAGGGCCCTGGTGCTACCCCGAAAAAAAGAACATACCCGCAGCCTTAGCCCCTCGCGTGAAGGGCTTCGCAGTTTGTACCCCTTTGACGGCGTTGGCATATACGATCGCGAACGCTTCATATTAATGGGTGGCTTTGACGGGACGCTTAAAAGCAGCTACTGGCAACTGATGGATTTTGGTTTTCGTGCCCACCTATGGGGAGAGGAAATATCCGTAACCCAGGCGTTGAAGCTTTCCTATGAGGCTTCGCCCCCGGTCGAGGACACTTCCACAAGCATGGACTATCATCGTTTCTACCTAAAAAATCTTGCCCCGGTATTCCGTAATGATTCTGCACATTTGCCTTTGCGCCGTTTCCCTTGTTTTATGCTACAGACAAGGGAAAGCTTGTTTACCGCCTACGAGGATTTTTCCGACGGTCGCCAATGGGTGCATACCAACCGTCATAGATGGAGATGCGATCCCAGGGCTATAGCCGGCCTTTGGAATCCGAGCAATGCCGAGGAAAATCTTTTTCCATTGCCACAGGAAAGTTCTGCGTGACCAAAACAGGAATTGTGTTACAGGCCCGTCTTGATTCCTCTCGCCTATCGAATAAGGCCTTGCTCCCACTTGGGGGAAGGCCGCTTATATTTAGGGTAATGGAAGCCCTGAACAATGTCCCGGCGAATATTAGGGTGCTTGCCTGCCCCGAGGATTCCGCCGAGGAGTTTGAACCCCTGACAGCCGAAGCGGGTTTTGCGCTGTTTGTCGGCCCCAAAGAAGATGTGCTTAAGCGTTACTGTCTTGCCATTCGAAAATTTGGAATAGACCATGTGATAAGGGCCACTGGGGATAATCCTTTTGTGTTTGCCGATGCCGCCGCCACAATCAATACCCAGGCCATTGAGATTGGCGCGGACTATGCTGGATACAGCGGCCTTCCCATAGGGGGGGGGGTAGAAGCGATATGCGCAGAAGCCTTACTACGTGCGGAAAGGGATTCCGAAACTCCGTTGGAACGGGAACATGTATGCCCTTATCTGTACGGCCACCCGGAATTGTTTCTTTTGCACCGCCCGCTTGCTCCCACTAACTGGCAGAAAAGTGATATACGGATAACCGTTGACACGCAAGATGACTATAGGCGGGCGCAACTGCTTTACGAAGCGTTTGACATGCGGGAAAAGGCGGGGGAACTATTCGATGGGGACCGACACAATGGGGCGGTGATAATCGATACGTACCTTAAAATATTTAGACACAAGGGTGAACACGATTGGGCAGCGGAGTAAGCCTGCTTGCCGTCCCGGCCTTTGGCCCGGGCTTGGGCGGTGGACATCTGGTCCGATGTACGGCACTGGTGCGAGGGTTGCGGGCATTGGGCAGGGATGCGCTGCTTTTTCTTCCCACAGGTATGGAGGAATGGGGGCTTGAGGATTTTTTTAGCAACCAGCATTTCGATCCTGCCTGGATCGCAACCGAAGCCGATTTGCGAAACAAAAATTGGGAATGCATAATCCTTGACCGCTTTAGGACACCGTATGACGAATACCTACGCTGGTTGAAACTTGCCCCTGTTATCGCAATAGACGAGGGCGGCATTTACCGAAAGCGTTTCGATTTCCTGATCGATATTCTTCCCAATGTTAGTCATGTACGCCCAAATATCGCCGATCCTTCCTTGTTACCATTACCGGAAAAGTACCAGCCCAAAGACACATCTTTTACCGTTCCGTTAAAGGTTTTGATAAGCTTTGGGCAGGAAGACCCTGCGGGGCTTGGACCAGCCGTCGCGGACGCGCTTGCCGCGAGATTGCTTTCCACGAAAGCCAAGGGAAGTCTTGATGTTACTTTGCTAATGGGGGGGCTGGGAACCAAGGCTTTTGGAATGGATAACTGGAAACAGTGCGTTAAGGTGATAGAAACAATACCAAGTCTGAACGAACACCTTGTTGCCTACGATTTGATTATAACCCATTTCGGGCTTACCTCTTTTGAGGCATTGTACGCAGGTGTTCCTGTGCTGCTGCTTTCGCCTACCAAGCACCATGAAAAAGTGACACGAAAGGCAGGTTTTCATTCCTTGGGTGTGGGGAAGGGTAGGGCAAAAAAAATTGCAGAAATACTATTGGTAAAAGGCGGCGTGGATCATGCGTTTTTTTCCAGCCTGAAAAACCGTTGCAAGACGCTTGCCGCGAAGCACAATGTCGATCATGCCCCGCAAAAAAGTCTTGCGGAATTGATAAACAATTTTGCACCCGATCTAAGTCGAAGTTGCCTCGCATGTGGTGGCACCTACGCCCCTTTCGTTCGTTTCTCGGAACGTACATACTGCCGTTGCAAATGCTGCGGGGTAATCGGTATGAACAGGCTTACATCGCCGCCCATAGAGTATGCCAAAGAATATTTTTTTGAGTTTTATGAAAAGCAGTACGGCAAAACCTACATCGAGGATTTTCCGAATTTAATCGACATGGGAAAAGGACGGCTTGCCGTGATTAAACCACTGCTTGCCCCCCAAGCGACCGCCGCACTGGACATCGGCTGCGCTTACGGCCCCTTTCTGGTTGCGGCGCGGGACGAAGGCTTTTCCCCCCATGGCATTGACCCTGCGGAAGATGCCGTTAAGTATGTAACGCAGACCCTTGGCATTCCCGCCGTGCAGGGCTTTTTCCCCTGTGGAACCGGCGAACCGAATCGCAAGTACGATCTTGTCACACTCTGGTATGTAATCGAGCATTTCCGCGATTGTGTCCCCGTGTTGGCGGAAATACGGGAACTGCTCAAACCCGGTGGGGTGCTTGCCTTTGCTACACCATCGTATTCGGGGATTTCGGGCCGTGTCTCGTTGGGCCGTTTTCTTGAACGCAGCCCTGCGGATCACTGGACGGTTTGGTCACCCGGTGCTTGCAAAAAAGCCCTTGCGAAGGCGGGTTTTAGGGTTAAAAGGATAGTGGTCTGCGGGCATCACCCGGAGCGTTTCCCGGTTTTGGGGGAATATGCCCGCGATAAAGGGGGGCTGCTTTACCGGTTCTTGCTTGGGGTTAGTAAGGTCCTTGGGCTTGGTGATACGTTTGAGGTCTATGCGGTTAAAAGTTAGTGCTGCTGGTTGGTAAGTTATTCAGCTTTGAGGATTATGGCTACGGGCAGATGCTATTCGCATGACATCAACTTTCATTCGCAATATGAAAAATTATACAGTCATGATTGATTCATAAAGCAAACCACTGGCTCTGCTGGTGAGACTTGAAAAGGCTATGCCGAGACCTGCCAGGCTTATAGAATACTCCTGAGGAAGCCCCCGCAAAAGGCAACCACAGGAGTGAAAATGAAAGACTGGCAAAGTTTAGCACATACCAAGTGGGAATGTAAGTACCACTTGGTGATCGTCCCCAAGTACCGAAAGAAGGTATTGTTTGGGAAGATGAAAAAAAGGGTAGGTGAAATCCTACGGGAATTATGCCAGCAAAAAGGCATAGATCTGCTGGAAGGACACGCGATGAACGACCACATCCACATGTGCCCGCCGAAATACAGCGACCATCGGCTATCTGAAAGGGAAGAGCGCGATACGGATAAACCGAGAGATATCTGGGGCGAACAAAGGGTTTTCGAACAGGCATTTCTGGTCGCGCGGATATTGCGTAAGCACGGTAGGCTTGGACGAGCAAGGTGTACGGGAATACATCCGAAATCAAGAGAGGCTTGATTCCGGAGAACAGGGTCTGCTTAACTTGGGCGGAGCAGAGATCTTATAGCTCCCGAGCCTATCTTATTTTCTGTGTAAATGCCTAGGTGCCATCAGAACGGCACCCGTTCCTTTCCAAACTCAATGGCGAACCAGTTGCCCCCATTCCCTAACTGGCATCGTCCATTTTTTTGACGCGTTGCGAATCGCAAGATACAGTATCTTGAGTATTGCATCATCCGTACAAAATGTCGAGCGGTTTTTTGTCACTTTTCTTAGCTGGTAATTAAGCGACTCCACCACGTTCATCGGGTGCGGCGAATCTCGGGCGGATATTTAAAGAACTCGCTGAGGTCGTC
>Ga0209755_10006646_pt1 | contig 12714 bp, 17 predicted proteins | sample TergutCo191P1_FD_187301 | JGI IMG/M metagenome (GOLD analysis project Ga0209755, IMG submission 187301) | Cornitermes sp. P1 segment gut microbial communities from Petit-Saut dam, French Guiana - Co191P1 (SPAdes) (version 2) | ecosystem: Host-associated > Arthropoda: Insects > Digestive system... | reverse complement strand
ATTAATTCTATTATAATTTTATTATATTACAAAAGTAAATATAAGAATGAACATTTCTGATCATTTTTTGATTTTATTATGTATGATTTTTTATACATTTTCTTCAAATATTATTTCGCCTAACGTTCTAGGTAACTGACGTTTTTTTGTGCCCGATAAGGAAAACACGAAGTGTTTTACGGGCACAAAAAAATGTGGTGGAATGAGGCGTGGGAGCCTTTAGGCGACCTAGCCGAACGAAACCCAAAATGCCCGAACAGGGTATTTTGCAGTTACCGTTTGTTATATGCAGTTTGCCCGTACTTTATTTAATATTCCTTATATGTTCATTTTTATTTGTGTAAACTATTTCTTTGTTTCCGTTTTTAATTTTCCAATAATGTATTCCCGTATCACTATTATTTATTGAAATTTTATTATTTATTGGTACTTCAATAAAGCTTCTAAATAGCATATTTATCATTCCTCCATGTGATACAATTACAATTTTATCATCTTCATTATTTTCATTTATTATTTTTGATATTATTGTTTCTGATCTCATACGAAAATCAATATAACTTTCTTGTTCATAAACCCTTGTGTGTAGATATTTTATTGGTTCAGGATATTTTTTGTTTGCTTCCTCTAATGTTAAGCTAGCAATAAGACCATTTTTCCATTCCATTAAATCATCATCAAAAATAATTTCTATTCCAAATATTTTTGAAATATATTCAGCCGTCTGCTTAGCTCTGTTCAATGGACTTGAATATATTTTATTTATTGAATAATTTTCTTTTACCCAATTAGCCATTGCTTCTGCTTGTTTATTACCAAGTTCAGTAAGGTTAAAATTTGCCCTGCCTTCTATTACCTTTAGAATATCCGCTTCTGATTGTCCATGCCTTATTACAAATAAATCCATTGTATTCTCCAATACTTAATATTTATGTATATTTTAATTTTTGTCAATATCCCTGAACTATGCTTAGGGCAAATTGCATATAACGTTCTAGGTAACTGACGTTTTGGCGGTTGCAATAGAGGAATTACGAAGTAATTCCAGCAACCGACAAAATGTGGTGGAAGAAAACGCCACAAAAGGCGAATAGCCCGACTGGCGTTTTCTGGAACCCGAGGGCGCGAACAGCGCCCGTAGCTGTTACCGTTTGTTAGGCGAAGTAAAAACTTGCTTTATTTACTACATTTTAAATAATACATAATCATTTCATTTCCAATATCTTTATTTATTATTTCAAAATATTTTTCAATTATTTTTTCAAATTCATTTGTTAATAAATTATATTCAGATGGTCTTTCCAAATATTCTTCAATTAGTCGCATTATTCGGCAAGCTGGATTTCCAATATTTGGAATGTCAAGAATAAATTTACCATCTGGTTTCATTACCCTATGTATTTCTTTTATTACATTTATTAAATATTCTTTTCCAAAATATTCAAATATACCTATACATTCTCCAATATCAAAAAAATTATTTTCAAAAGGTATTTTATCTATACTTCCACAATATAATGAGCCAATTTTTAAATCATTCCTTTTTACAAATTCATTAAGTAATTCTATTGTTTTTGAGCTTATGTCAATACCATAATATTCAGATTCCCATTTATCATATCCTTTTAACATTAATTTTAAACAACAGCCTAGATCAATAAATTTCATGTTTGAAGATGGTAATAAATAATTTTTAATACTTTTATCTTCACTTCCAGAATTTTCATATCCTAATTGCCATTTTGAAAAATCTGGATCATTTATGATATAATCTGGTAAATTTTCATATAAATTAATCCCATTTTTACCAAAATCAATTCCTTTATCGTATGATTTTTGTATAATTTCTAAATGATTTTCCATATATTTACCTCAAATATTTAATATAAACATTTTATAATATTTATATAATTTAGTCAATATATTCCTATTTTTACAATAATTTCAAGTTTTTATTTCGCCTAACGTTCTAGATAACTGACGTTTTTTTGTGCCCGATAAGGAAAACACGAAGTGTTTTACGGGCACAAAAAAATGTGGTGTAGTGAGGCGTGGGAATGGCTTTAGCCATGACCTAGCCGAACGAAACCCAAAATGCCCGAACAGGGCATTTTGCAGTTACCGTTTGTTATGCGCAGTATTTAAGCCCTTTTATACAATTTTATCAAAATAATTACTATTTAATTGTTTATCATTTATTATACTTATTACATTTTTTATGAATAAATTGAAATCTTTATTCATTTCAGTAAGATAATTAATAAAATTAATGTCAACTATTTCTTTTTTTCTTGCAGATATTACAATTTCACTTTTTCAAAATCATCTGAATTTAATTTTATTATTCCTATACCATATGCATTATTTAATCTTTCTAAATTTGACAAAAATGTCGTATTTGTATCCAAGTCTCCAACAACAAGGTAACCATAATTTGCCCAACTCGAATTTGATACTGTTTGGAAAAAACTTTCTGTAATATTACTATTGTCAATTTTTATTTTCAACTCAAAACTATAAAACTCAACAACTTTAGACGAAAATATTCCCATTTTTAATATTTCATCTTGTAACATACTACTTATATTCAAAAATAATGGATTTATACCAACAATATCTGGATTAGTCCATTTGCCAATTTTATTAATTTTTCTTAATATTTTTCCAGCATTAATCGTTTTTGAAAAAACATTAAATCTTTTGTTTGCAAAATTTACCAAATATGGATGAAGTTCTAATTCTGGTATTGTTAATGATTTTTTATTTAAATTATTAATTGGATAAAACTTTTTTGCTTTATTTGTTTCTTCCAACAATACTCCTATAATTGGAGAGCTGCCAGTAGAATATTTTGATAAATAACGTGACACCGCAGCGGCTTCTTCTTTTACGTTAAGTAGTTCTTTGCATTTTTGATATTCTTCATGTTGTTTTATTTTTTTCCTTATTTCGCCTAATTTTAATGGTGATTGAGCAATATTAAGTATATCTATTATTATATCAATTAATGTCATAAAATTCACTCATTACTTTTTAATCAATTTCTTCAATCTCAAGTTTAACTTTTAATGATTTTGCACTTATTATTGCATTTGGATCAATATCTGTAAATTTAATTTCTACTGTATAAGGTCCGAGTCTAAAACTTTGCGAATTTGGAGAAATTTCTAAACTTTCACCAGTCTTTTTTAATATAAATCCCTGTTTTAGTTTTATGTCTTCTTCAATTTTATTCAATTTGTTCATTAATAAAGTAACAATTAATGCTATTCCAAAAGTACTTGCCATAAAATAATCTCCTATAAATGTTATACTTTATAAATTATTTTTTGTCAATCATATATTTAATATATAACTACAGGTTATTTTGGCTTAATTATTGCGCATAACGTTCTAAGTATGCGACGTTCCAGCCCACCTTATAAAGCAAACCGCAGGTTTGCGGTGGGCTGGAATGTGGGTGAGAGAAAACCGCACAAAGCCGTAGGCGACTGCGGTTTTTCGAACCCCGAGGGCGCGAACAGCGCCCGTAGCGTATACTGTTTGTTATGTGCAGTACCACCGTACACTATTTTATAATTATTTCATATATGCCCTTAATATTTTCTTTATACTTCTTTCCTATTATATTTATTATTAATTCTTCCAATGATGATAATATTGAAATATTAAACCCTATCCTTATACCAATATTATCCTTAAATAATATAAATATACATATTCCTACAAATATTATTATTCCAGTGATTTTATTTCCTATAGTATGTAAAAAGCCAAATATTTTATATTTTATAAAACATATTATTATTGATAATATTTTAAGACTAAATATTGTAATAATATAATATTTAAATTCCAATATATTATTTATCTCATATATTATTACACATATAATTAATGAAATATAAAACACAAAATCAGCAATTGAATCAAGCCATGCGCCAAAAATAGTCTTTTGATTAAATTTCCTTGCAATATAACCATCTAAAATGTCAGTAAATCCAATAACCAATATTATTGATAAAAGAATAAATGATTTATCCCAAATAAAAAATATATTTAATGATAATATTATTCTTAAAAATGATAAAATATTGAGGATATTTATTATTTTATTCTCTTTAAACATTAATAATTACAATATACAAATATTCATTTTTTGTCAATTATACATTTTCAAATCTTAGGTGGTATTGCACATAACGTTCTAGGTAACTGACGTTTTGCCAGCCCGGATAAGGGCTTGCGAAGCAAGACCAGGGCTGGCAAAATGTGGGTGGGGAAGGCGTGGGAACGAGCCGTAGGCGACTGACCTAGCCGACCGAACCCCGAGGGCGCGAACAGCGCCCGCAGCAGTTACCGTTTGTTATGTGCTGGTTTGCCGTACACTATTTTTTAACATTCTCCTACTTTTTCTTTACTGGTATTCTTAATACTGTTTTTAATTTACTTGTTTCTGTTTTTCTAAAATCAGATAAATATATTTCATGATGTTTCCTTTTATCATTTACATCATTAACCAAATTATTATTTATAATATAATTATCTATTAACTTCATTGTCTTTGGTTCATCATCAAAAGATCCAATATGCATACATTGAACACATAAGCCTTCATTTAATTTATACAAATATGCTTTTTCAGTATTTATTTTTTTCTTTTTTGACGCTTCTTCACAAGCCCATTTGAAAACTTCTTTATTTACATATTCTGGTAAACGTATCATTGAAATCCAATTAAATTTAGATTTATTCTTAAAATCAATTTCTTTTTCCAATGTCCACCATAAACCTTCAAGAGGTGGAACAACATAATCAAAATATCCATTTGGAACATTTTTTCCTTTTTTGCTCATTTTTATTGTATATTGTATACCATATAATATTCCTAATGCAGTTTGATATTCTCCATTATTATCATTTGGATCTCCTTTTCCCTCTATAGCCACAAAAGTCATTTCTGGAATTTTTTTCAATGAAGGTTCTATCTTTGGTAAATATAAATCCTTATATTCTTTTTTATAATCAATAACATCAGCCATAATTTACTCCTTTTTATAGTGTAATTATCTACTCTATCATATTATGAACATTTTTGTCCATATTTTCTTTTTATTATTTGGTGATCTTAGGCAAACTTGCACATAACGTTCTAGGTAACTGACGTTCCAGCCCACCTTATAAGTAAAACCGAAGGTTTTTGGTGGGCTGGAATGTGGGTACGAGAAAATTACACCAAGGGCGTAGCCCGTCTGTAATTTTTCGTACCCCGAGGGCGCGAACAGCGCCCGTAGCAGTTACCGCTTGTTATACGAAGTGCCCAACTTTTTTATTGAAATATATAATTTATTGTATTATATAATCCAATAATTATCATTAGTAAAATATATCCATAAATAATAAAATGTAATATTTTCCATTTTATATTAAATTGATTGAATATACATTTAATTATCGAATAAATTAATGATAATATTAATAAAGTTGCAAATATAAAATATAATTTTATATTTCCATATCGAGTAATAAATAATAATCCAAAATATAATATTACAGGTATATATTCAAATATATTATATTTATTATTAAAATTTTCTATTATAAATATTGAATTAAAATATTTTTCAAATTCATCATTATTATCTATATAATTTAATATTTTAATTTTATTCATTTTGTTTAAAATTATATAATAATATTTCTTATCTTTTTGTATTTTTATAATGTCTTTTACATTAATTTTCTTATGTTGCATTTTACTTTTAATGAAAATTATTTCATTATCACATTCAATTTTATATGATTCAAATTCTTTTTTTGCCCTTTTAATTCCAATTAAAATACCTATTCCACCAGCAACATAAGATAATAATATGGTTAATAATATTATTAACCAACTATTTTCTAAATATTTTATTTCAGAATACATATAAATTGACATGAGAGGAATAATTACAAATAATGGAAATGTTAGAATTATTCCATTTTTCCTATATTCTTTTAATTTATTTGATTTATATTTAAATTCCATATTTCCTCCTTTTATAATAATATAATATTTATAATATTATGTCAATACTTAAAGTTAGGCATTTCGTATAACGTTCTAGGTAACTAACGTTTTTTTGTGCCCGATTAGGAAAACGCGAAGCGTTTTACGGGCACAAAAAAATGTGGTGTAGTGAGGCGTGGGAATGGCTTTAGCCATGACCTAGCCGAACGAAACCCAAAATGCCCGAACAGGGCATTTTGCAGTTACCGTTTGTTAAGTGCAGTATGCCCGGACCCCATTATTATATAATAAATATTTTATTAATTTTTTTAACCACAAAAATTATTATCTTTTCCTAACATATCCAAATATAACGCTATCATTCCTTTATGATGCATGGAATGATGAAATATATGTATCACTAAATTTTCAATTTTACATTCATTTAGATTTCCATTTGAATTAGGTAATTTCAATATTTTATTTAGGAAATTTTCTTTTAATTCATCAACAAATTCAATTAATATATCATCATATTCTGTTCGTATAATCAGATATTCATTAATATTATTGAAAATATTTTCTTTAAATTTATATTTTGATACAAAAAAATCACTATTGACTATTTCAAAGTTATTTAAAGGTTCAAACCGTTTTAACCAATTTATCCAATCATAATCAGCAATATATATATGAGAACATAATTCATGTATTGATTTATAAAAACCATTAAATTCTTTATTCCATTCATCTTCTGATAAAGTTTTAATTACATTATTCATTATTATGTTCTTTGATTTATTTTCCATTGCCAATTCTTTTAAATATTCATTTATAATCTTATAAATCTCCTATTTGAAATGTATTTTTATACGATATATAATTTCTTTTATTTTGTCAATATTATATATCAATTTTTTATCTTAGGGCATATTGCAGTTACCGTTTGTTAAACGCCGTACGACTTTTCTAAAATATTTTTACATTATTTATAATCTCATCTATAAATAATATTTTTACATTGGCAGTCTTAATTACTGAATCATTTCCTTGAAAGTAATAGAGTTATCCACTCAATTGATGTACTAGTTAAAATTTCAAAAGCCCTAAAAATTAATCAAAAAAAACTATTTAGATTATTTTTACAGTTAATGTGTATACTATTTTATACATACCTTCAATCATACCCTTGGCAGAAATTATTTAATTAAAAAAGTAACCAAACTCAAAAAAAATGAATGATTATGAAATTTTCATCTTGACATTTTTTCCTATACGTTGTATATTATATGATATACAAGAGACTGAGGAGGTATGATATGGCACAAGTCAATATTCGAATAGATGATGATTTAAAATTCCGCGCTGACAGTATTTTTGAAGAATTAGGCTTAAATATGACAACTGCTTTTACAATGTTCATCCGTCAAACAATCAGACAAGGGGGTATTCCTTTCGAAATTACAACAAGAACGGACCCTTTTTACAATGCAGAAAATTTAAAAGTTTTACGTCAGTCGATAAAAGAAGCCAATGAAGGTAAGTTAACCGCCCATGAACCGATAGAAGTGTAAATTATGGAAAAAATATGGACAGACAAAGCATGGGATGATTATTTATACTGGCAATCACAAGATAAAAAAGCAATAAAACGAATAAACCAACTTTTAAAAGATATTGATCGTAACGGTTATGACGGAATCGGTAAGCCAGAAGCGCTGATAGAAGATTTATCAGGGTGGTGGTCTCGCCGCATTGATGACACAAATAGACTGGTATACCGAATAGAAAGCAGCAAGATTATAATTTCTCATTGCCGTACTCATTATGGGGATAAGTAAAATATTTTTATACTATGAATTATTTTTTCCAAAATTATACGAAAATAAGTCTATTATTCCCAAAAAACAATAATTTTCGTATGGCGTTTAACGTTCAAAGTATGCGATGTTCCAGCCCACCATATAAGAAAAACCGAAGGTTTTTTGGTGGGCTGGAATGTGGGTGAGAGAAAACCGCACAAAGCGTAGCGACTGCGGTTTTTCGAACCCCGAGGGTGCGAACAGCGCCCGTAGCGCATACTGTTTGTTAAGTGCAGTTTCCGTTTCTTATTCTAATATATGCCTTTATTACTATATTTTCAATAATGATTTATTTTTTGCTAAGCATTTCCTTTATATTTTTATCCTATATGCAAATATTAAATCATCCAATAATACTTTTCAGTCATATCCTGAAGGTTACTCTTAGATAATACTGTAAAGATTTTATTATAAATTAAAGGTTTATACCAGATAATTCTAAGCAGACAAAACCTGAAGGATAGAAAAAGAAAATATATGGATAAATTTAACAATTACATTAAACGGACTTAACTTGAAGAAAGCGCTTAGCAAAAATAAACCCAAAAAAGCAATATAACGATATAACTTAACAAACGCATAATTCTAGGAAACTCAAAGTAAATACTGAGATAAACCAATAAAACAAAAATATTAATAAACCCAGACATAGCAGGAAGGAAAGTTAAAGCCAATATTGGATAAATCTATACTCCTTTCAACAAACGAATATTGCACTTAACGTTCTAGGTAACTGACGTTTTTTTGCGCCCGATAAAGAAAATGCGTAGCATTTTTACGAGCGCAAAAAAATGTGGTGTAGTGAGGCGTGGGAATGGCTTTAGCCATGACCTAGCCGAACGAAACCCAAAATGCCCGAATAGGGCATTTTGCAGTTACCGTTTGTTATGTGCAGTACGGACATATAATAATTTTATGTTTCATTAATATAATTTATATTTATTCCTTTTTGTTTATTTATTTCAATTTTTAAACATTCTGGAATTGTTGCATGATATCTATGAAGTGAAATACAATCCTTACATTTCCCATGCCACTCACAATCTTTATCTGGACAAATACAATTTATATAATCATTATTCATTAATATTTCATTTGGTTTTAATTTTTTATCCACATTAATCTCCTTCTTTATACTTTTTGCAAAATATTTAAATTGAATATATTAATTGCTTTCATTTATTATTTTATCATATTTTTTACTTTCTTCCTTTAATAATTTTATTTGACCATTTTGTTTTTGTATCTCTAATTCTAATATTTCCTTCTGCATTTTCATTTTTGTTACCTCTTGTTGCCCTTTAACCATTTTACCCACAAAAGTAAATATAAATCCTATAAGCCCTAATGTCCCTGCTACAGCGATTAAAGCGATTGAAAATGCACTACCCATAAAAATCTCCTATAAGGTTAATATTAATATTTTTTTAATATTCTGTCAATATATCTTTTATTTTCTGTCCGTATTGCACATAACGTTCTAGGTAGCTGACGTTTTGCCAGCCCGAATAAGGGCTTGCGTAGCAAGACCAGGGCTGGCAAAATGTGGGTGAGGGAGGCGTGGGAGCGAGCCGTAGGCGACCGACCTAGCCGACCGAACCCCGAGAGCGCGAACAGCGGCCGCAGCAGTTACCGTTTGTTATGCGTAGTTGCATTTCTTTCACACATATACTTAATAATATTTTTTAATTATTATTAAGTATTTCGTTAAAATAATACACACAAATACTACAATAATTATAAATATTCCTATGATTAAAATTAACCCTATATTTTCATTATTTAATATAGAAGTTATAAATGCTCCAATTAATGAAAATCCTATCCCCCAAACGCCAATTAATATAAATATAAAAAAACAATTGATATTATAAAAGAAATTTTGTTTATACTTTGATAATATTTTAATTTTTTATTTTCATTTGGTATATTTAAATGTCTAAATTCTTTATAAATTAATTGTACTTCCTGCCATTCTTTTGATTTTGGATTATTGGCAATAAATATTTTAATATTTTTAATCTTTTCTGATAAAATATCATATCCATTTGATAATAATATTTTGTGTAAATTTTTATGTGATATAAAACTAAAAATTAAAATAGAAAAAATTGGGATAAACATTAAAAATGATAAAAATAACCCAATATAAAATAAATAACTAGAATATTTTAATAGTATTTCTAATTTTAATCCTCGTATATTTAATTTATAACATTATTTTTTGATTGTCAATATCCAAAATGCAATTACGCATAACGTTCTAGGTAACTGACATTTTGTCAGCCCGAATAAGGGCTTGCGCAGCAAGACCAGGGCTGGCAAAATGTGGGTGAGGGAGGCGTGGGAGCGAGCGCAGCGACCGACCTAGCCGACCGAACCCCGAGGGTGCGAACAGCGCCCGCAGCAGTTACCATTTGTTATATGACGTGGTGGCGTACATTATTATTTCATATTTTCTTTTCTTCTCAACATTAATTCATATAATTCTTTTGTTATTTTGAAATTTCTTACTGTAATATTTGACCATTTATTTACTATTTGCGCAATATAACTCCCAGTTAATTTTTTACTAAATCTTTTTACATAAAAAACATTTTTTCCTTCCAATATTTCATCCTCATTTTCAATAATTCTTAATCCTTTCATTATTTCTTTTGTTTTCAAAGGTTTAATTAAAAACATAATGTCATATTTATATTTGTCATTTTCTTCACCGAATTCATTTGGGGCATTTTTTATTATATTTTTTAATTCATTAATTTTTACTATTACGACCTTTATTTCATTTTTTATTTTTTTTGATAATGTTTCTTCTATTTTCTCTGTCAATTTTAACACATCATTTTCATTATCTTTAAGAAATACATTTCCAGTTTGAATATAAGTTTCAACATCAGAAAAGTCCATATTTACAAATATTTCTTTGAGTTTATCCATTTTTATAACATTTTTACTACCTGCGTTCATTCCACGTATTAATACAAGATAATCTATTTTTTCCACAATTTATCCTTTAAGTTTATATTGTGTCATTTTTAATTAACTTTGTCAACATTTCCAAAAATCTTAGCCACCATGTCATATAACGTTCTAGGTAACTGACGTTTTTTTGTGCCCGATAAGGAAAACGCGAAGCGTTTTACGGGCACAAAAAAATGTGGTGGAGTGAGGCGTGGGAGCCTTTAGGCGACCTAGCCGAACGGAACTCAAAATACCCGAACAGGGTATTTTGCAGTTACCGTTTGTTATGTGCAGTTGGTTTTATTTTATACCTCATTCAATTCAAATATACAATTCTTTTTCCCTTGACTCATTAATGCAGAAGATATTATCTTTGCAACTACTTTTTTCCCTAAAACTATTTCGAGATGATGTTTTACATGACCGCCACAACAATAACACCATGATTCAGACCATTCTTTATCAAATTTTATTTTTGGAAAACAAGAACACTTTGGCTCTATAATTGGTTCCTCCCAAAATGTTACTTTATATTTACCATTTCCAATAATTTTTATCTCATGTCCAAAAATATAATGACTTTCATTTACAGTTTTTATTCTATCTTCTATGGTTTCATATTTTTTATTTATTTCTCTACAATAGTTTCCTCGTTTCCCACCTAAATTACAAGCACAACCTTCACGAATATTTTGCTTTATATTTTTATCAAATAATTTATCCATTTTATTCATGGCATTAAAACACCATTCTACTTTTGTGTTCAGTGAACTTTTTGAATTTACCAATTCACCTGATTCCATTATTATTTTTCGAGTTTCTTCATTTATCCCATTTTTCTTCAAATTCCTATTTAAATAATTTATTTTTCCATATTTATATTCCAATATATTCTCCTTAAAAGTATTTTATCAAAAATGTATCATATATAATATATTATGTCAAGTATTTTTTATTCAATTCAAACCAATTGCACATAACGTTCTAAGTATGCGACGTTCCAGCCCACCTTATAAAGCAAACCGCAGGTTTGCGGTGGGCTGGAATGTGGGTGAGAGAAAACCGCACCAAGCGAAGCGACTGCGGTTTTTCGAACCCCGAGGGCGCGAACAGCGCCAGTAGCGCATACTGTTTGTTATATGCAGTTTTGGCTGGCTCTTCTTGTCTATTTTTTTCTCCTATAATAATATTGATATTCTTTTCCATTTCTTTTGACGATGTTTGTAAAATAATTTTGCCCATATAGCTGTAAATAATGTAAATATTCCAGCATATATTTCAACTTCATCTGTATATTTTATTTCATTTTCTCCAACATTTTCCATAAAAATTAAATGATTCCATATTTTTACAATTTTATTGTGTTCATTTGATAAAATTATTTTATTTTCTTTATCCAATTTTTTTAATATTATTTTATGATCTCCAAATGGTATAAATCCATAAATAAATAATTTAAAAATATATTCTTTATTAATTTCCCATTTCATTTCTTTTTCATTTAAATTTGATTTAAATGTTGCCATTGGTTTATATATTTCAATAAGAGTTTCAATATTTAATAATTTATTCCATATTTTTTCCGCTGAATTATTTAATGTTGAAGATATAATTATTTTTATCTTTTTTTTTACTTTTTCATTATTATATTTTAACAATACTTTTTCCATATATTATTCCTTAATCTAATAAGATAACAAATATTGAAATTATTATCAAGCCTTTATTTTCATATATTTCTCAAATCAGTTCCAGCCAATATTGCATATAACGTTCTAGGTAACTGACGTTTTGCCAGCCCGAATAGGGGCTTGCGAAGCAAGACCAGGGCTGGCAAAATGTGGGTGAGGGAGGCGTGGGAACGAGCGCAGCGACTGACCTAGCCGACCGAACCCC
>Ga0209755_10006645_pt1 | contig 12717 bp, 10 predicted proteins | sample TergutCo191P1_FD_187301 | JGI IMG/M metagenome (GOLD analysis project Ga0209755, IMG submission 187301) | Cornitermes sp. P1 segment gut microbial communities from Petit-Saut dam, French Guiana - Co191P1 (SPAdes) (version 2) | ecosystem: Host-associated > Arthropoda: Insects > Digestive system... | reverse complement strand
AATACCAAACAGCGTAACAAGCATAGGTAATTACACATTCTATAATTGTTTCGAACTAACCAGCGTAACAATACCGGACAGTGTAAAAAGTATCGGCGCTTATGCTTTCGCTAATTGCTATATGCTGGAAGAAGTAACAATAGGAAGCTGCGTAACAAGCATAGGAAGCAACGCGTTCAGATACTGCGAAAGCCTTAGCGCGATAGAAATACCGCAGAGCGTAAAGAGTATCGGCGCTCTGGCGTTTTATAATTGCAGTAATTTATTAAGCGTAACTTTCCGCGGTACAATTGCGGAGGAAAACTTTGCCGGTACATGGAATGACTTTACCGGCACCTATTTTAATTCTCCCTTCGACGGAGACTTGCGAGCTAAATATTTTGCAGGCGGCGGCGTGGGAACGTATACAAGAGATGATGATACATGGACAAAGCAATAGGGATTAAATTTTGATTAATACTATACAAAAAATCCGCCGAAGGCAGATCCTTCAAGATTCACACAAAAACTGTTTAATCTCTCCCGCTGTAGACAGACTTAGCACTTTCTGCGCAACAGCCTGCGCTTTCTCAATCGTTAACCCGGCAATCACGCGCTTTACCGAGCTTACAGATGCAGCTCCCATGCTGAGTTTGCGAAGACCAAGCCCCACAAGCGCAGGGACGGCGGCAATGTCGCTTCCAAGTTCGCCGCAGATAGAGACAGGTTTTCCTTCTTCGGCAAAGGCGCTGACGGTTTCCTTTATCAGCCTGAACATTGCGGGGTGGTATTGCTGGTAATAACTTTCCACGGCGTTGTTCATCCGGTCTGCGGCGCAGAGGTATTGGCACAGATCGTTTGAACCAATACTCGCAAAGTCAACTTCTTTGGCCGCTGAACCCGCGGCAAGAGCGATACCGGGAACTTCTACCATTATACCAATTTTATAATCGCCTGTTTTAATATTTTCCTTTTTTAACCGGGTTTTTACTTCTTCGATAATCGACTTTGCACCGCGGATATCTTCGATGGAACCTATCATGGGAAGCATAACAGCGAGATTGCCGTAAACCGATGCGCGCAGAGCAGCTCTTATCTGTGTTTTAAAAATGTCAGGATTACTGAAGCAGAACCTTATGCCGCGGTTTCCCAAAAACGGATTTTCTTCGTGTTTAATATCTGCCCAGGGGACTTGTTTGTCTCCGCCGATGTCCAGAGTACGAAGTATCACTTGTTTTGATTTAAAACATTCCAAAACCCTGCGGTAAGATGCAAATTGCTCTTCTTCTGACGGCAGCGCGCTGCCCATAAAAAGAAACTCTGTCCTGAAAAGCCCGGCAGAATCAACGTAACGAGCAGCTTTTAATTCATCATCATTTGCGCTTGCGATATTTAAACCGATATCGATCTTTGTGCCGCATAATGTGCACCCTTCCCTTTCCAGAAACGCGGCTTCATCCTGTTTGCTCAGGCGGAAAGCGCCGCTTTTTTTATTATACTGCTCGGCAGTTTCAGTGTCGGGGTCTAAAATAACTGTTCCCGCTTGCGCATCTACTGCCGCTGTCTGCCCGTGTTTTACATTATTTAAAAGCCCTTCAATTCCCAAAACAGCGGGAATGCCGTAACTTTTCGCGATAATTGCCGTGTGGGACGTTACCCCGCCTGCTTCCGTTAAAATAGCAAGAACATTATCCCTGTCAAGACCTGCGGTGTCCGATGGTTTTAATTCATGCGCCGCGATGATTACAGGTTTTTTAAGATTGGCAAGCCCTGCGGTTTTCTGCCCGTTCCAGAGACGCAGTAAAAGCGCGCGAACATCGTCAAAATCGGCGGCGCGTTCGGCGATTAATGGATCAGGCGTCTTTTTAAAAACAGCGAGAACTGTTTCGTAAACCTGATAAATCGCCCAGTCGCCCGATTTAAGATCGGTTTTAATTTTTACGGGAATTTCTTCATTAATGATAATATCTTCTACAATTTCTTTGTGCGCGTCAAAAATTGCGGCTTTTGCCGCATCAATTTTTTGAATTGAAGTCTTTAATTTATCAAGTTCAAAGAGCGCTTCTTCTTTTATTTTTAAATACTTTTCAAGATGAGACTGCGCCTGCGCGGCAGTTATGCTGCTTTCCTGCGGAATATTGAACTTATCATTGTAAACAAAAACGCTGCCGACCGCTGCTCCGGCGCCGGTTCCCTTTCCTTTTATAACCATGTGGATATTAAAAAGGCCGCCGGCAATATGCCAGCAGCCTTCATTTTTTTACCAGCCATCAACCATGTCGTCCGGATCACGGTGATGTTCGGAGAAAAGGTCTGTATGCGCTGTAAGACCGTCAAAATAGATGTAGTAGCTGCCTCTTGCTTCCATCGGGTCGCATACAATTTTGAAACCCATTATCTTGATGCCGAAATTGCCCTGATAATGATAACTGCGCTGCGCAACACCGCTGAGTCCGTCAGCCGGCTGCGGAGGAATGGTTGCCGTCAGTCTCTGCCAGCCCATGAAGTTAAGCCTGCCCATGAAGAACTCGTAATTTCTGCCGTAGAAATCTTGAATTAACACATAAAGTTCGTGGTTAAAGTTACGGCCTGCAACCCACATCGAAATGGTCTTTGTGATGCCTTCGATTGGAATGGGGCGTGCCGGGAAAATTGTAAAGCTGCTGTAGCTTCTGCGAAGGAAATCTACCCTGGTACCTAACGCGTACAGGTCAGGTATATCCATTCCCTCTTCTTCGGGGATCGGCTGTTTACCTGCCGGAGAGCCGTTGAATAATCTGGACGTTGTATAGCCGTCATCGCTTGACATGTGGGATCTCCAGAAACCGTCATGTTCAAATTTATCAATAGAAATTTCCCTGATAAGCTGCTGAGCTGACTCAATTCCAAGCCTTTCCGGATCCGGATTGCCGACCTGTGCCTGCTGGGCATAAACAAAGCCGCTGATACAGAAGATCAATGTAATAATTAATAACTTTCTCATTTTTGACTCTCCTTAATTACTCGTAGACCAGATTTGCTTGACGTTTTGAGGATCAGCCAAATCGCTTCCATCGAATATAGCTTCGAATATATCTGTCAGAATTCTTAGCTGCTTAAAGTAAATATGGAAATTGTCAACTCTTTCTACCGGCTGAGTCCATATTCTGAATTTAATAAAATGCAAACTTGGATAGGCAGGTTCGTCATGCACCTGCGGTTTATCGCTTAAATCAATTCCGGCTTCATGCGCTCTTACAACCGCTTCGGATTCTACCCAGGCGAACTGCGGAATATTGGTAGGAATGTTTACACTCATGTTCCTCCAGCCGCGGAAATTGATGTTTCCAAGCTTGAGAACATGGATTACACCCTGAAAATCTTTTAAATATATTTCGATATAGAATCTTAAATTGGATCCCCATACCCACATATCCATGCTTTTTACCTTTCCTGGAACTGGAATACCCACCGGTTTCGCATCCGAATCATCAGCCAATACCGGATAAACATCGATCCAGTTATAACCTCTGCGGTCGAAACGGCCGTTTATACCAAAGCTCCTTGGAGCGCCTTCAACATTTCCTTTTCTGAAATTATGGCTGGGATAGGCGTCAACATACTTGGTTTGCGGAAAAGTAATTTCGTCGGTCTTGGTGATAAACCGGCTTGATTCGGTTTTCCATGCATATATTGAGTCACCATTTCCGTTAAATGATTCCAAAACCCAAGTTCCGTAAATTAAGGGTCTGTCCTGGCCATGAACTGATAAAACCACTATACATGCCAAGAAAATCAGGCAGATAAATTTTAAGCTACCTTGTTTCATCGTTAAGCTCCTTTAATAATCTATTCTAATTATATTATTTCGCATTGTCTTTGTCAAACCAAATACCACCGGATTTTAACATTTTACCCTGTTTTTTTTATTAGCGCAATAACCTTCCATTGAGCTTTTTCTTGTCTAAAAAATGAAATTTCGACTTGATATAGCCGCTTTTTTTCCCTTCCATAGCCATTAAAACCGCCTGGCGCGCTTGAACCCAGGGTGAATCATCGATTACTAAAACCGTGTCCATCGGCAAAAAAAGCGGATTTATCCATGAAAAGAGGATAACAGGGACGCCCAGTTTTTTATCGAATATATCAGTACCGGAACCAGCCAAAACGATACAGGAAAGGTTAGAAGTTTCTGCATATTGGGAAAAAGATGTAAAAAACCGGGTTTCCAGCAAATTTCCGCGGCTGCTTAGACCGCGCAGGAAGTTTTCACGCGCTAATACTATGTTTTTATCGGTAAAAACGATGACATTACCGTTTTTCCCCCCATCAATGACCGAAGAAGCACGCCCGGCATCGAAAAAATCGGCGTTTAAATCAGTTTTATAGATAAAAAAGTTAGAAGTATTACTGCCAATAGCGGTTTCAACAGGTCTTTCGTTCTCCTGATACATTCCTTCCAGTATTATAACGGTAATTTTCGGGTTTTGTTCGTTTAAAAGCTTCGCGGAACGGGCAAAACGGAGGGGAAAAATCACACAATATGGGCGGGATGATGCATCTAAAACCGCTACAGGCACAATATCGTAACCGGCGTCATTGGCGACTGTTACGGTTTTAACCTGCCTGAAAAGTAAAGCTGAAGCAATTAACGCTTCGCGGGTTACCCTTTTTTTGGAATAAAGGTCTAAAAATGACTCTTCCGTAACGATTAATACTGGTGAACGGACATAGAAAATAATAACAATGGTTAAGAGAATAGCCGCCAGAGCCGCTGTTATTGCCATGTTTTTGATTTTAATTTTCATTACTTACTTTGACTGCATAGTATCATATTGACCGCTCTCTTGACCAGAGCTAAAAAACCGTGTATTATTGTAGAAAATATCTAATAGGAGCAAATAATCATGACAAGTTATAAAGATTTAGGGCTGGTAAACACAAAAGACATTTTCAAAAAGGCGGTTTCAGGCGGTTATGCCATTCCTGCGTATAATTTCAACAACATGGAACAGATGCAGGCAATTATTCAGGCTTGTGTAGAAACAAAGTCGCCTGTAATCCTTCAGGTTTCATCCGGTGCGCGTAAATACGCCAACCAGAATATTCTTCGCAATATGGCGCGCGGCGCTGTTGAATACGCCCACGAACTGGGATACGACATTCCAATCGTCCTCCATCTTGATCACGGCGATTCTTTCGAAATCTGCAAAGACTGTATCGAGACCGGTTTTTCATCAGTCATGATCGACGGCTCGCATTTTTCCTACGAGGAAAATGTCGCTCTTACCAAAAAAGTCTGCGAGTTCGCGCATTCTCAGAAAGACTATGTTACTGTCGAAGGCGAACTTGGCGTTTTAGCCGGCGTTGAGGACGATGTTTCTTCCGAACACAGCCATTATACTCAGCCGAGCGAAGTAGTTGATTTTGTCAGCAAGACAAAGGTTGATTCTCTGGCGATCTCGATCGGTACAAGCCACGGCAGGGCGAAGTTTAAACCTGATCAATGCACAAGAGACGCCAACGGCATTCTTATTCCTCCTCCGCTTCGCTTTGACATTCTGGAAGAAATTGAAAAACAAATCCAGGGTTTCCCGATTGTTCTTCACGGCTCTTCATCGGTACCTATTGAATACGTCCACATGATCGAAAAATTCGGCGGAAAACTTACAGACTCTGTCGGCATCCCCGAAGATCAGCTTCGCAAAGCGGCAAAAAGCGCTGTGTGCAAAATCAACATCGATTCGGACGGACGCCTTGCAATGACGGCTATTATCCGCAAAATTCTTGTTGAGCAGCCTGATGAATTCGATCCGCGTAAAATACTCGGTCCGGCAAGAGACGAGCTTAAAAAGCTTTATGCTCACAAAAATCTGAATGTGCTGGGCTCGGCAGGACAGGCGTGAAAAATAATTATTCAATGATCCCATTGCTTCTGTCAAAGAATCTGGGATTAGGGAAAAAACTTGCTTCGGGTTTATTAAGAATCGGCAGAGCGCATTGTATTCCAAAACGCGATTATGGCTACAATCATTTTAAAAACCTGTCTCTGGTTTATTTTAAACCGACAGGCGCGTGCAATCTGCGCTGTAAAATGTGCGGGCAGTACGGTGAAAAGGGCGTAATGAACGACTGCGCTGCCGAAGAAAATAAAAAAATACTTCCGCTTGAAACATGGAAAACATTTGTGGATCAAATCCTGCCCCAGAAACCTGTAATTTATGTCTGGGGCGGCGAGCCTTTTTTATACCCCGATCTTTTTCCATTATGCAAGTATATGGTAGACAAAGGGCTTTTTGTAAGCGTAAACACAAACGGCACTTTAATGGAAAGACACGCAGAGCAGATTGTCCGCGACAGATGGAGCACAATCTTTGTCTCGCTTGACGCTTTCCGCGACGCGAATGACGAACTGCGCGGGAAGGGCGCATACGACAAAGTAATCGCGGGTTTTAAGGCAATCAACAGGGAAAAAGAAAAGCAAAAAACCAAATACCCGCTTTTATCGATTGTTACATGCGTAACAAACAAAAATTACACCGATTTAGCGAATCTTTCCGAAGCAAGCAAAGAATATAAAATCGATATGCATATTTACAATCTTGGAACATACACAAATGACAATATCGTAGCTACTCAAAAGAAGTTCATGAAGGAAAAACTTGACACAGACATTGACTGTCTTGACGCCTACAATACAGGTTACAATCTTGGTATCGACGGTGAAAAGCTTTATCAAATCCTTTATGACATTCAGGAAAAAAATTACGGGCATCCCATACTTACGGTGCCGACTCTTAACCCGCAAAAAACGCACACATACTACGCGGAACTTGAAACTCCTGTAAGGAACCACTGTGTAGTTCCATGGTGCCAGCTCAATGTAAATTACAACGGAGACGTTCATTTCTGCGCCGATTACCCGGACTTCATAATCGGTAACATCAAAGACACTCCGGTAAAAGAAATTTACAACGGAGAGCGCGCTAACAGGTTCAGAAAAGCACTGCATGAAAGCGAAGGCGGAATGTTCCCCGGCTGCCTGCGATGTTATCAAAACATGCTGTTTGGAAAAAAAATAAAAGGGTTCTAAGAAAAATCTTTTTTATATTATATTCATCCTCTTGTCATTTTTTCTTAAAATCATCATAATACCAACTAATCATGGAACAAATTATCTGGGTCTGGAATTACATGAAGGGAAAAAGAACTGTTTTTATGGGCGGGCTTTTTCTTGCGATTGTTACGGCGGGGATGCGCGTTATTAACCCGATGCTTGGGCAAAAAATTATCGACGATGTAATAATGGCAAAAAACACCGATCCTCTAATCCGCCTGCTTATTATCATGATGATAGTGCAGCTCTTGCGCTTAGGTTTTAACTATTTACAGATTATTCTAATGGAAATCGCCAGTACCGATGTCATGACACGCCTAAGGCGCGATATGTATAAAACCGTTCAATGGCAGGATTTTAAATTTTTAGGGCGTTTTACTACCGGCAATTTAATGACCCGCATGACGCAGGATTTAGACCGTCTGCGCCATACAGTAGCGTGGGTTTCTTACCAGTTTGTCGGAGCAATCGCGCTTTTTGCAGCAACTTTTATTTTTTACCTTTTTATTAACTGGAGACTCGCTCTGTGCCTTGTGGCTGTAACGCCTTTTATACTTTTTATAAGCCGAAGGTTTGTAAAGCGCATAAGGCCGCGTTTCCAGTTACTGCGCCAAAAACTTACCGATTTGGGAACAGCGGTAACAGAAAATATTGACGGCAACCGCGTTGTGCGCGCCTTCGCACGCGAAGAATATGAAAAAGAAAAAATCGAAAAACACAACGCGAACTTCCGCGACATTAGCTGCGAGAACGCGCTGATCGCGGCGAAGTACCAGCCCTTTTTGGAAACGGCAAGCCAGTTTTTAATGGTAATTATGCTTGTTGTCGGCGGTTTTTTCCTTATCAAGGAATGGATGACCCCCGGCGAATACATGGCGTTTTCTTCGCTCACATGGGCATTATCAATGCCGATGTGGATGCTCGGTCCACTTTTGGCGGATCTTGAACGTTACACATCGGCAGGAGAGATGATCCGCGAAGTTGTTGAATCGGAAAAAGGCATAAGCGATATATCGGGAGCCGTAGAACTTTCAAAAAGGCCTCAGGGAAAAATTGAGTTTAGAGACGTTAAATTAACGATAAACGGCTCCAGCATCCTTGAAGATATTAATTTTACCGCCGAAGCGGGTTCAACAATCGGGCTTTTGGGAAGCACAGGATCAGGAAAAACATCTCTTGTAAATCTGCTGGCGCGTTTTTATGAACCGGATTACGGCGCCGTGCTTTTGGACGGCGAAGACATCAGGCGTTACACGCTATCTTCGTTAAGGCGCTATATCGGGCTTGCGATGCAGGATGTGTTTCTATTTTCTGATTCCGCAAAGGGAAACATTTCATACGGAAGGCCCGATCTGGACGATGAAACAATTAAAAAACGCGCCGTACAGGCTGACGCTGACAATTTTATAAGCGCCATGAGCGACGGCTACAACACGCTTGTGGGAGAGCGCGGTGTCGGGATTTCGGGCGGACAGAGACAAAGAATCGCACTTGCCCGCGCGCTTGCCGTGGAGCCTGCCATTCTTGTGTTAGATGACACAACCTCCGCCGTAGACAGCGAAACAGAAGCGTATATTCAGCACCAGCTTGAAAAATTGGATTTCTCCTGCACAAAAATAATTATCGCGCAGAGAATTTCCTCTTTTAGAAAAGCGGATTTAATTTTAGTAATGGACAAAGGAAGAATAATCGAGCGCGGCACCCATGAAACGCTTTTAGCGCAGCATGGCTACTATTATAAAATATGGTCGCTGCAAAACAACGCGGGAATAGAGGCAATGAAATAAAGGATAGATAATGTTTTGGCGTAAGAAGAGAGAGCAGGAGACAGCAAAAGAGCGTAACCGTTATGATGTTGATGAATACCTTGACGAGAAGGTAAGTCTTTTTAACATCAGGCGTGTTGTTACATACCTGTTAAAAGCGCAGGGAAGGCTGAAATTTGCCCTTATCGTAAGTATTCTGGCTTCTATCGCATCCCTTACAGGTCCGCTTTTTATACAAAGAGCGCTTGATGAAGCCGTCCCAAACAAAGACGTAAGACTCCTTTTAATGATGGGCGTATACCTTACAGCTACGATTATTATCAGCGTGGCTTTGGGAGCTGTGCGCAACATACTTGTCGCAAAAGCGGGTGCGGGAATTATACACGACATACGCCAGGATTTATTTTCGCACCTTCAGAAATTAAGTTTTAATTTTTTTGACGGACGCCCTCACGGAAAAATATTCGTGCGCGTTGTGCCGTACGTAAACAGCGTATCGGACGCGCTTTCAAACGGGATAATCAACTTTGTAATAGAAGTTTTAAATATCTTTTTTATTATTTTCTTTATGTACAAAGTAGACCCCCACCTTGCGACGATTACAGTTTTGGGGCTTCCTCTTTTGGCGATTTTTATCTGGACGATAAAACCGGCGCAAAGGCGCGCATGGCAGGCAGTAAGCAACAAGGGCGCGAATTTAAACGCATACGTTCAGGAATCAATCGACGGTGTAAAAGTTACGCAGGCGTTTGACAGACAGGATAAAAATCTTGGAATAATGGATGAACTGACAGACGAGCGCAACCATGAATGGATGAAGGCAATTTATATTTCCAACACTGTATGGTTTTCTACAGAATCAATCAGCCAGCTTGTCTGGTCGTTTGTGTACATCATGGGCGCGTACTGGATGAACCCGATGGCAAGTTTCGGAATGCTGCTCGTTATGGGAAACTACGCGTGGCGTTTCTGGCAGCCGATTATAAACCTTGCCAACATTTACAACACTTTCATTACAGCGATGGCATACCTGGACAGGATTTTTGATACAATCGCCGAGCCTGTCACAATTCAGGATATTCCCAACGCTGTTGAATTTCCGTTTGTGCGCGGACACGTATCGTTTGAAAATGTAAGTTTCAGTTATGACGGAGTAAAGAATGTTCTTAAAAACGTATACTTTGACGCGCACCCCGGTCAAAGCATCGCGATTGTAGGTCCCACGGGAGCCGGAAAAACCACCATCGTAAACCTTTTATCGCGTTTTTACAACATCGAAGAAGGAAAAGTTTTAATAGACGGACAGGATATAATGAAAGTTACTCTCTCCTCCCTGCGAAGCCAGATGGGTATAATGCTGCAGGACAACTTTTTATTCACTGGTACAATTGCAGATAACATCCGTTACGGGAAACTTGACGCGACAGACGAAGAAATCCGCGCCGCGGCGGAACTTATCGGGGCAAACCATTTTATAGAAAAAATGCCGCAGGGGTACGACACACCCATCACGGAGCGCGGCGGCGGCATTTCCGCGGGAGAGCGGCAGCTGCTCGCATTCACGCGCACATTAATTTCTAGCCCGCGCATTTTAATTTTAGACGAAGCGACAAGCAGCATTGATACGGGAACAGAGCAGCTTGTGCAGCAGGGTATTCAAACATTAATGAAGGGAAGAACATCTTTTATAATTGCCCACCGCCTTTCGACTATAAGAAACTGCACCCGCATAATGTTTGTAAACGACGGCGAAATAACAGAAAACGGCACCCACGAAGAACTTATGGCTCTTCGCGGCCGTTATTACGAATTATGTCTGGCGCAATATCAACAGTAAATTTTTAAGATTTTTTCCTAAAGGTTTTAAAAGTAAATTACTTTTTTAAATCATTTTAATATCAAAGTGAAGGGACAGCGCGAAAGGTATATGGGTAATAAATAACAAACCAAAACCTATTAAAGTGTACTGGGAAAAAAATGCCCAGTAGGCGGCGGCAGCTGATATGGGCAGGATTATCATGCATAAAACGGACAGAATAGCCAAAAAAACATTTTTACAGCTAGTCAGCCAGTTGATTAAAAACGAAATGCCTACGGCAAGAGCCGTCCATAACAGCGGAGTCATTACAAGCAGGATTGGATCTGAAAGAGAACTCCAGCTCAAGGCGCGAAGACCTCCGATGGGAATAAGCCAAAGCAAGGTAAAGTTTGTAAAATCAGCTTCGCCTGCAAAGCCCCGGAAGATGTTCATAAAAATATAAACTAAAATCGGAACGATCACAGGCAGGCTGACAATATCGATAAAACCAAAAAGCCAGCGGCTTAAACCAAATCCTCCCGGATTGACAATGTAGCCCAGGAGGAATTGAAGTATCGCTGTTATGCTTCCCAGAAGCAAAGCCCACACCCCGCCTGATGAGCCGCCGCTATGCACAAAAGAACGGCGCAGCATGTAGAATAACGGAACCCATAACAGGCAGAACAGAGACATATCTTTACGCGAATTTGGCTATGGGGATAAATGAATCAGTTTTTAAAGAAGCGCCGCCGACTAAAGCGCCGTCGATGTTTTCCATTGCCATTAATTGCGCCGCGTTATCGGGCTTTACGGAGCCGCCGTACTGAATAATGATTTTATCAGCGGCATCTTGCCCGTACAGGCGCGCAATTACTTTACGCACAAACGCGTGAACAGCTTCAGCGTCCTGCGGCGTCGCTGTCTTTCCGGTGCCGATTGCCCAAACAGGTTCGTACGCAATAACTACATTGTGTAAGTCTCCGGCGTCTACGCCTTCAAGACCTTTTACAGTCTGTCTTTCGCAAACTTCTTCAACTTTACCGGCTTCACGCTCTTCTAAAAGTTCACCGATGCAAAGGATTACTTCAAAGCCGTGCTTAAGGGCAAGTTTAACTTTCTTGTTGATAAGCGCGTCGTCTTCTTTGTAGATATGCCTTCTCTCCGAGTGACCAAGAATAATCGTCTGTACGTCAAGATCTTTTAATTGTAAAACCGAAACTTCGCCGGTGTGAGCGCCCTGCTCTTCAGGCGCGCAATTCTGCGCTCCAAGGCGGATATTTGTGTTTTCGACAACAGCGGAAACAGTTTCGAGTAACGTAAAGGAAGGAGCTACAAGATATTTGTGTTTCCCGTCTCCAAGTTTATTTACAAACTCCTGCGCGAGAGTCGCGGCTTCTGAGCGGGTCATGTGCATCTTCCAGTTACCCGCCATATAATAATTTCTAGCCACGGCACACCTCGATTCCGGGGAGCTTTTTGCCTTCCAGCAGTTCCAGTGAAGCGCCGCCGCCTGTGGAGACGTGGCTCATTTTTGAAGCTAAACCAAATTTGTTAACCGCCGCGACTGAATCGCCGCCGCCTACTACGGTGATGGCGCCCTTTCCTGTCGCTTCAGCAACCATTTTTGCAACTTGTTCTGTACCTTTTGCAAAAGCGTCAAACTCAAAAACGCCGACAGGACCGTTCCATACGATGGTTTTTGCTGTCGCAAGAACTTCTTTGTATTTGGCGAGAGTCTTAGGTCCGACATCTAAACCCATCAGGTTATCGGGAAGATCAAGTCCGTCAACAGGAACGGGAACGGCATTTACGTCAAATGAAGTGCCGCCGACATGATCGAGCGGCAGAAGAATCTGCACGTTAGCAGATTTTGCCGCTGTCAGGATTTTATTCGCTGTCTCTATCTGATCATCTTCAACTAACGACTTACCAATTTTATGACCTTGCGCTTTTAAGAACGTATAAGCCATGCCGCCGCCGATAACAAGAGCCGCCGAATTTTTTAACAAGCTTTCCAAAACCGCAATCTTGGAAGAAACTTTCGCGCCGCCGATAATTGCAACTAACGGCTTCTGCGG